>Ga0134123_10000317_pt1 | contig 33196 bp, 64 predicted proteins | sample KB303_FD_96460 | JGI IMG/M metagenome (GOLD analysis project Ga0134123, IMG submission 96460) | Terrestrial soil microbial communities without Nitrogen fertilizer from Kellogg Biological Station, Michigan, USA - KB3-0-3 | ecosystem: Environmental > Terrestrial > Soil > Unclassified ...
GCAACGACCGGGTACGGCCCGGCATAGAGCCGCGCGTCTCGAGGTTCGTCCCAGGGATCGACATTCGGCAGGCCGAAGTAGCAACCACCTGTTTCGACGTATAGGGCGGCTACCATCATTCGCTCTTTCGATCAGGGCGCGTGAAGGAAACAGCCTTGGCCTTGATCCACTTCCACCAAATCTCCCATGGAGTGATCGGAGGCAGTCGTTCGCCGCGTGTAGTCTTGTTCGTGACACCGCCGCACATGGTCAAAGTCCTGTTCTTCGCAGCCGGCGCCATTCGAGGGCCTCCGGGCTTCGCTCTGCATCGAGGTCGCGCTTGGGTTCTGAAGAGTAGTCTGGCGCGCTCTTGATCGCTTCAATCGCCCGGTCAAACCCCTTCATAAGATCGGCGGCCGGGGACAGATCCATCAGCGTGTCAGCCTCCAGCTCTGCGCGGTAATCACACCACGCGCGGCGGAAAGCAGTCGCTTCTGGCTCGTTGATCCAGATCCCATTCTCCCAAACGTCGTGCTCGAAATTCCATTTGGTGTGGCTGGTCACGACCATGATGCCGGGCACGCTGTTCTTGTCGTGCTTCTCAATGTGCTGCACGTCAGCCATAGGGATGATCACGCTAGAGCCGCTGTAGATGCTTTCGGAGACTGTTTTCATTTGCTGTTTCCTCCTGTCAAAGCCGATACCGCCATGGCTCGGGCTGTGTTTTCGAGTCCGGCGGCGGCGGGCGGAACGAGTCAGCCAGCGGGCCGGCAGGAAGCTTGCCGAGTTGGTCGCGTGTCACGGGTTCGGCATAGCCGGGGAACACCATTCGAAGCCACAGATCAAAAATTTCCATTCTCATTTTCCTTTTTGATCTGGAGAGGAATCTGAGCCGTGCATGCAGCCGTGCGCCGAGCATTCCGGCAAATAGCAGGGTCCGCCGTCATCACACTCGCGCAGGGTCGATGTGTCTACAAGAGCGGCAATGATCCGATCAGCCAAGGCCGCAGCGGAGGGGCGACGTTCTGCCGGGCATTCACGCCAGACACGAACAAGCGACAGGATTGTTGCGTCTTGAGCGGCCGGCTGCGGTGCGATGCCAGGGAGTTTGCAGAAGGTCGCAACGATTTCCCGAAGTTCATGTTCTTTGAACTCGCTGATCCCGGCGCGAACGAAATCCTTAATGCTCGACACTGCTGGAGTTGGGGTATGACCGCGTAGGGCGGCGATGACCAATTCGCGGTCAGATCGATCAAGCATCACGTCTTCCATGTAGGTGGGCGGCGTGGACTGCTCAATATAATCGGCCAGTTCTGTTGCTCTGGCGGATACAGGAGATGATGGAAAGTCAGTCATAGCGCACCAAAAGCTTTGAGGATTGCGATAACGCCGCCGGCAACAAGGAAGCCGACCTCCACGTAGGCGATGAGATATCCGGTCATTTCGGCTCCTTGGGCTGGAGAGCGGCGCGGGCGACAGAGCCGAAGTCTCGCGTCACATCCATGCGATAAACCAAGTGTTCTGGCTGGAATGGATCATCAGGTAGCGGCGGCATGTTGGGCCCATCGTATCGGCCTGGATTTGCATAAAACCGCAGCGCCCATTCTAGGGCCTTGATGTGCTCCGCAGCCAGAAGATCTAGGTCGGAAGGCGCCGGCCACATGCGCTCGGAATCAATGCGATGCCGTTCCAGTAGCCGTTCAGAGATCGTGCTCATCCGACAGCTTTCCGCGCTCGCTCCAGAGCGGCGCCGAAAGTCCAGGGGAACGTGGCGCAAATCTCGCCATACTGCGTCGGTGTCCTGAACAGATCGGGATAGGAGTAATGATCAGTGGGATATTTCCACCCCTTCGCTGATCGCAGGTACTGGCAGACCGCACACTTATGGATGTTGTGCCAATCGTAAGACTGATCGGCCGGTTGCTTTTCCAGCCATGCAATGAAGCCTTCGAGAGAGGGGGCTTCCCATTTACGATCGAATAACATTCAGAATCTCCTTCGTTGAATTCGCTGCGATCGCCTGTCTGCCAGCCAACCGCCTAAGATCCAGAGCTTCCAGACCGGGATTAATGCAATCCCGAGGGCGATCAGGAGATAGCGGGCGACATGGATCATGCCGGCGCCTTTGCATCAGCTTCCGTGGCCGACGGCTGGTGGCGATTGCGAAGCGCTGCCTCAAGTGTTTTCTTGAGCGGCTTCGGAACGGTGTTCCAGGTTTCGCGCAACGAATCCGTGCCCTGCAGGGCGGCGGTTGCGAGCTTGGAATCCCACGCCATCAGATCGTCCGTTGTTTCCTCAGCCGCCCCGGCAGCAGGCGCGAGCTGGGTTTCTGCCGGAGCGGCCGACCCGCCGCGCGCCCATGTCGCCAAAGCCGCGCCGGTGGATTCGTCGAGCGTCTTGTTCTCGGGAAAAACGCTTTCGAACTGCTTTGGCAGTTTCATCATCATGCGCTCGCCGATTTGATCGCTGCGCCATTGAGGGATGCCGCCCGACTTCGGAGGCAATAGGCAGTTGACGGTCTGCTCGAATAGCAATTCTTCGCCGGCGATCGGCATGAAGCCGAGCTCCTGAATGCCGCCGCCCTTGACGGGCTTCGTTTTCTCCTTCGCACGGAAGCAGAAAATGAAATTGGCGTTCATCTGCAGGATGCCGCTGATCATGCGCTGGCGAAGCGCCGACGGCTTAATCCAACCCGCCATTTTCACGCGCTCGCGCTTGGCATAATCGTTGCCAGCCATCCGCTCGACTTCTGCATCCTGGGTAAGCAAATATCCGCCGGGACCGGAATGTTCGTGCGTCATAGAATCGATGACGATGACCTTCGCACCCTGTTTTATGCAGTGCTCGATCGCGGCTAGGTAGTCCAGCGAACCAAACGGCGCGTTGAACTCAATGTGCTTGAACTTGAACTGGTCGGCATAATGCAGCATTCGACGGGCTTCGGTATCGATGCCGAAGATGTCGCCGCCAACCACTGACTGTATGCCAGTGGCGAGACGCAAAGCCGAAAATGTCTTCCCTGATCCGCTGCAGCCCATGAGGCCGACGAGTAGCGGGACGGATTCTCGAACAGCGGGCTTTGCTTCGAAAGTTCTGGTGTGTTGGTTCATTTATCCCGCCATTATGAGAGAAGTGTCTTGCTCGAATTCGCCGGAGAACTCCCGCTCTAACCATTGCTTCTCTTTGAAGCCGGGATATTCGGGGATCACGGCCTTGGTGCCGTAGTTGCGCCAGTAGTTGTGCTCGACGGCTGGGCGCCACAGCGCGATGCCAGCCTCGACCTTCTTCCGGCCCATCGTTTGCCAATATTCGTTCATGTGCATGACGGTGAGTGCGTGTGGCTTGTCAGTTTCCTGGGCGATAAAGCGGTAACGTCGGCGGCCGGCTCCTGCTGGATCGAGAATGTCCAGTCCCCGCTCGATGAACGCAGCCTGCACATGCCAGCCCGCTGCCTCTGCGCGAATGCCGATGACGTGCGGTGCCATCGACATGCCGGACGACTTGTAGTCGTCGATCGTGCGCAAATCTTCGTGCAGCCAGTCGATCAGCGATCGAAACCAGATACCGTTCTCTTCCCAGGCAATCATCACCTCGGCATCGCCGTTGGTGAATGCGTCGCGGTCCTCGTGCTTAGAGAGTTGGTTCCATGCCGCAGTTGCCATGTCGGACGCTTGGTCGAATTGATGCTTGAGCACCGCGATCCTGCCCTGATCGGCTGCTATCTCGCGGGCTTCCTGCGCGTCCTTCTTGCGCCAGTCGGCGTAGTCGAGCACCGTGATCTCTTTGCCGCGCCCTAGGATCAGCCGGTGCGCGATGTTTCCGAGGTCAAACTTAGTGTCATCATCATATTCGAACTGAGGATTGAGGCGCGGCGACTGCTCCCAAGCATGCTGCGGCGACCGCTCAATCAGCACTTTCACCAAACTCTGGGTCAGGCTGGGAGTCGGGCACGGGTCAGCGCGATAGTCCGCATCGCTGACGCCGCGAAAAATTCCTGGCTTGGTGATTTTCATGCAGCCCTCGCTGTTACCAGCACCTGCCGGCCATTTCGGAGAAATCGGAGGTCACCGCGCCTAATCAGCGCGTGAACGGTCTGCGCGGCGTAGAAAGGGCCGGACTTCGTGTGGGCGAATCCGCGGCGAAGAAACACCAGAGGATCGATCGTCGCGGCGATCATGCAGGCACGCTGGGTGTCGGTGAGCGGTCTCATCACCGTCCCCTCAACTTGCGAATGGTCCAGTACAGCAGGCGCTCGCGCTGATACCGAGTGAGAATGAGTAAAACCGCGGCGTTGAGGCACAGGTATGCGAGGACAGCGTTCGTCATAACGGAGCCGGGGTGTTGGCGATGATGATCCCGATTGCACAAGCCGCGATGAACAGGCCAACGGCGATCAACTCGCACAGGACAGGAATTGCGATTAAGACGATCTCGACGGGTTCAGGCTTACGCATGTCAGTCTCCGCTATCGATGGTCATGTCGAGGCCGCACTTGACGCACGCCCCGGGATTCCATCCGCGCGAGGGATTGGCTCCAGCACCCAACTTCTTTTCGTGCTTGCAGATTGCGAACCGGCCGACCTTGGGGTTGCCGTTGCCAGCGTAGATGCAGACATAGCCAGAGCCATCGACACCGCCGCCCATGTTCGAATAGTTCGTGAGGAAATAGTGCGCCCAAGGCTTGTAGTTGCCGTCAGCCTTTGCGTGGCCCCACTTCGGCGTCATGCTGTGGCCGCCGGATGCGAGTGCATTGCAGAAATATTCCGGCGTCACCGGTTCAAAATTGGGAAGTTCGATCTCGCCTGCGATGATCTGAGCGTAGTCGTCGACAGTGTAATGCTTACGCATCGGCCGCCTCCCGTACCATCTGGAGTGCCTTGATGCCCCCGATGTCGCGCTGCTTCGACCCCCAGACTTGGAGCAGAGCCACAGCCGTCGGCAGATCGGCCTGTTGAATCAGCGACGCTATTTCGGCTGCATCGTCCGGAAATTTGTTGATGTAGTCCTCGTCGCCCCTCACGGCCGTGCTCCCGCCGCAACCGCATCAAGCCGCTGTTCGGAGGCCTTGGCGTCGACGAATCGCTCGATCAGCGCGGCGGCTTGCTCGATGTTGTCGAGGGCGCGAACGAGGATCGCCACGTCCATCGCAGTTGAGAGCGGGCGTTCGAATCGGAGGGGAAGGGGATCGGTCGAGCCCGTGAACTTCCCGAGCACGTCGCTGTCGGTGAAGCCACGGTCGCCGGGGCGCGGCTCATGCTTTCGCTCGTCGCGGAGGTGATCCCAATAGTGGGCATCGCGGGTGATGGGCATGGCGGCGGTCTCCGTTGATGGAGACCACCCTACCTAAATTTGGGTATATGTCAACCTAAAAATGGGTATCAGCCAGTTTTACGCTTTTCCTTAGCGGCTGCAATGCGTTCTGCTATCTCGGCCGTGATGGCCGCCTGATCTTCAAGCGAAAGGATGTCGTAGTTTTCCCTTATTTCTTCGCCTGTCATCACTGGAGGTCCAATTTCCTTGGCACCGGTTCCCCAAAGCAGGTACTCGACGGGGGAGCGCAGGGCCTCAGATAAGGCCGCTGCAGAAGCTCGTGGACGCTTCATTGAGCCCTGTTCGATCCAGCCGATATTCGTCTGGCTGTAGCCCGAAAGCTTGCCCAGCTTCGCCTGGCTCAATCCGCGAGCCATTCGAAGATCACGCACGCGCTTGCCAAATTTTATGGGGTCGGGCTCTTTCATGGGTTCCAACCTACCAAAATCTCGGTTGGGCGTCCTGCACAGATTTTTAGGTTGACGATAACCTAAATTTGGGTATGGTGAGCCCATGTCCAATGAAGCACTGAAGCGCGCCTGCGAACTGGCTGGAGGGCAAAAGCCCTTAGCGGACCGCATCGGCACCACACAATCCCAGGTCTGGTATTGGCTCGAGCGATCGAAGCGCGGCGTTCCTGCCGAGTTCGTGTTGCCGATCGAACGTGAGACCGGCGTGTCCCGATCTTCGCTGCGTCCTGATCTCTGGCCTGACGAAGTTTCTTCTGAGGATTTGCGCGCATGACGCCGCGGCAGGCGAACTACTATTCCCATCTTTTTCTTGGCCCCTTTGTGGTGGCAAGGGGGCATCAAACCACAAGTGTTCACTACCGTACACTAAACTTTCGGTCGCATCGGGAAGAATCTGCAATGCATTGCAGCATGTTTCATTGCGGAACATTCGCAGGTAGTGCGCGGCGTTTCTTATCTTCGTTTCGATCTCGATTGACATCATTAGTAGCCAGTTTGTTGCGTAGAGGGGCGTTCCAATGCATGGCAGTATGCATAAACGCGTGGATATCGCGCGTGAAATCATCCGGCCAAATGGTCGGGCGGTCGACCACTCGGTCGAATCCGTTCTCAAAGACATCGCCTACACGCTTTGGCCTGAAAACACTGCGCCTTCGCTCGCCGCGCTTTGTGGCTGCAGCGTTCGTGCCGCTGAGCGGTATCTCGGCGGCCAACGAGAATGGTCTGGCGATGCGATCGCCGCCATCGTTTCTGAAATCCTCCGTCGTCACAAAATGCGGAACGTCAAGGTCATTCCCAAATGGTGATGGCCGCCCGTTTTAAGTAACTGCGTCCCCGTTTTAGGCATCCCACGAGGACATCATGTCAAACCTGCCGTTATCACCGTTCGTTTCCGGCGAGCCCGTTGCCCCTTCGCCGGGTGAAGCCGCCGCGCCTCTCTGGCAAACGTCAGGCGTGGCGGCCGAAATCCCTGACGGATCGGCGTTGCTCGACTGTAGAGCAGCGTCCCAGTGCCTTAACGGCAATCTGGAACCCGATCCGTCAGAGACCGAACCCACCACCGATGGAGGAGGGCCCCAGGAATCGCCGGCGGCGGATGCAATGAACCCGCACGAGACCGTCGGCGATTTGGGCATCGACTGCATCGGCGAGATTTTCGCCGGCGCCCGCAAGTTGTTCGATCCGGATCCAGCCGCATACACGCGCGAGGACGAACTGCTCTACGACGTGCTCAGGGCGATGGACGATCCTTACGCGGCCGACCTGATCGATATCCCCGCTGGCATGTGGGGAGAGTTCGATCCGCCGCCGTTGTTCCTGCAAGAGCAGATGCGGGCCTGATTTCACAAAGGAGAATGGGAATGGCGCGAAAGAAGCGAATTGTCGAGGCTGAGCCAAAGATCGGACACAACGGTGGGCCGATGACTGAGGAGCGCAAAAAACAGCTCAACGGCTACGTCAGCGAGATCGAACGCTGGGAACGCGAGAAGGCAGTCATCCAGGCTGACATTGGCGAAATCTACAACGCTGCGAAGGATGCCAACTTCGACGTCAAGGCCATTCGCAACGTCGTCAAGGAACGCAAGATCGAAAAGGCGAAGCGCGAGGCCTTCGAAGCTGTCTGTGACGTCTACAAGCACGCACTCGGCATGCTCTCTGATTTGCCCCTAGGCCGATCGGCGCTGTCCGCCGCGGTCGGAAAACTTGGCACTCCCACAGACCTGACCGACGAGGAAAAGGCCAAGGGATACACCCACGCCTTCATCGCCAAGGACGGCACGCGGATGGCGACCGATATCGGCAAGCAGGTCGATCTCGAGGAAGCAATCGCGAGCACTCACTGATGCGATGGAGCGAGCAGCAATTGGCTCACCACTTGGAGCGCACAGGCGTTCCGGGTCGACAGGTCAAGGTCGACACTAGCCATCCGCCGTTCGCTCTGCCGCCGGACATCGTGCTTGATCTGCCGCCGCCGATCTCGGTCAACCGCATCTGGCGGAAATCGAAGGCCGGTGTGATCAAGAGCATGGCGTATCTGCGATGGATCAAGCGCGCTGACGCCATGTTGCTCGAGTTCGGTCAACTCAAGGGCGTCCGGCCAATCCCCGGAAAATTCACTGCTCTGATCCTGGTGAAGCGCTCAAACCTCGACCTCGACAATAATTCGAAATCAGTCCTCGATTTCCTGCAAAGCCGGAATTTCATCGTGAATGACAAGCTTTGCGAAGAACTGACCCTGCGCTGGGGCGACGCGCCGACCGGATGCCGCGTGACAGTGAAAGCTTTGACATAATGGCAGGTCTTTCATCAGGCACTGGCAACAAGCGCGCGGCCCTGAATATTCGGCGAAACGATCTCTATGAGAGCCCGCCAGAAGCCGTCACGGCGTTGCTGCGTTCGGAAAAACTCCCGGAAGTGATCTGGGAGCCAGCATGCGGGCCGGGCTCTATCGTGCGCGTCCTGCGCGCCGCCGGGCATCAAGTTTACGCAACCGATCTGGTGAATTACTCATCTCCGGATCAGGACAATCATGGCTGGGACTTCCTGTCGGAGCGACAGTTGCCGATTGGTGTGCAGGCGATCGTCACCAACCCGCCGTTCAAGAACGCTGGGGAGTTCGTGGCGCATGCGTTGGAGCTTTGCCCTCGCGTGGTGATGTTGCTGCGGCTTGCCTTCTTGGAGAGCCAGAAACGAACGCCCATCCTCGATAGCGGCCACCTTGCGCGCGTGCACGTATTCCGCAAGCGCCTTCCTATGATGCACCGCCACGGTTGGGACGGGCCAACCAATTCAAATTCTGGGATGGCCTTCGCTTGGTTCGTCTGGGACCGGAATCATCAAGGCCCAACCGAACTTCATCGCCTTTCGTGGGAATGCGCTGAATGACCGACCGCGTCTTCAAATTCGCCAGATGGCCCGAGCTTGACGACTACGCCCGCATGGGATGGCTCCCTCGCGTCGAAATCCTGGCCGGCACGCATCACGGTTTCTGGTCGTGCGCGGTGCAATGGGTTTGCGAATGCCCGGTGCCGATGCTGCGGAGGGAATCATGAACGAGCTAAAACTCGCGCGCCCCCGCGAAGTTCCAATGCTGCGAATGGCCGGCTATCGGCCGGTAATGCAGTGGTCCGACAGTTTCGTGATGATGCACCTTTCACGGGAAACCAACGACAACGTCACTGACCCGCTGGTCGACGGGGTCGCAGCACTCGCGGAAGAACTGGCGAGGTTGCCGTGAGGAGCCCGATTTCAGTTTGGGAGCGACATATCGGGCTGACCGAAAGCCCGATCGAACTATTGTTCTTGAATGCTTTCTGCAAGCTCGCGCTTGATCACGGCTATGGCGTCGAAAGGATGTCGACCGAGCCAGCATGGGTGATCACCGTCGAGCCGCAGCGCTGGTTTGGTCACTACCGCGTTGATTTCCTGATCTCCTACGCCTTTTTTGGCCGAACATTGCGGCTCGTCGTCGAGTGCGATGGGCATGATTTCCACGAGAGAACCAAAGCCCAGGCTATCAAGGACCGCCGACGCGACCGTGCGCTGCAGTCTCAGGGATTGAAGGTGTTCCGCTTCACAGGATCAGAAATCACCGCAGCACCGTCGCTGTGCGCGATGGAGGCGCTTGACGAGATAGAAATATTTCAAAGCCACTGCATCATGGACGCTTACGAAATCGCACGAAAGAAGGCAGCATGAATCCGCCGAAAATGCCAATCCATCTCGGCGACTATCATCGCGACACTGGCCATCTGCGCGCCGCGGAGCATGGTGCCTATTTGCTGCTAATGTTCCACTACTGGTCGACAGGAGGGCTTCCCGACAATGATGATCATCTCGCTACGATCGCCAGAATGTCACGGGGCGAGTGGAAGAAGGTCAAGCCGACCTTGCAAGCGTTCTTCAAGGATGGGTGGAAGCACGGTCGGATCGATTACGATCTGGACAAGGCGCGCAACATTTCAGATGCGGCGAGAGAGGCAGGGAAGGCAAGCGGACGTTCTCGATCCGTTAAGAAGTCGTTGAACGTCCGTTCGAACGAATGTTCGTCTGCCGTTCAACCTACCTTAGAACCATTAAACCACTTGAAGAAAGAAGAAGATGCCGCTGGCGCGGCGCTTCCAGAGGCCGAGCTTTTCAGGCGCGGAAAGGAAATCCTCGGCAAAACCAGCGGTGGCGTTATCAAAAACCTACTGAAAGCCAAGCAAAATAGCGTTCCCCTTGCTCGTGCCGCTATCGAACAAGCTTCCACGAAGGCAGATCCTCGCGAATACATCGGCGCCATCATTCGTGGGCGCGAAGAAAATAGTGGGATGCGCCCGGGGTTTGGGGACGATTGGGGATGATCATCTACGGCCTCGAACGGCTCGGGATCCGAGCAAAAAACGTGGTCGGCGAACAGCGTGTGCAGTGTCCGGCGTGCAGTCCAACCAGACGAAAAAAGGGCGACAGATGCCTCTCGGTGAAGATCGATGAACATTCCGGTGTCTACAACTGCTGGCACTGTGGCTGGCACGGCGCAGTCTTTGCGGATCAGCGCAGCGGCCCTAGCGTGGTGCGAAAACCAGCGCGGGATAAGCCCAGCGACCTTGGCGCAGCTCAACGTCGCCTCCGGTACGGCGTTCTTTCCTGACGTCGGGGAGAAACTGGACGCGATCTATTTCCGCTACGATGACGGCTGGAAAGCCCGCGCATTCCCGGAAAAATCGTTCGTCGCCGGCAGCGGCTTCAAGCTCTCTTTCTGGAATATCGCTCGCGTGCTCGCCGCAGCACCCAGCACGGTTTACGTGGTCGAGGGCGAGTTTGACGCTTGCGCATTGGTCGAAGCCGGAATCCCAGCCACCGCGGTGCTGTCGGTACCGAACGGCGCAAAAGCAAAACCAGTGGACGATCCGAAGGAATCCCGCGGCTATTCCTACGTTGAGGAAGCGCTGAAAGCCGGCCTTTCGCGCGTCAAGAAATTCATCTGGTGCGGCGATGCCGATGGTGCTGGCCACGCGCTGCGCGCCGACATGGTCAAGCTGATCGGCGCGGCACGGTTCTGGTTTGTCGACTGGCCGGAAGGCATCAAAGATGCCAACGAAATGCTGCTCAAGGACGGCGCTGCGTCATTGCGTGACCTAGTGACCGACGGAGCAATGCAGTGGCCGATCGCCGGGATTTATCGGCTCAGCGAGTTGCCGGAGCCAGCGCCGCTGACGTTGTGGCAGCCAGGGTTCGCTGAATGGGAGCACAAGGTGATGCTGGCCCCGCGCACACTTAGCGTCGTCACGGGGCATCCAGGGCATGGCAAGACGGCATTGTGGAATCAAATCTGGTTTCAGGTGGTCAAGGCGTACGGAGTTCCGTTTTGCGGCGCATCGTTCGAGACCAGGCCAAAGCCGCACGTTCGAAGACAATTAAGGACGCTTCTAAGCGGCCGCCTCGAGCGCGATATGGACGACGAGCAGCGCACGCGCGCCGACGCATGGATCGATGATAGATACCTGTTCCTCGTTCATCCAGAACAACGACCGACGCTCGAATGGTTTTTGGATATGGCCGAGGTGGCCGTCGTGCGTCACGGCGCCAGGATCATTCAGCTAGACCCATGGAACCGGCTGGAAGCGGCTCGGGCACCAAGCGAGAACGAGACGGAATACATCGGCCGCTGCTTGCGCACGCTGCACGCCTTTGCGCACGATATGAACTGCCACGTCCAGATACTCGCGCATCCGGCCAAGATGGACAACCAGCGCCGCGGCCAGCCGCCCATGCTGGAAGATATCTCCGGTTCGAAGAATTGGGACAACATGGTCGACCAGGGATTCGTCGTGCACCGGCCGGAGATCTTTGAAGGCAGCACGCGCAAGACGGAAGCTTCGTTCTTTCATCGCAAGGCCCGGTTCGATGAACTCGGTCACCCCTGCAAACTAAAACTGGATTACAAACTGGAGCGAGGTCGATATGTGTCAATCGACTATGATTGAGGCCGCAGAATGAACCGCCTCACGCGCCGGGAAATCGAGGTTTGCGGCTATCTCTGCCGCGGCTGGAGCAACGAGGAAATCAGCATCAAGCTCGGCATATCCAAGCGGACGGCTGAGGATCATCGGCACCACATCTTCAAGAAGTTTCGGGTCCGCAATGCGGTGCAGTTGGTCCGCCAGGTCTACCATCTCACCGACGAGGTGGTGATATGAGGACCGGACAGCGAGAATCGCGATTCGAGCGCGCCCGTGACGCTGAGCACGGGGAATCGCGCGATCGAACTTCCAGTGAATGGCTACGTAAATTCCGGGATTATCGCGATTGCCTCGAGGTCACGGCCGCCAGCTCAGAGGCTGCCCGATGACCGAGCTCCTGTGCAGCCGTGGCCTCGCCATCCGCCTGGGTGCCATTGTGCCGGATACAATCCAGCACCATCGGTATCTGAAGCGGCGAGGTGCTCATTTGCTGGTTCGAGATATTGAGACGGACAGTCCTATGTTTTGGAAATGGGAATTGACGAAAGAGGATTTGGTTTCGGCGAGGTCAAGCTAGAAGTCAGGATGCTCAAGCCGCCAGAGAATAGCGAGCAGCAGCGCGGCAATAACAATCAGCATGACGGCACCAAATGACATGCGGCCAAGCTATAGCGGATTAGACTACCGCGCCAGCCCGCTTGTCGACCTTGACCCCCACAGCCCGTAGGACGGCCGTACATAGCGCCGGCTCGTCCCGGGGACGGATGTGGCCCGCGGCCTCGAATATCGCGCCGAACGCCACCGCTGCTAGAAGAGGAGGGGATTCAGCAGCATCCGAGGCTCGAATCAAACGCGCCAGTTCGCGCCGGATACCCTCGCGATAGGCCGGGAAGCGGCCGATCTGCGAGATAGTGCGGTAATTGATAACCATTCTGGATGCTAGTGCAGCGACCGCACCGGGAAGGCCATCGGTATTAGATGCCGCCTTCATTGCTGTGAGATCACGCTCAAGACATTGCGCAACAACCGCCGCCAGCAATTCCGTCTTGTCCGGGAAATAGCGATAGAGCAGGCCAGCCGCGACGCCGGCGCGCTCGCACACCAGATCCGTGGTCAATCCGTCCAGCCCAACCTTCTCAATCACGTCGATCGCCGAGGCAATTAGCGAATTCCGCTTCGCCTCGAGCTGGGCCAGGACTTTCTCGGTCTTGCGGTAGGCCATTTTCAATTGCTCACATTGCACGCGCGAGGGCACGATATTTTGAGGGATCAGTCAATGGTTGTTGCCTCGACTCACATTGCACGCGCGACTAGGCCCGTTTTGACGCCCATTTAACCGCTTTGGCCCATTGTTGTTTCAGGTATTGGGCCCTGGAATCGGGATATTCCAGGGCCCAAATCCGGATTATCTGTTTCGATCGGCCGGACAATTCGGCTATCTCAATAGGATGTGCAAGGCCCTTTCGGAGCATGTATTGCGCCGCTCGTTTCATGGTATTGTCATCAGCCATTGTGGATTCCCCTATTCCTCTCGGGTAGCGGTTTGAAGCGGTGGCCGGCCCGGAGGGCGGCAATCCTCCGGGCCACCACGCTCTAAATAAGAGATCATTAATTGCAATATATCGATGCTTTCCTGGGCCTGTCCTAAGCCCGTATTGCAATGCTGGCATAGCCAACCCCTGAATCGTCCCGTGGTGTGGCAATGATCGAAATGAAGCCCGCGCTTCGGATTGCGATCGCCGCAGATTTCGCAAAGGGTAGGGCGCGGGCGCGTGGGCTGCTCAACAGGGACAGTTGGGCGTCCCCACCGCTTGGCGCGCCTTCTGGCGTCGCCCACCACGTCCTGGGGCCTTTTCCTGCGTGTAAGATACTCATTATCTCGAGACCCGGGCGTTTTTCGACGCAACTTCTTTTTCTCATTGTGCCGAGCTTTTTGCTCTGGCGTCATATCGGACCACCGCGACATCGCTATTCCTCCGTTTTCAAGCTGGCGCCCCACCTGGTTCAGGATACGCCGCAGTAGCCAGCCTCGGGACCGCGACCCTTTCCATCGGTCGGCACCCATGTCGGGATGCAGCGCTGGCAGACATAGGTGATATCCTCGCCGAATTCTCCGTGGCAATACCAGCCTACTGGCTTCGTGGTCTTGGGATTGACGAAGCGGCCGCACCTGCATTTCGGCATCGTTTCCATACTCATCTTCCGTCTGTGTCCTCCTCAATGATCCGGATTACGTCGCCGTCGGCGAGATATGTGCCGGAAACCATCTTTATGACAGCCTCGGTAGTTTCCTCCTGAGTCTCAACCCAGCATTCGTCCAGCTTGCCGCCGATATTTTCCCAGATGATGTGATAGGTCATTTTCCACCTACCGATGCTTCAATGCGGATTATGAAGTCAGAGAAATCTAGTGTGCTATCGGCGCGTCCGGCATGCATTCGCTCTTTCAAGCGCGCCACTGCGTCACGGCGAATTTGCTGCAAGACAGCGTGCGGCACTTGGCTATGGTTTGCGTTGTAGTGTGCGACGAATTGCGAGAATGTCATTTGATGCTCTTTCGCGGTTGCGAGTTATATTCTGAGTTATATTTGTCGGCGGTTTAGTCGTGACGCTCGGTCCGAACGACGTCAAAAGGCTCCCCTTTGGTGACCTTGCGCAACCGCTCATGCAGAAACAGCACGCGCCGCACTGGCGATAGATAAGCCCAAGCTTGCGCATCGATGGTTGTTCGCGCTTCTTGCCCGGCAATATTGCGAATTGTAATGGTGATGGTCATAGCTCGAGTTCCTTCCTTCTGGTTTGCTGTGTCGGAGAATAGGCTCAGATCCCCAACAGTCGGAGGACAACGGCAACCGGCGCGCCCATGAGCAGGCCGATTGCGGTGATTAGAAGCCAGTCGGTGCGATCGAAGGTCATGGCTGCACCGCACGCTTTGCTGACTGCGCATCGGCCCATGCCTTGAACTCGGCAATGCGGCGTTCGCGGTCCGCCTGCCAATCCATCTCGAGCCAGAAACGACGCCCCGGCGCAGGCTGAAAATTGGTGCAATGAATGCCGCGCTGAATGCGGCCGTCATCGAGCAGGATGTCGACCTTCCGATATCCCCATTTCGGATCAATCGGGTGGCGCTTGGTGATAACGCCATGGTCCGACGAATTGGCCATATCGCCCGTGTAATAGATCCGCACGCCTTCCTGCAGCGCATTCCATTCGACTTTCGGTCCGTATTGCATGGCTCAGGCCTCCGCAAAGAGGGCGAGCAATTCCGCATATCGCGGCTCGCGTTCGAAAACGGATTCGTGGTGATATTTCATATCCCCCTTGAAAATCGTGATGTGGCCATATCCGGTCAGCGTCGCGATGTAGGTGCGGCCGTCGTCACCGTCGACGATTCGCATTTTGCGGGCGAACGTCAGTTTTTTCGGTGCACCGGTAGTGACGCGAACCGCGCGCTCGCCGCGCTTGGCATCAATCTCGATTGAGAATTGAGCCGTCACGCGATGGCCGCCATTCGGCCAATCTTCAATGGTGGCGGACATTCTGGGATTCGAATAGTTCGTCATGGTGTAGTCCTCTCGGTTGAGCCCGCGGCAACGGGCGGTGGTGGTGACGATTTCAGTATCCGGCCCAATCACGCAGGGCGCGGAATGATTTGGTCCAAACGATCATGTTTTCGTGGTGCGTGATTGTTCCGTCCTTGTGCTGCTGCGAATAACGATCAACAACCTCGATGCAGTCCCCAATCATTCCGACAAACCAATCGTGAGACTTCGCCCAATTGATCTGCTGTGCGGTGAGTTGGTTGGTCATTTGGGCATCCTCTCGGTTTGTGCAGCGGCAACTGCGTTTCGATGTATTGAGAATGCGCTCACATCATTTGTTTGTCAACCGACAAAATGCAGATTGGTGAAAATAGTTTGGGCGATGGTTCAAATCATTGATTTGTGATAGTGTTTCGGCATGCAAAAGCCGCGGCGACTGGTCGGAAACGTCAAATGGTATTCGGAAAAACCGAAAGGCCGAAAGCGTCGACGCCGTTCCCCAATGCAGCTCGTCACACTCCGACTCAACGATCTCGCCAAACTATTCCGCGGCCGCTATGGCCACGTTCTGCCCGATGATGATGCCGGACGGGATGACATGCTTGTGGCGATCCATCATCTCGCCTGTCTGCCTCACCCGCAAAAGCCTATCGATCACTGGCTCGAGATTTGGGCGCCCTGGCTGACAGTCAAAGAGCGAAAGGATATCGTCGGCGACGCATTGCAGAACCCGCAACGCTGGAAGGCTGATGCGCTCGCCTGGCGCTTGCGTCTCACTGCGGCCGATCGGCATGCGTTGGGAATCACCACAATCGGGGCAATTGACGAAAACAAGGCCGCGCGCACCAAACGACGCAAAGCACAAGCCCGGAAACGAATGCAGGCCTATCGAAAGGCCAGAGGCGCCAAGTCTCGCGCCACATATGAGGACAAGTCAGCGGAACAGACCATGCCATGGATCGATCAAGGCATCAGCCGTGCCACATGGTATCGACGCCGCGCGCGTGAGACTGCGTGAGACAAGTGCGTGCGCACCATAAGTACTATATTGCTGCGCACGGACCAGTCTCACCAAGGTAAGAAAGCCTGACCTATTCGCCGCACGCGGATTGAACCAGCGCTCAAATCATGGCATCTATCAGCCGGACCAGACCATTCGGGAACTGTACCGCAAAGCCATGCGACCAACCCTCAGCCGACGCCACGCGCTTTTCGTCCGGCACTATCGCAAAACAGGCATAGCCGCGCAGGCTTACCTCGCCGCCGGCTACAAACCCACAACAAAGAACGCTCTCTATGTGTCAGCCTGCCAACTCCTAAGCCATCCTAATGTGCAACTGCGAATTCAGGAGCTAGACCGCCAGATGACCCAAAGAACACGCATAACCATCGAGAGTTTGCTGCATGATCTCGCTGAAGACAGAGCGCTTGCTCGAGAGACAAAGCAGGTTTCGGCCGCGATCGCAGCGACGCAGTTGAGCGCTAAGCTGGTGGGATTGTTGATAGATCGGAAAGAGAGCGGCCAGCCTGGAGACTTCTCCGATCTCACAAGCGCTGACGAGATACTGGCGCGCGTGCGAGCTGATCTCGGTGACGAGATGGCAGATGCAATCACGCAAGCCCTTGCAAAACAAGCTGATACGCCGGCGGAAACCAGCATAGATCCCGGGCCAGCGATCGGGCTTGATGCCGAGCGAGACAGCGACGCGACGTTGAACTAGCGCAACAATGGCGCGTCTCTGACACGTGACCATGTTAACCCGTTGATATTGTTGGATTGACATTCCCCTGTCTAGGGAATGCGCGGTCTCTCACAGAGTCCGGACCAGTTGCAACGTTGCGGTTTCCGCTGACAGATCAGCGCCAGGCATGCAGGCAGGGGAGGGCATCCCCCTCCCTCCCCAAGGGGAGCCGTACTCCCCGGTCCGGGCCTTTCCATCGGCCGCCGTCTTTTTTTTATTTTCCCCCACGCGTCTCAAATGGCCCCATTTTTCCATACCTCCATTTTTCCGGATGGGTCCCTTTTTGTATGGGTGTCTGTTTTTCGGGGGATGTGTTTTTGTGGAGGGACCCGTGGATGTGGATGGGTCCCATCTGTTATATAGTTGAACCTGCGCTCATAGTATGGAACCATGCGGTTGGTCGTGCGTTAGGCGGTGCGATCTCGGCCCTGTCACGTAGAGGATAAGGTGCCATGTCATGTTTTTCTTTAGCTTTCTGGCAGCAGGCTTGCATCTTGATCGTTATCGCGATCGGGCTGTGGTCGATCATCAAGTTGTTTTTGCCTTATCTGCTGGAGCGGCTTCCTGCCATCGTCGTTCAAATCATCAACATCATTATTTGGGTAGTGATAGCGATCATCTGCATCGTCGTTATTTTTGGGCTTCTGTCGTGCCTGATAAGCCTTGGCGGTGGCTTATTTCACTTTCCCCGTTGAGCAGTCGCAGGTTGCGCCATTGCCTCCGATAGAACCGTTTAACCCGGGCGTCTGCCGAGGATGTTGAGATGAAACTTGAAATCGATCTGTCGGACGTGAACGTCCACATTCACCTTGACCAGCGGGAGGCTCCACGCTGGGCGAAGACACTGCACGACATGGTGAGCCACGTTCTAGCCAACCAGGAGAATAAGATCATGCCCACCATTGAAGAGATCCAAACCAAAGCCAAAGCGACTCTCGACGCGGTGACCGCCGAAACCGATCTGAACAATGCCGTCGCCAAGGTCGTCAATGACCAGCGCGCGACGATTACTGACCTGAAAGCCCAGCTCGCCGCTGCTGGTACCGACCCGGTGAAGCTGCAAGAACTGAGCGACACGCTTGACGCGATCCTCGCTGCGGATACGGCCAACGACAAGATCATCGTTGACGCGATTAACGCCAACACGACGCCGTGAGAAGCTGAGTTGGTTTTATGGAATGGACTGGCCCTGTCATGGGGCCAGACTTTTTTTGCCCTTGCTCGCCCTCAGATTGGCAAACAGGCCGAGGAACAGGAACAGGACGAGCGCGCCGCTGATGCTGCCGTGAGCGAGTCCCAATGTGGATGCGAACATCAGCCCGGACATTGCGAAGATCGAAGCGGCGTTTATCTGGCCACCGATCCCGGACATCAGGGACCAGAGAACGAGCCACATGATGGCGATCCCGGCGATCCATCCCAGTTCGATGATTGCCTGCATGAAGATGTTATGCGGCGCGAAGCCGCGCAGGCAAGACATGCGTTGGAAGCTGTTGATGCCGTAGCCGAACCAGCCAGCGGTTGGCATGAAGTAGAAAGCATCCCGGGCCAGAGTTGTACGGATCTCGACCGACAAATCCATCCGGGTTTCGGCGAGGCAGCTCGGCGGCACTGCCGGCCTCCCCGACATCTGCCGCGAAAGCCACTCTTCCTTGGTCGCGAGGTCAGCCGCGGAGACCACTTCTGCGACGCTGCCAAGCACGGCGGTTCGCCGCAGGTTGGCACCGGTTATCATGCCCGCGATCGTCACCATCATGATCACGATCGACAACGTTCGAATCGACCTGAATTCGGGACGTGCAAACGACGTCAGGACCAGCGCACCGAGCAGGAACACGATCGCCATTGTCGTGAGCCTGACCAGCGCGATTGTGCTGATCGTCATTGATGCGAAAATCAGCACACATACGCAGATCGAAAAAACCGATACTGCGCGACGGCCTGACGTGACAAACGAGATCACCAGAAAGCCGCAAGCGAAGGCGAACAGTGTCGCGGCGTGATCGAGCCCCATGATGCCGATCTTGTTGTTCCCGGTCACCGCGACCGACAGCAACTGCCAGGCGGATACGGCAGTTGCCATGGTAACGATGGACAGACTGACCCAAAAGGTTGCGCGTCCTGCCGACTGTGGATCGGGCATGAAACGCGCCGCCACATAGAACGACAGCGAACAGCCGAACAGCGCGAGTTCCTTTAAATCCTCCGGATCGAAGTTGCGCAGCGAGGAAACCAGCGACGCCGCTACAAACGCCAGGAACAGGTAATCCGGCAGGATCAGCGTCGGCGCACGTCGCGGCCGGGAATTTATCAGTAGCAGCCCGAGCGGCGCCGCCACCATGCCGGCAGTAGCCAGACTATGCCCGGCCGACCCGGCCATGCCGTAGACGATTGTGATAATGGGAAAAATGAGTGCTGAAACCGCGAAAAAGGCCGCTGATGCGTTGATCACAGTACCCCCTGCTGCCAATGACGGCCGGGAGCCTAGCATCGCAACCATACAGCGAGCAACAGCCGATATTCGCCTTATGGGCTGCCTGTGGAAACTTTTTGCCGGATGTACGCAACCATCATGCGCAGGTCTTCCGCGTTGAGCGAGAACGCACTGTCCGGCGTTTCGACGGCGTCGAGCTTGAGGTGGTATTCGACCATCGGGGCACTGGCTGGCGGCACGATATTGCCGTGAGCGGACAGGCCGAGCGGCACCATCTCCCCACCGTAATCGGTGGCCTGCAGGAGGGTGACGCCGGCGCGCGGCCGCACGCTCATGACGATCGGCTTGCCGGTCTCGCGGACGGCCTTGATGATGTCCCAGTCGAGCATCTCGAACGCGGAAATCTTGTACCTAGGGCAGTCCAACATCTCGAGGAAGGCGACGTCGAGCGGGTCGAACACGGATGAGAACCAGGCGATGTCGACCTCTTTGCATTGATCGATCAGGTGCGGAAACCATGCCTGCGGGGTGTGTACCCGGCGATAGAGGTCGATGAGGTCAGCCTCGCCAAAACTTGTGGCGGCGAGCTCAAGAACATCGGAACTGGCACCGCGCCGCGCCGCGAGCCGCTCGGGGTCGAAACATTGAAACTTGACCGCATCGGCCCCGGCTTGCTTGGCGTGCACGATCAGCTCGAGCGCGTTGGCAAGCGATCCGCCATGGTTACCGGAAATCTCTGCGACGATCTCGGTCATTCGTCGTCTTCCTTCTCTGAATAGTCGTGATGGAAGCCAATGGCCTGAACGTCGCGCCTTGGATCGCGCAGGCGAGGCGTCAGCGGTCCGTCCTCCGGGATACGATAGGGATTGATCCGTCTGGGATCGTTCCTCCTGATCGGTCGCGGCTTCATCGGTCGGTCAGCCATTTCTCCGCCGCCTTCTTGAACGCCTCTCCGACCTGCCTGATCTGCTCTGTCGTCAGATCCCACGCGCAATTCTCGAAATAGAGCAGCCGCCGGTCGTGCAGATCCTCCGCCACCGGACACGGCCGCGCGAACTGCGAGAACGCCGGCATGCGATACAGCGGATCGACGTAGCCCTCGACGATCGGCACGCCCTCGGCCCGCAGTGCCGCGCAGAACTCGGCCCGGTTTTTGTCGATCATGAACGGGATCGTGTAATAGATGTGGGTGCATCCCTCCATCACCATTGGTGCGCGAAGACCTGGAATCTCGCCGATAGCCGCTATGATCGCTTCGGCCTGCTCGACGCGCCCACCGATGATCTCCTTGCCGCGCCGTAGCTGCACCCGCGCGATCGCCGCGCAGACTTCCGGCATCCGCAGGTTCAAGCCGATTCGGTCGCTGACATGCTCTCCATGATTGATGAAGGCCCGCATCCGTGCCGCGAGTTCGTCATCGTCGGTCGTGCATACGCCGCCTTCACCGCACTGGATCGGCTTGTGGATGTTGAGCGACCAGCAGCCGATGTGGCCGATGGTCCCGGCATACTTGCCGTTCTCCATCGCGAACGGTGATTGAGCGTTGTCCTCGATCAACTTCCATCCGCGCATGTCCGCCATGGCCCGCGCCTTGTGCAATGAGGCCGGGTGTCCGAACAGGTTAGTGATCACCATGGCCTTCGTGGCCTTTATTTCATCGCTCCAAAACGGCCCGGCGAGACTGAAGGTCAACGGATCGACGTCTGCGAACGTGATATCTGCCCCCAAGAATGCGGGTGCCGCGGCTGTCGCTGACATAGTGAAAGGAGTGGTGATCACATTGGTATCCATCGAGATGTCGACAGCCTCGCACGCCGCAAGCAACGCGCTAGTCGCCGAGTTGCAGGCGATGGCATGCTTGACCCCGAACGTCTCGCACCACGCATCCTCAAGCGCGCGCACAGAGAAGCCGCCGCGTTCTTGCCCGGCGAGGTAGCCAGAGAGCGGCCTCGTCACAACAGCGCCAGCCGCGGCGATCATTTCTTCTTCGCCGATGGAGTTGAACGGCTTGATAGGCCCGATCATAGCAAGTCATCCAGTTGGCGCAGCACGAACATGAAGTTCGGTGAGCAGGCGTAATACTGTCCCAGCGAGGGGAGTTGCGCCGCGATGGCGTTGATCGGGTGGTTGTAGTCGGGCTCGATCCCCTGATCCTTGCAGAGCTTGGCATAGATCACGCGCGACGCGATGTAATACAGGTTGCCGATGTTTTCGACGTGCTCGATCTCAAAAAGATCGCCGCCAGCATTGGCCATGAATTCGGTGAACTCTTTCTGCGGAAGATACTTGTTGTGCCATCGCGCCTCGATAGGATCAAGGTCGAGCCTGGCGCGCAGGATGTTTAGCGAGTTGAGGCCTGCCTCGGTGTTCTCGACCAGGATCAGCCTGCCGTTTGGCGCGAGCATCTTGAGCATTTCCATGATGCCCGCCTTCTGCTCCTCCCATGTCGCCAGGTTGATCAGGCAGCGCGTGCTCAAAACGATGTCGAATTTCTGCCCGCGCAGGTTCTTGTTGCGCGACAGGGAAAGTACGTTGCCGTGGAAATACTCCACGTTCGGGATCACGGCCTTGTTCGCCTCTGATATCATCGGCTCGCTGTAATCGACCCCGGTGATCATCGCCTCCGGAAACTTCTTTCCTATTTTCACGGTCGAATATCCGTTGCCGCAGCCGACGTCGAGAATCGTCTCACGCCTCTTTATGTTGTCGATCACGCGAAGGATGCTGTCGATCTCGAGGGTGCGGTAGTGGTGATCCGGTGCCGTGGCCAGATCGGAAGCGCCGTGAGCCAGCGCCTGATCATCCCAGAATGCCTTCGTCTTGTCTTTCACGGTCATGCCAGTTGCTCCCGCAATTCTGCCACCGTCATCCGGCGCGCCTTATCGCTGCTGTTGCCCGGTCCCATCGACTCATGCCTCTTTTCCCATTCCGGCAGCCCGCGCACATCCATCTTGGCACCCATGGCCTCGGCAAGATCACTGAGGCGATAGGCGGGTAGGGTAGGAATTTCGATCTCGCCTCCGACCATATGCATCGACGTATTGAACACGAGGCTGACAGCTTCATCCATCGTCATAAAAAACCGCGTGCATTCCGGATCGGTCACGGGGACAGTATCGCTTGTCTCCAGCATCTTGCGCCACGTCGGAACTACCGAACCGGTCGAATTCCAAACGTTGCCGTACCGGACCACGGAGAAGCGCGGTCCGTTCCAACCGCGGGTGTTGTTCGCGGCGAGAAACAGGGACTCGGCGAACGCCTTGCTCGTTCCATAGGGACTGATCGGCTCGTGGGCCTTGTCAGTTGAAAGCGCAACGACGCGACCCACATGGGCATCGGTTGCCGCCTCGATGACGTTTGCGGCACCGTCGATGTTCGTCTTCTTCACTTCGAGCGGATTGTAAGCTCCGACTTCGATGCGCTTCAGAGCGGCCGCATGAACGACGATCTCGATTCCATCCATCGCACGCTTCAGCCGGTCGCGGTCGCGCACATCTCCGATGAAATAGCGCATGCGATGTCGCGCCGTCGGATGTTCGGCTTCCAGTTCGCGCCGCAGTTCGGCCTGCCGATGTTCCGAACGAGAATAGATCACAATCCGCTGCGGCACGGTGTCGGTTATGCCGAGAAGATATTTGGCAAACGCCGTGCCGAACGCGCCGCTGCCCCCTGTAATCAATACCGACTTCACGACGCCCTCACCATGGGTGCAACGGTCGCGCCGGCCAGCCGCTCGGCGATGTCGCCACTGTCGATGGAATCGCGGATGATGCCGAGGGTGTGGTCATAGCTTTTCAGGATGCGCTTGACCTCGCTCGGACCGTGCGCCGCACACACATTGTTGCTCGCTGCGATCAATGTGCCACTGGCGATCATCTCCTTGCGGAACAGCGCCGCGATCTGATCGTCACGGAACTTGATCCGCAGGAACGAGAGAACGCCATGAAGCTTGACGATGTCCTCCGAGATTCCGTGCTGTTTTGCGAGGCCCCAGAAGCCGGTCAGGATTTGCTTGCCGGTCTCGCGCAGTGTCGCAACGACGTTGTCGCGCTCCATCTTCTTGATCGTGGCGATCGATGCCGCGAGTGAAAGCGTCTCACCGAACATGGTTCCGCTGTAGAAAATGTTATCCGGCGGTTCGAAGCGCTTCATGATGTCCTTTCGGCCAACGATGGCGGATAACGGCATGCCGTTCGCCATCGCCTTGCCGAACGTCGCCAGATCGGGCGTGACGCCGTACATCGCCTGCGCGCCGCCCAAGTGATAGCGGAAACCGGTGATGACCTCGTCGAAGATCAGAATGGTGCCGTTGCGGTCGCACTGCTCTCGAAGATGGCGGAGCAAGGGCGCACCGCATTCTGGCTCAATGATGATGGCCGCATATTCGCAAGGACCACCGAAACCAAGACGTAGCGAGTACGCGTCCTCCATGCTGATGCGCGTGGTCAACTTCCGAATGTCCTTGGGAACGCCGAGGTTCCGCTCGACGCTCCAATCTTGCCAGCCGTGGTAGCCGCCGCAGATCAGGACGCGGTCCCGGCCGGTGAACGCGCGAGCCAGCCTTATCGCGGCCGACGTGACGTCTGTACCGCTTTTGCCGAACCGGACGGCTTCGGCGCACGGGATGATGCGGCAGAGCGTTTCCGCGAGTTCGGCTTCGAGTTCAGTCGCAAGGGAAAAGGAGATACCGGATGCAAGTTGCCGGCGGACTGCCAAGTCAACATCCGGATCGCGATATCCAAGTATGTTTGGCAGCAGCGCAGCGACCATATCAACGTACTCGTTCCCGTCGATGTCCCAGACGAGGCCTCCATCTCCATGGGAAAGGAAAAGAGGGCTGGGCTGCGGGTACTGGAGGTGGCTTTTGCTGAACGTTTGCGCGGCGAGCGGGATGACTTCGCTGGCTTTTTTGAACTGCGCTTGCGACCTTTCGTAGCTGCGGGCATAGATCGGCTCCTCGGCGAGAGCGTCGAAGTAACGCTCGTTCATGATGGCGTTGGCGTTGAGCTTGCGGATGTCGGGATTGGCATCAAGGATGTCCAGGATGTCGATCTGCGACGGAGGTTCATTCCACGGCCAGTAGACCGCCACATTCTTGCAGAATTCGTAATCGGCGGTGGTATCGAGGACCCATCGTTCATCCCGCAACCCGGGAATCGGATTGATCACCGTCTCGGCCGGGAAGCGGGAGCGGTTGCGCCCGATCCATGTGGTGACGCAGTCCCGATCGATCGGCCTCGTCGCCTCGGCATCTGCCGCCATCAGGGCTTCATAGGTGAAGGCCTCAACGTCGAGACCGTCAGGATAGGTACGAGGACTGACATTCGAGCAGTAGGCAGCGCCAGTCTGCTTCTGAAGGCGAACAACGGCGCCGATGACTTGCGGATCAAGGAGCGGGCAATCTCCCGTGATCCTCAAAAGTACATCGGCGCCGCTCGCGTTGGCGCATCCGACGAAGCGCGACAGCACATCCGTCTCAGACCCGCGCCAACAATGGACGGCGTTATCATCGCACCATTGCGCGATAACGTCGTCTTGATCCAACGTGGAAGTAGCGACCCATACGGCATCGACACCAGGAGCGGCCTCACAGGCGCGCACGCACCAAGCCAGCACCGGTCGGCCGCCGAGGTCCATTAAGACCTTCCCGGGCAGACGGGTCGATCCCATCCTCGCCTGAATTACCGCAACCACTTTGGTCATAGAATTTCAGCCTTTTTTCTGACGTCGAGCAGCACCCTCAGCGTCGCAAGGCCATCGTGGCCTGAAGCTCCCGGCGCGAACACTCCGTTGATGCGGTCGATGAATGCGCGCATCTCGTTTAGGTAGTCGTCGTCGTATGATCCCGGTGCCTGCGTGGCTTCGGTTCCGAGCGACATCCGCCGCGCGTCGATGTCGACGCCGATGTTCATTTTCTCTCCGGCGATCCAGAATTCGCGGATGCGATGAGGTGTCGCATGATCCAGCAGAAACGTGGAACGCGTACCGCTGTCGTGCTGCAGGATGAAGTTTGCGGACTCTGGGGTCTCGCTCGAGACCACACACTTCGCCGGTCCGAAGAGATAAAGCGCAAGATCGACCTCATGCGCTCCGGTGTTGAGGACCACGCCGTCGCTGGTGTATTTCTCGGTCGTGTGGGCGCAAATGAAGTTCGCCCACAACGGCTCGCCGATCTCTCCAGCGCCAAGACATTGCTTCACTCGCTGAATGCAAGGATGCAGGCGCAGATTGTTGCCCATCATGACGACAAGGGACTTGTCGTCGGCTGTCTGCAGCAGCTTCGGTAGCGTGCCAATGTTGGCGGCGATTGGCTTCTCGGCCAAGACATGCTTGCCGCGCTCGATGCAGCCACGGAGTGCCTGCTCGTGAAACATCGTCGGCGACGCCACCACGACCGCCTCGCACTCCTCGTAGATGTTACGTTCGAACTTCACATCGCGCTTGTTTGCGGGATCGTAGACCAGCACGTCATGCCCGAGAGTCTTGAGATTGCGCGCATGGCGACTGCCGATTGACCCGTGCCCGACCACACCGAACTTCATGGCCGCACCGGGATCGTTGTAGTGGCGGACTTCTTCAGCACGGTGACCATCTCGTCGTCGTTAACAATCGCGCGGGTTACCAGATGGTAAATCGGATTGCCGAGCCACAGATTGGCGAAGTCAAAATGATAGGAGAGGATGCCGTCGCGATGCTCGTAGTGGCGCGCGAACGGCTGGGCGGTGGCAGCGAAGTCATGGATGATCAGATGACCGCCGGCTACCAGCACCGAATCTCCTTCGGCCGCTATTCGCAGCCATTCGGACGGGTCGGCAAGGTATAGGCAGAAGCCGTAGATTACGAGATCAAATGGACCCGGCACGGCGAGGCTTGCGGCCGATGCCTGCACCACGGGAATTCGCTTCTCCGCGGCTTCAAGCGCGGCCTGTCGGCTCGGTTCGACTCCGAACACTTCACATCCAAACCTGTCGCGAAGCTTCGCAAGCCGCCAGCCGTTCGAGCATCCAACTTCCAGCACGCGCTTGGGCTTGATGCCAGTGGCTATGACCGCGTTCCAAACTGGGTCTCGTTCGCCAAGCTTGTCGCGATTCCTCGAAAACCACGCATCGCCTTCCGAATTGAGAAACACGTCGGCCTGTCTCATTTCGCACTCTCTTTGAGGCGCGCGGCTCTCCGATTACGGATTTGCCGCCGCTCGTTCCATTCGCTAATCCACATGATCGGAAACACGATGACCATTACGACAAGCGAAAATGCAAACAGACCGACAACGAACATTATCGGCCAGCCGAGCAGCCAACCGAATGTCCAAGCTGAGGACCAATCAAATTGCGCGCCCACGAATAGCGCATGAAGCATCGCCCCAATGCCGAGATAGATCGCAAGTCCGATGAGTGCGAATAGCCTCACTTCGCCAAGTCCTTCAGCAGGTCTGAGATGTTGGAGTCATTGGCATTGATGGCCGAGAGAACCTTCTTTGTCTGTTTGGGGGCCTTCTCAATCGCGATCTCGACCAACTGCATCCAGAGTACGTTGTTGTTTGCCCTCATCGAGGTGATCATCCCTATGATCTCGCGCTCGCGTTTGGTGGTCATCGCATCCTCCCGAATAGCAGTGCCGACACCGGCGCGCCGTCGATCAAAAAATGATTCAACAGTTCGCCTTCCTGCTTGAAGCCGCTGCCCTGGATAATCTTCACCATGGCGAGGTTGCTGCGCGCGCAGCCGGCCTCCAGCTTGCGAATGTTGCCGCCATCCTTGTCGAGCAGCCATCCGCATGCTGCCTTCCATGCCTCTCCAGCGTAGCCTTTGCCCCAGAACGCGGACTCGCCGATCATGATGCCGACATCGGATACGTTGTTCGGATCGTCGTGCGTCGCGCTCAAATTACCGATGTGGTTGCCGCTGTCGGCGAGATAGATGCCCCACAAATGGGAGCGGCCGACGAAAGAGTTGATGTACCGGACCTGCGACGACAGCGTGTGCGTCTGATGCCGCTGCTGCGAATAACGGACGACGTCTCGGTCGAGCAGCCAGCCGATGTTGCGCGACGTGGCCTTGGTGAGCGGACGCAGGGTCAAGCGGTTCGTTGAGATTGACGGCGTCACCGGAGGCGCTCCAACAAGTGATCGATCAGCTTTAACTGCCGCTCGGCCGTCGCGCGCGCCCATGCAGCACCGGCACCGTAGTCGCCCGCGCGTCGCATCTCTTCCAACTGCGCGATGGCTTCCTTGCGGATGGCGACCATTTCATCGCGGTTCATCGGTAGGCTCCTTTTCGCGCTGATACTTCTCCAGCAGCAAACCGGCGAGATTGGATACTGACCGCTTTTCCTCACGGGCCAGTTCCTCGACGCGTTCCTTTGCGGATGTTTCGAGCGTGATCCGCAGGTGGATAGATTCGGTTGCCATGTCGTGGACAAGAAGGAACTGATTTGAACTCTCTTGTCAATGGAATGAGCGATAGTTCACAAAATAGATGTGGACGCCTATGTTGCGGCCATGAACGTCTCTCAAAGCGCCCTCGTCACGCTCGCGAAGGCCGCCAAGCGCATCAAGGAAATCCGTGAGGCCGAAAGGCTCGAGGATTCGTTCTACGAATTCGTCAAAGCCGCGTGGCACGTGTTCGACCCGGCCGATTTCGTCGGAAATTGGCACCTTGAAGACCTCTGCGACCATCTCGAAGCGGTCGCGCGCGGCTATGCGAGCCGACTTTTGATCAACGTGCCGCCCCGAACAGCCAAAACGAACATCACGTCGATATGTTTTGTCGCATGGGTATGGGCGCAGCGCGAAAAAGGGCCGCTGATGGGCCCGCAGGTCTCGTTTTTCTACGCCTCATATGCCGAACGGCTCGCGCTCGAGCACTCATTGAAGTGTCGCCGCCTGATCGAATCGCGCTGGTATCAAAAACATTGGGGATCGCGCTTCAAATTGATGGCTGACCGCAACACGGCGAGCCATTTCGAGAACGACAAGGGCGGATACCGCATGGCGTCGTCGGTTGACGCCCGCGCGACGGGCTATGGCGCCGATCTCCTCGTCGCCGACGACCCCCATCTGGTCAAAGAGGCCGAATCCGAACTGGTGCGAGAGAGCGTCGTGCGCTGGTGGTCGGAAACGATGCCGTCCCGCCTCAACAATCGACAGACCGGCGCGATGATCGTGGTGATGCAGCGCGTCCATGAGGGTGATTTGGCCGGCCACATCCTCGCGAACGACCTCGGATACGTCCATTTCTGCGTTCCCATGTCCTACGTGCCGTGCCAGCACGTAAATGTTTGGAACGGCGACAAAATCGAGACCGTAATCGGCGAAGAAGTCGATGAAATCGATGAGGAAAGCGTCTTTTGGGTCGATCGCCGACGGGAAGACGGCGATTTGCTCTGGCCGGAGCGATTTCCGGCCAGTGAAGTCGCCAAAATCGAGAAGGAGCTCGGGCCATACGCCTATGCCGGGCAGTTTCAGCAGGACCCGGCGCCGCGCGGCGGCGGCATCATCCGAACGGAGTGGTGGCAGCCTTGGGATAAGGAGACCGCGGAGGAAAACGGCTGCGTTCCCGAGAAATATCCGGGCTTCGAATACATTCTGGCCGCGCTCGACACCGCGTTGACGGAAAAAGAGGAAAACGATCCGAGCGCCATGACGATTTGGGGGATCTGGCGGGATCCGAATGGAAACCCGAACATCTTTCTGATGTACGCATGGGCTGAGCGCTACCAGATCCATGATCTGGCCCGGCGCGTCGGTGAAGATTGCAAGCGGTTCAACGTCGATCGCGTCATCATCGAAAACAAAGCGGCCGGCCACAGTGTTTCCCAGGAACTGGTGAGGCTATTCGGTCCATCGGAGTTTGGTATTGAACTCGTCGACCCGCGGACCGGGTTCATCCGCAGCCCGGACAAAGTCGCCCGCCTGCAAAGCGTCGTCTACCTGTTTAGCGAGGGGCTGGTGTACGCGCCCGATAAATCGTGGGCGGATGACGTGATCAAGCAGTGCGCGACCGTCCCGCGATCGGTCCATGACGATTTGGCCGACACCGTAAGTCTGGCGTTGCTCTATCTGCGCCGCTCCAACCTGATCATCCGGCGCGAGGAGCAGGCACTCGAACTGGAGGATGAGACCAAATACCGGCCCCGGAGCGGTTCGCTTTACCCCGTCTAGCGCAATAGCAATTGCCGTGGTAATGTATTGAGCGCTCGTTCAAAATTTGGAAAGGCCATATGGCCGCGCCGATCAGCCTTCGCATAGTCGATCCCGAGAAGCCACAGGACGAACTCGCCCCGGCGACGTTCGACCTCGGGGAGGGCGATTCGGCGGTCAAGATCAACGCCGACGGTGTGGCCGTTATCGAGAACGCCGACGGCAGCGTCACCTACGATGAAAATCCCGATCTCAGTACGACGGAACCGGACGGCGCGGATTTTTATCGCAACATCGCCAAAGAGATAGAAGATACGGAACTGACCCAGATCGCATCCGAACTGTTGACCGGGATCGAACTGGATCAGCAGTCCCGGAAGGACTGGATGCAGACGCGCGCCACCGGGATCAGGCTGCTCGGGCTGAAGATCGAGGAGCCACGCGGCGACATGGGCGCTTCGTCTGCGCCGCTGGAGGGGATGTCGACCATCCGTCACCCGCTGCTGCTCGAAGCCACGATCCGCTTTCAGGCGACTGCGCGCGGCGAATTGCTGCCTTCTTCCGGTCCGGTGAAGGTCCGCAATGACCTGCCGATGCCGCCGGATGTGCCGGCCCCGCCGCCCGGCGCGCCGCCCGCGCCAGAGGCCCCGCCGCAGATGGGCGACAATGGCGGTCCGCCGCTCGCGCCCGAAGGGCAGGCGATGGACGATCTCGGCGACGCGCTCGAAAAGGACATGAACCATTACCTAACGGTGACGGCGACTGAATACGTTCCGGACACCGATCGGATGCTGTTCTACGTCGGCTTCGGCGGTGACGGCTTCAAGAAGGTCTACAACTGCCCGCTGCGCCGGCGCCCGGTGTCGGAATCGGTGGATGCCGAGGACATCATCATATCGAACGCCGCGACCGACATGCGTAACTGCGGCCGGGTCACGCACCGCATCAAGATGCGTCCGTCGATCCTCAAGCGGATGCAGATCATCGGCGCCTACCGCGACGTGGCACTGACTGCGCCGAACCCGTCCACGCAGACCACGGCACCGGAAAAGGAAAAGGCAGAAGTCGGCGGCTACAAGGTGCAGCCGATGCAGCCAAAGGACGCCGAGTACGAGGTCTATGAGTGCTATTGCGAGCTCGACATCGCTAAATTCGCGCCGAAGCAGTTCAAGGACAAGGGCCTGCCGCTTCCGTATGTGGTGACGCTTGAAAAGGACAGCCGCCAGGTGCTGGCCGTCCGCCGGAATTGGGATGAAGACGACGAGCAGGCGCTCGCCAAGCAATTCTTCGTCCAGTTCCCGTTCATTCGCGGCCTCGGCTTCTACGGTCTCGGCCTGATCCATATTCTCGGCAACGTGACGATGGCGCTGACCGCGATCTGGCGGATCATGATCGACAACGGCATGTTCGCGAACTTCCCGGGCTTCCTGTTCGCCAAGGCCGCCGGCCGGCAGAATACGAACCAGATACGGGTCCCACCCGGCGGCGGTTTCCCGGTCGACGTGCCTCCCGGCATGAGCATCCAGAATGCGTTCATGCCGCTTCCGTACAAGGAAACCGGCGCGGCGTTCACCGGGCTGGCCGCGCATATCGAGGAAGTCGGCCAGCGCCTCGGTCAGACCGCCGACGTCAATATCGGCGAAGGCAAACAGGACATGCCGGTCGGCACCACGATGGCGCTGATCGAGCAGGCCACCAAGATCATGGACTCCGTCCACAAGCGGCTGCACGCCGCGCAGATGGAGGAGTTCGGACTGTTGAAAGAGCGTTTCCGCGAAGACCCGGAGGCATTCTGGCGCCACAACAAGAAGACCCATCGTCCGGCTCGGAAATGGACCGAGGAGCAGTTCCGGGAGGCACTGGAGCAGCGCGAACTCGTCCCCGTCGCCGATCCGAACAACCCGACGAGTCTGCACCGCATTGCCAAGGCCACCATCATCGACATGCTGGTGAGCAAATATCCGATGGACATGGACAAGCGCGCCGCACTGAAGCGGATCATGCGCATTGCGGACATCGACGCTGATGGGCTGATGACGGCGCAGACCCAGCAGCCGCCTCCGGACCCGCGGATGGAAGCGATCAAGGCCAAGGCGATGGCCGAGCAGATGAAGGCAGAGATCGCCAAGGCCAAGGTGCTGATCCAGGCCCAGACCTCGCAGATGACCTTCGCCGACAAGGAGAAGGAGCGCGAGTTCAAGAAGGGTATTGCCGCTTTCGAGGCCCATCTCGAGCAACTTCGCGTGCATGCCGACCTGATGCTCAGTCAGGACGAGATCAAGCGCGCCAACATGCAGACGCACGCGGATATCGCCGGCCAGAACGCCGAACTCACGCACAACATCATCTCGAGCGAAACCAGCCATCGCATGGAGATGCAGCAGGACGCGGATCGGCACGCTCAGCAGATGGAAGCCGATCGCGCGCGTACTGCACTGCAACTCAGCACCGAGGAGGCGCGCGGCCAGCAGCAACTGGAATTGGCCCGCGAGAAGAACGACGCCCAGATCGAGCAGCAACGGAAGATGAATGCGCTGCGACCGAAACCGAAAGGGGACAAGTGATGGCACATCCTTACGATTCTGAAGCAAAGACCGGTCAGGAGCGCGCGAAGTCCCGCTACGACTTCCCGCCCAATAATTCCGCGCCGAAGGGCGTCGTTTATGAGGACGCGAAGGTCGAATCCCGGGGCGAGAAGGCCGAGGACAATTTCATCGGCGCGCCGGCGCGGCAGGTCTCGGAAACCGGAAAGGTGAGGAAATAGCTATGCACCCATTTCATGCACACCGCGAACATCAGGCCAGTCATCGGCGCGTCGCAACGCGCCTCAAGGATCACCCCGGTGGCGCGATGAAGCACGCCGATGGCGGCGCATTCAGCAAGGTCACCAGCAAAACCGCAGCCGCGAGCCACGATAGCAGCGTCGAGGGTAAGGCGTCCCCGAAGCGCTATGCCCGCGGCGGCAAGGTCAAGGGCGCGACCACGAACATCGCGATCGTGCTGCCCGGCGGGAAGGGCGAGGGATCGGATATGCCGGGCCCGATGGCCGGCGGACCGCCCCCGATGCCGGGCCCGGGCCTGCCGCCCGGTGGCCCGCCTCCAGGAATGCCGATGCGCGCGAGCGGCGGCCGGGTTGGCGGCGAATCGACCAAGGAGAACATTTCCAAGATGGCATCGCGCGCCAAGGCGAACAGTTATTTCCGTGGCGGCGCGGCGACCGGAGTCGGTCGGGAAGAGAAGGCTGCGCGCATGAAACGTAAGGGAAAATGACGGCGATCAAGAGCCAGCACTCGCGAATTTTCGAGCATAGCCTCGCCGCGCGTCGGCAGGAACTGCTCGAGTCGTTGGCCTCCGGTCTCGACGTAAACACCTATTGGCGGCTCGTGGGCCAGATCCAAGGCCTCGACGATGCCGTGAAGATATCCGAAGAATCCGATTTCAAAATCAGTGGAGACGAACCAGATGCCGGTGCTTAGCGCCCCGAAGATTGAACAGCTTTCGCAGGCCCAGAATCCGAAGCAGGCGATCATCGCCGCGGTGGGTGACTTGTCCAAAGTCGATGTGTTTTCCGACCTCGTACTGGTGGCGACCTTCATCCGTTCCGAGAAGACCGCCGGCGGCATCATCCGCCCGC
>Ga0134123_10000318_pt1 | contig 33155 bp, 44 predicted proteins | sample KB303_FD_96460 | JGI IMG/M metagenome (GOLD analysis project Ga0134123, IMG submission 96460) | Terrestrial soil microbial communities without Nitrogen fertilizer from Kellogg Biological Station, Michigan, USA - KB3-0-3 | ecosystem: Environmental > Terrestrial > Soil > Unclassified ...
CGGTAGCGCTCCCCCTCCCGCCCCCTCCGGCTCACATCGTTGCGGAGCCGCCTCCCCCGGTTCCTGAGACGCCCGCCCGCAAGCCCGGCCGGCCCCCGAAGGATCAAGCCCTGCTCGTGTTCGCGGACGTGCTCGAAGCCGCGGCGAAAGCCTTGCGGGCGATGTCATGAGAACGGCAATCGTCGAACCCAACGGCAACGCCCGGATCCACCCGTTCGAGGAAGACAGGATCCATCGCGCTCGGTTGATCGAGCGAGGGATCATCACCCCCAATCCCTCGCCGATCTATGACCCGTACTACGTGCGGGACCTTCCGGCGCTCATGCTGGACGATGCCGGCCGTGCCGCCGCGAGCCGACATCAAGCCGAGCCAGGGGACTACATGGGCGGGCACGCGGGGGAGTATCACTAGCCGTGCCGATCGTGCAACGGACGAAAGAACTAGCGCGGATCCGGGCCCTACCGGTTCGGACCGAACTAATCGACCCGGAAGAGGTTTCGGCGCTATTCCGCCGCGGTATCGGTGGGTCACTTCGTCCGTTGCAGGCTCAGGCTCTTTTCGAGATTTGGCAAGCCAAGGGAGGGTTGTTTCCGTTGGGTGTTGGGGTGGGTAAGACACTGATTACCCTGCTCGTGCCTACGGTTTTCAAGTCCACTCGGCCGCTGCTACTAGTCCCGGCCAAGCTTGTCGAGAAAACCAAGCGAGACCAAAAAGCTCTATCGGCTACGTGGAAGATAGTTAACCACATACACATCCAAAGCTATGAGCTGCTCGGCCGGGTCGGACACGCGAAGATGCTGGAACAATACCGCCCCGACCTGATTGTGTGTGACGAAGTGCACAAGCTCAGGAATCAGGGCGCAGGCGTCACGCGACGGGTCAACCGTTGGATGCGGGCGCAGCCCGAAACCGTTTTCGTAGGGTTGTCAGGTACCATAACCAAGCGCAACCTAACCGACTATGCGCACCTTTTGGAATGGGGACTCGGACCGGTGCACTCGCCCCTCCCGACGAAATACAACGAACTAAGAGATTGGGATGCATTCCTGGGCGGACGGCCGTATACTGACAACCCCGGGGCGCTAGTGGACCTTCTAGCCCCGTCGGACAACGGCGATGTGCATAAAGCGTTTTCCCGTCGGCTGACGTCCACCGTTGGGGTTGTCGCGAGCGTGCAAAGCCCATGTGATGCGACGCTGATAATCGAACGTGTTCCGGTCGCCCGCCCGGCCGCGGTCGAGGCCGAATTAACCACGCTCGAAAAGACGTGGACGCGTCCGGATGGGTGGGGACTAGTGGACGCGAAGGATGTATGGCGGACGCGTCGCCAGCTTGTGTTAGGCTTCTACTACCGCTGGGATCCAGAACCGCCCGTCGAGTGGTTGGAAGTCCGCAAGGCATGGTCGAAACGGTGTCGCGAGATCCTGTCGACCAACCGCCGGGGGCTCGACACCGCGCTAGCGGTAGCTCAGGCAATCGACCGCGGAGAGTATCCGGCCGACGAGCTGTCTGCTTGGCGCGGGATAAAACACACTTTCAAGCCGCACACCGTACCGGTTTGGATTGACCGTTTCGTCGCTCCGGCCGTGTCGAATTACATAACGGGGCGCCAGGCTATCGTGTGGGTCGAGCATGATGCGGTGGCCCAAATGCTCGCCACGGCCCTGAGCTTGCGGGTGTATGGCGAGAAGGGTTTCGCCGGCAGTCACTACATCGACGACCACCCCACCGATTGGCCGATGATCGCGACCCTTGGCAGTAACCTCGAGGGAAGGAATTTGCAGCATTGGAGCGATTCTCTAGTGGTATCTCCCCCGCCCAATGGTGTACAATGGGAGCAACTAATCGGCCGGACTCACCGGCCCGGACAGGCCGCGGACGAAGTGCGTTACGCGGTCATAGAAACCGGATGCGGCGCGCTGGACAGGGCTAGGGAAGACGCGCTTTACATCCAAAGCACGACCGGACAACCCCAAAAGCTTTTACAGGCTACGTACGTTTGAAAGGAAAAGAGACCATGGGTTTTGGAGATTTGAATAACGTTCAGCCGTCCGCAGGGCGCTTGCCCTACATCGAGCCGGGTAAGTACGTGCTCGAAATCAACGCTTGCAAAGAGATCAATGGCACCAAGGGTACAAGCTTCGTCGTGGAATTCACGGTCCTGGAAAGCGACACGGATAGGCTCCCCGTGGGGTCCGAGTGTTCTTGGGTGTGCGGGATGGCGGGCGGGATCCAGCTACAGCAGCAGAACATCAAGGGCTTTCTCTGCGCCGCGATGGGCGAGGACCCCGGCCCGAGCACGAACGCGCTACTCAACCTCGCGACGGGCGCTGACAACGCGCTGGCGGGGCGCACCATTCGCTGCTTCGCACAACTCACCAAGACCAAGCCGAAGCCTGGTTTCCCTCAGGGCACGGATTTCACGCGCATGAATTGGAGCCCCAACGCGTACCCCCCGGGCGAGGGTCCTCCGACGCTGGCGGCCCTGCTCGGCGCTACCCCGGTCGGGCGCCAAGGGCCGAGCCAACCTATCCCCCCACCCCCGGGCGCTCCGCCGCCCCCTCCCCCGCCGCCCGGCCCGCCCTGGGCCGGTTTGCCCGCTACGCATGTCACGGCAACGCACTGGTACAACGGAAGCGCTTGGGTGGCTAAGTGAAACCGAAGATCGGATTTACACCGCCTGAGAACCGGCGCGAGGTATCAGAGACCCCGCTAATTGACGCGGTATTGGCAGATATAGCAAGCGCCCCGAAAAGGCCCGAGCCTGTACAGGTCAATACGCGGCTCGATTCTCGCGACTATCTAGTCGAACAATTGCGGGAGGCGATGTTGCGGGAAATCGAGCGGCAAGGGCTCCGCGCTACTCCGTACGGCCCCGCATACGGACCCACGTACAGGTATTCCGATCCGTACGCATCGGACTTCTGCGATATCTGTCGAGGCATGGATCCGCGTTGCCCTCGCCGGAGGTACTAAAGATGAAAATTCCCGAACGCTTGCTCAAATACACCGCGCTCTTGTCCGAGCAAACCGGTATCCCCTTGGTGTTGATTCGGTCAATCGCCATGGCCGGTATGTGCGAGGGTTTGCTTTTGGCTTCGGAGACGACCGCCAAGCTAGTCGACGAAGCCGAAAAGACAACTCAAAAGCTAATCAATACGGTCGACGACGAGAAAGGCGTAACGCAATGAAACCGATCGGCCCGCTCTTTAAATGGTTTGGGTCTAAGTGGCTTTCGGCGCGGCTGCTACCACCGCCCGAGCATGATACGATCGTCGAGCCGTTTGCGGGGTCGGCCGGTTACTCTCTCCGGCACGCGGATCGTAGGGTTATCCTTTGCGAGATTAACCCTCTCGTCGGCTTGCTCTGGTCGTGGTTGATCGACACCGCAACCGAGCAGGCGATAAAGGACATTCCGATCAACGTACCGGAAGGGACGGATATCCGCTCGCTTGGCCTGTCTCAGGGTCAAGCCTTGCTCCTAAAGCACTGGCAACGGACTAATAACGTAGGGGATTGCTGGACGATTAGCCCATGGGGTAACAAGCCCGGACAGTGGACCGCCAACACCCGGGCGCGAGTGGCGGAAGAAGTCCAAGCGGTCAAGCATTGGCACATTCGGGCGGATGGTATCCTTTACATGTCTCGCGGCCATTGGCCCTCGACTTGGTTTATCGATCCGCCCTATAAGTATAATTACACTTACAAGAGTGATCCGATTGATTATGACACTTTGGCCGGTCTGATTCGGGTGTTACAAGGGCAGAAAATCGTTTGCGAGGCTGCCTGTCCCAAAACCGGGCGCATACCCGATTGGCTTCCGTTTCAGCCGTTCGGGGAGCGGATTACCTCACGTCGTAAGGTTGGCGAGCACACCCATAGCCGAGAGCTAATCTGGCATGATCGCTCTTGACACTGAAACGAACCTAATTCGGCCCGGATGCCAGCTGCCTCCGCTGGTGTGCGTTTCGGTGTCCAACGGCTCGACCCTCGCCGATGTCTTACCGTGGACATCGGCGAGGGATACCGTCGAAGCGTTCTTGTCGACCATGCCGCTATGTGGCTTGAACGTGGCTTTTGATATGGGTGTCATTATGGCCCAGTGGCCGGAGATGATTCCCCTAGTCTTCCGGGCCTATGACGAGGATAGGGTAACCGATGTCGGAACACGACAAAAGCTACTCGATATCCGAGATGGTAAGCGGACGTGGCAGGAAGACGAAGAGACGGCCCAGGTCCGAAAGTCGACGTACGGACTCGACGCGCTAGCCCAACGCTTGCTAGGCCGGAAGCTCGCTAAGGACAGCGGCATACAGCTCACGTTCGAGCAATTAAGGGCGGTGCCCTTTGAGTCCTGGCCAGCGCTGGCGGTGGACTACTCGCGCGATGATGCGCTTGCGACTTGGCAGATTTGGGCCGTGCAGGAGCGGCGCGCCGACCACCTAGCGGACCAGTATCGGCAGGCCCGGGCCGCCCTGTTCTTGATGCTCGCCCGAGCGTGGGGGCTCGTGCCCGATCCGACGGCCGTGCGGTTGTTTAAGGAGCGCGTGCAGCGGGAATTTGACGAGTGCGGCGCGACCCTGCGCACGCTCGGCTTGGTGCGGTCCGACGGTTCGCGGAACATGTCGCTTGTAAAGGACCGCATCCTAGGGGCCTATCAGGCCCGGGGGATGATGCCGCCTATGACCGAGAAGAGCGGCCCGAAAACCGACCGCGAGACGTGCGAGATGGCGGGCGACCTGATGCTCGACGTGTATGCGACGTTTAGCAAGCTTCGGTCGGTCATAGGCAAAGATTTCAAGATCCTTGATATGCCTATCATTCACTCCCGATTTGAGGAATTGGTTGAGAACGGCCGGACCGCGAGCACGAAACCCAACGTCCAAAATTTCGCTGTGGACGGGGGTATGCGCGAGTGTTTCCACCCGCGGCCGGGGTGCGCCTATGTCGTGGCGGACTATGGTGGTTTCGAGCTCAGCACGTTCGCGCAAGTCTGTTACACACTGCTCGGACACTCGACGCTGAGGGACATCCTCCTACGCGGGGAAGACGCACACCTAAGGCTCGCCGAGCGTATACTACGCCGGCCGTACGAAGAGCTTAAAGCTATCAAGGCCGCGGGATCGGATCATCCCGAGTATGAAACGGTTAACCACGCTAGGCAAACCGGCAAGGTTGGCAATTTCGGTTTCATGGGCGGGGCCGGAGCAAAGCGTGTAGCGGATGAGGGCCGGAAGAAATATCAAGTCAACATGACCGAGAACGAAGCGCGCCAGCTGAAACAGGTGTGGCTCGGCATGGTGCCCGAAGCGGGGCAATACTTCCAATGGGTCGACAATCACGGCGGCACTGTAGAGCAATTGTTTTCCGGTCGAGTGCGGAACGGTTGCGGGTTCACTGACGCGTGTAACTCGCCCTTCTCAGGCCTCGCGGCGGACTGTGCAAAGGATGCCGGATATCATATCGCGAGGGCGCAGTATATGGGCGAGATGGTTGCGCGGACGGTGAATTTCGTACACGATGAATTTGTACTAGAGACGCCGCTCGATTGCATTGACGACACCGCGCACAAGCTGGAAGCCATCATGCTCGACGCGGCCCGGCGCTGGATTCCGGACGTGCCCTGCTCGGTCGAAGTCTTGGCAACGATGGCCTATAGCAAGAAAGCAAAACGCATTGTGAGAGAGGGAAGGCTCGTGCCATGGCAACCTACGTAATCAAAGCGCCGTTGGGGTACTATCTTATGGGTCCGAGCAAAGCTGGACCGCCCGGTACAATGTGGGCGACATCCAAAAAGGATGCCCGCCGCTACTTGACACGGGAAGACGCGGAAGCGGCTATCTGTCTCTACCGGTTCGATAACGCTCGAATCGTAAAGCTTGTCCCGAACCGCAAGACAGCCGCGCGGAAGGCGTTGCTTGATGTAGCACTAGGCTACGGCTCAGGGACAAGGAATCTAGGCCAGCTAGCTGATAGGGCTGTCGGATATTGGAGCGCTTGCAATGGATCTCCTGGCAATTGACCCCGGCGATGCGACCGGTTGGGCGCACTTCAAAGGCTACCAGCTGACCTCGTGTGGCCTACTTACGTCGGATAGCTACTCGGTGTTGCCGGTGTGCCAAAACGTTATCGTAGAAGAGCCGCAAGTCTACCGATTCGGGCAGGCCGATCCGAACCGCCTACTCATCTTGAGTGAAAAAGTCGGCCGCATCCTGCAGCTATTCCCACACGCAAACAAGGTAAAGCCGCGAGTGTGGAAAGGGCAAATGCCGAAAGAGATATGCCACGCTCGCTTTCTGCCCAAGCTCGGGCCTCTCGAGCGGGTGGTGTTGGCGGACAGCTTGGAAGGCGTAGCCAAGGGCTTGCGGCACAATGTCAAGGATGCGGTTTGCATGGGGCTTTGGAGGTTGCGGCGATGACACGAGACGAATTCACGGATCATATTCTAGCGGGAATTGACGCGGGGATTATGGCATCGTACGGAAGACGCCCGACACCGGACGAGCAAATCCAATCCCTGAAACTTTGGATCGCCGGAACGCTGTACGAGCTACACGTTTTGCGATTGGAACTTGGGCGCGAGACGGTGCTAAAATGAGATTCCGTGAATGGTGCGAGGGCAGGGTGCGGGATGCGGGCACGACGGGCGCGATCCGGTCCGCCCGGTCACGCCTATTCGAAGACATCGCCAGAGAGCTAGGCCTATCGGTGCGTATCGTGAGAGAGTACCACCGAGGGCTTTTGGTGACGGAATACGGGATAGCTAAAGCGCTCTCGGGCTATACCGACGGCGCGGTAACGATTGAGGAGCTTTGTGAATGAGCACACTACTAATCAGCACGGACGGCACGGCTAAGGGTACCTATATCAGCGTCGACGGGCGGGCGATAACACATAAGGAGCTATCACGCCTGCATATTGATGTCCAATGGTTTGCCGCTGACCTATGGCACTCGGTTGGAACATACATCAAGCGTAAGCAATTCGCCGAGGTGGCCATCGTACCGGAAGACGGGACGGTACCGTGAGATCTCTTTGGCGGCTATTTCTGCTATCGCTCGTATCGGTAGCAGAGCACCTAGTCAAGATGGCGCGGACGCGTTGCGAAACGGAGCTAGAAAAATGACAACCCAATGGCTCGCGAGCCCTCAGGAGGCGGAGCTAGTTGACGAAGCGAACGGTTTGGCGCCGATTGTCGACGCCGCCCGGGCGTTCGAGGTAGCGGATCCGGTCACTTATGAGCTTGCGATCGAGCGCGTGCGGCTGGCCAAGAAACACCGGGCGACGTTCGACCAGAAACGCAAAGAGATTACCGGCCCGATCCTGCTCGCAAAGAAGCGCGTGGACGACTTGTTCCGGCCCGTTCTCGCCGCACTAGAGGCGATAGAAACCGAGTACCGGGTCAAGGCGAATCACTACGCGTCCGAGCTATCCAAGGCGCGGGAAGCGGCATCCCAGGCGCTAGAACCCGTGCCCCCTCCGCCCGAGGCCAAGGGGAGCACGACGATTCAATATTGGGTGGTAAGCGTGACCGACCCGGACCTAGTTCCGCGTGAATTCTGCTGCCCGGATTACGACAAGTTACAGGCTATCGCGAACGCGGAAGGCTCGGTCCGTGAGATCCCGGGGGTCAAATTCGAGCGTAAGGAAAGGATCGTGGTACGATGAATCGAGCCGAAGCCCTGAGGGAGATAGAGCGCCGTCGACAGCCGTATACGACGGTCGGAGTCCTGCAACGTGTACGTGTCACGAACCCTTTTGACTACATCTCCGAGCTAGAAGGGTGGCTAGCGGACCTATTGACCGAGCCGAAGCTTGAACCGGCCCGCTGCGAAGAGTGCGACGAATTGGCCACGCATTGTGTCTACTGTGGCGATCCGGTCAAATGTTCGTGTGGTGACCCGGCAACGGTTTGCGGCGGCTGTACGGTGTTACCGTGAAAGAGCCGAACCAAATCGCCTTTGTCGCAAAAGGGCCGGACGGGAAGCCAACCGTCGCAGTCAATGGCGAGGAAGGACATTTAGTGGCTTGGAACGTTGACACCAATTATCCCGGCGGAGTGTTTAAGGTCATGCTCCTAATCCGACCCGGAGAGGAAACCGCTTAGATGGGTTCGCCGGACTTCGATCGCACGTACGTACGGAAAGCCGGTTTGCACGGTCTCGTCCGTTTGGCGTGGCATCAGGTCGACCCGGCTCCGTTCTTGGATAACTGGCATATCGGTCTCGTGTGTCGACACTTGGAAGCGCAAAGCCGATTCGAGTTAAAAGAGCTTGTAATCAACGTTCCGCCCGGGTGTTCTAAGTCCCTGCTCGTCAACGTCTTTTGGCCGGTATGGGATTGGATCGCGGTCAACCCCCAAAGCAAGTGGATCTATGGCTCATACGATCAATCACTCGTCGGACAACGCGACGGGGGTAGGATTCTCAATCTACTCCGCTCTACTTGGTTTCGCGAGCGATGGGGAGATATCCTTGACTCCGCGGTTTCGAGCGCTTCTAACTTCGACACTGCTAGCGGAGGGTTTCGATTTGCGACAAGTCCGGGCGGAAAGGGTCTCGGGCGCCACGCGGATCACGTTGTCTGTGACGATCCAATCAAGCCGCAAGACACCCTAGGCGCCGCGGCGGTCACCAAACGGGCGATCCAAAAGGTGTCGGATTGGTGGGCTAATAACATGAGCCTACGCCAAACCGACCCGACCCGACACACTCGGACCATTATCATGCAACGCCTACATAGGGACGACCTAGCCGGCGAGATGATAGACAAGGGGTATACTGTCCTACGGCTCCCGATGCGAGCCGAGATGCGACCGTGCGTCACGTCTATTGGCCAGGACCCGCGGAAGCCGGGGGACCTACTATTCCCCAAACGCTTCCCGCTGGACGTGGTAGCCAAGAACGAAACGACCCTGGGCCCTCGAGGGGCTGCGGCTCAATATGGGCAAAAGCCGATAGTCGACGGCGGAAACATATTCAAGCGGCAATGGTTCAAGTTTTGGGGTCCTGGTAACGAACCGTGCACATGTGACGAATGCATGCGAGAGGGCTGCTCGCTACACGATACGCACCGGCCGTGCACGTTCGCCGAGCTACCCGAGCGCGGCTGGGATGTGCAATCGTGGGACTTGGCGTTCAAGGGCAACGCGCGGAGCGATTTCGTAGCCGCCACGGATTGGCGCGGATCGGGCGGGTTTTTCTACCTGAGAGATATTCTTAACGAGCGCTTGGACTTCGCCGCCACGAAGGCGCGCATGCTAGGCTGGTCGAAATCTCCCGTGCGCCTGGTAGAAGATGCCGCGAACGGGCCGGCCATCCAAAGCGAGCTAGCGTCGTCGGTAGCGATCGAGCTTGTGAAACCGTTGGGCGGGAAGGAAGCGCGAGCGCACTCAGTTACCCCGATGTTCGATAGCGGTAAGGTCCTATTCCCGCGAGCGCATCCGAAGCTATACGAAATGCTAGCCCAGCTAGAAGCGTTCCCCCTCGCCGCAAACGACGATATCGTTGACAGTATCACGCAAGGGCTCAGCCATTTCCGGGCCTCAGGTAATCAAGGTTTGGTCGACGGTATGGGAAAGCTCCTAAAGCGATGATGCTGGACCCACAAGGCGTCCTAGAAGAATTCGCGGAACGAGCGGCCCGCTCGGAATGGCGCGACCGGGCTATTTCGCCGCGGCAAACCCCCCACGCTTGGACGGTAATCCGTCGCGTCGTGTGCAAACATTGCGGGCGGACGTTCCAAGCCACGACGCAACGGCCGAATCGGGTTTATTGTAGCCGGGTATGTAGTAACAGAGACACGGCAAAGACAAAAAGGGTTCACCATGGTTGACGAAAATAACGAGTGGCGTCTCCGTATGCGCGAGGACATGACGGAAGATGGTTGGTCTAACCTCGTTAGCGGAATGAATACCGCGCGGGATAAAACCTACTGGACCGCGTGGGATGCTGAGACGCAGTTACACTTACTCGACCTAACCGACATGTTCAATTTTGACGGGATCGCCCGTCGGATTGTATCGGCCTTGCCTGAGGAAACCTTTCGCGAGGGGTACACCGCACACGCTACCGCGCCCGACCGGACCACGTTCTTGCGAAAAGCGTCCGAGCGACTAGGCGTCGACCAAGCCTACCAGGAAGCCGACACCTGGGCGCGGCTTTACGGCGGTTCGGTTATCCTGCCACACGTAATCGACGGCCGGGATTGGCGCGACCCGTTGGACGTGTACAACGTTAAGTCAGTCGGGCGATTGGAAGTATTCGATCGGCGGTACGTTTGGCCCTGGGCCTGGTATCAGACCGACGGTATCGACGATTTCCTGCGCCCGCGAATCTATCAGATTTCGCCACTCGCCGGGAAGCCGAAGCTAGTCCACGAATCCCGCCTGATTATCTTCCGCGGAGCGTTGACGGACGCGAGCACCCGCATTCGGAATAACTCATGGGACCTGAGCTCGCTTGACGCACCCATTGAAGCAGTCAAAGCGTTTTGGGAGGCTTTCTCGTCCAGCCGTAGCATGGTCTCGGAAGCATCGATCGGAGTCGTCAAACTCCGCGGTCTAATCGCCATGCTCGCCGGGCCGAACCAAGATATCATCACCAAACGCCTGAGTTTGATGGATCAAGCCAAATCGCTGGTAAGAGCTCTAGTGCTAGAGGCGGGCGACGGTAATTCCGCGCCCGAATCGTTCGAGCGCGTAGCTATGCAGTTTTCCGGCGTTCCGGAAATGCTAGACCGGTTCGCTAACTTGCTCTCGGCCGTGACTGGCATTCCCGTAACGCGTCTCATGGGTATGGCCCCGGCCGGGCTCAATGCGACCGGTGACAGTGATATGCGGCAGTGGTTTGATTCGGTCCGGTCCTACCAGAATCGATCTATCAAGCCGAAGCTCCTACGGCTATTCGACCTTATCTGCCGCGCCGAGGGTTGGACGGGCGAGAATGTGACGATCGAATTCAATAAGCTCTGGCAAGAAACACCGAAAGAGGAAGCCGATCGGCGGAAGACGGTGGCTGAAACGGACGCGCTGTATATCACAAATCAGGTGGTGTCGCCCGAGCGCGTTGCGGCTAACCGTTTCGGTCCGGTCTACTCGGCCGAGATGTCCGAGCCCGAACCGACCGGCGAGAGCCCTGCCGCGGCGGACCTAGCGGCCTACCAGGAAGCGCTATCGAAGGCGCGGGGGCAGGTGAACGCGCCTGCTACGCCCGAACCGCCCGTCGCTCCCCCGGCCGCGCCGCCCGTGCCAGGGGCTAGCGAACGATGATGCTGACCCCCGAGCAGGAGCGGGCGATCCGGGAGCGCGTGGCGGCCAAATATGTCCGATTCGAGCCGGGAACTTGGCGGCGCGACGCTCCCGAAGAGAGGGACACGGCGATCGCCGATGTTCGCGCTCTTTTCGCCGCGCTTGACGCCGAACGCGCGGAGAACCGAGATCTGCAGCTAATAGCTGAACATGCAGTCGGAAGGGCGCAAAAATACTCGGCCGAGATCGCGAGGCTCCGCGCGGCGTTGGGGCCGTATCCGCGGTGCGGGGGCAAGGGCGAGCAGCCACCGTTGGATTGCTACTGCGGGCGATGTCAGTCGACGCCCTGCCCCGACTGCGGCGGCACGGGCGAGCACCCGGCGGGGCGCAAGTGAACAAGCCGACCCTGCAAATCGAGCGCACCTATATGCGCTTGCTCCGGGCGTATGTCAACGCGTTACAAGCTGCGGCGTTTCGAGTTATTGCCGGACGGTTGGATGCCCGGGAAGCGGTCGACATTCGCGTAGCTATGCATGATATCCCGATACCGGACACCAAAACCATAGCCTCCCGCGTCGCAAAGGGGGCTAGCGCGTCGTTTCAGAGGCTTACGGGTATCACGCCCCTCGGGGCCGGGTCGGGGCCGCTGATTGACCATTGGCGCGCCGTTAACGTCCACTTGATTCGCTCTATCGCGGACGACTTACTGCCCGAGGTAACCAAGATCCTAAACACGTCCGAGGACATCCGGGGCGATCTAATCGAGCGGTTCGACGTGACCAAAAGCCGCGCGGACCTAATCGCTCGCGATCAAACGCTAAAGCTAAACGGACAGATAACGGAACACTTGCATACGGATGCGGGAATCACCCGTTACCGCTGGAGCACGTCGCACGACGACCGCGTACGGCCGGAGCACGACGAATTGGACGGCACGGAACAAGAATGGGCTAACCCTCCCGACACTGGCAACGGGCAGAATCACCCCGGCCAGGACATTCAATGCCGTTGTGTCGCGATTCCGATAATTGAGGATTGACCCATGTGTGATCGATACTGTCTCGCGTGCAACCCCACCGAACTAACGCAAGGCCTAGCAGGGTATTTCTCCGATCGTTGCAAGGTCGACCTAACCCGCTTGTCCGTCTCCGCCCACCACTTGCAGTCGGGCGAGGTAGCGATTGGCGGCTACATCGAAGATGCGAAGGACGGCGAAATCGCGGACCTGTACGAATTCGTTAGGGCACTATGAAACAGGTTTACGCCACGAAAGGGCACCTAGGTACGGCTACGGCTCGGCGCGAGTATAAGCGGGCTGTGCGACGCTGGCGCCGTCGAGAGGAGCGCCGGCTTTTGGAAGACGCACCCAAACGCTTGATGCTCAAGGGTTGGTGGTGACGAAGCGTTAGGGCACCATCGGTCACCTAGTGCAATATTAACTTTCTTGTTGCGTGACAACCGCGCTCGGATCATCATCCGAGCGTGCGCGTTCCTCGGCTCGACATTTCGCCGCTAGGCAAATTCGAAAGGACCCCTACGGGCGGACTTCGAATCCCGGCGACACCCGCTCGAGTCGGGGTCCAAATCTACTTGAACGCGGACGGTTCCGAACGGCGCGAGTACCGCCCGCCGGAGGAAGTGTTCTCGCCCGCGTCGCTCGCATCCTTCCGTGCCGCGGCCGTGACGGACCTTCATCCGTCACAACGTGGCGACTCCGCTTGGGTCGCGCCTGAGAATTGGCGCCGGCTCGCGGTCGGGCATATCGGCGAGGCGGTCAACCATACCGATACGCACGTTATGTGCGACGCGTTAATCCAAGACGCGGAAGCGATTGACCTAATCGAGCAGGGCAAGCGCCGCGAGCTGTCGTGCGGGTATACGTGCGATTACTTCGATACGCCTGGCGTTACCGCGGACGGCGAACGTTACGACGGTATCCAAAAGAACATCATTCTAAACCATGTCGCGTTGCTCCCCCCTGGCGCTGGCCGGGCGGGGTCTAGCGCAGCGCTACGGCTCGACGCGGCGGACCTTTACCAGGCAACGGAGACACCAAAAGTGAAAATCGTAATCGATGGGCGGGAATTCGAGAAAGGCTCGGATGAGCATTTGGCCTATGTGACCGATGCCGCGAACGCTCGCGCTAAGGCCGCGGAGGATAAGGCCGCGGCTGAGGTCAAGGCGGCCAAGGAACGGGCCGACGCAATCGAGAAAGCCGCGAAGGAGCTTCCCGGCCGCATCGCCCGCCGCAAGCGTTTTTGCGAGGATATCGCGATCGTCCGCTCCGCTATCGAAACCGCGGGCGGGCGTTGTGACGCTCCGCCTCCGAGCGAGGAACCGGGCGACGGGAAGGACGAACCGGGCGTGATTGCAGCGGTTCTCGCCGAGCTAATGCCGGACTTCGACACGGCCGGCAAAGACCCGGTTTGGCTTGAGGGCGCGCTAATGATGCTCGTGCATGAGCTAAAGGCGAGCGCCGGCCCCGACACGGATGCGGCGGACGACGTGGGAGAACTTGACGCGGGTCGTACGGTTGACCCGGGCGACGCTCCCATGGGCCCGACGGCCCCGCCCCCTGCTCGCACGGACTCGCGTCCGCGGCGTACCGTTGACGCGTATACCCGAAACCTCGAAACCACCGAAAACCTTTGGAAGCGGCCCCTAGCGGCCAGCCGGAGCTAATCACATGGCAATCATGCCCCAGACTTCTTACGGCGTTCGGCCCGACAAGTGGCTAGCCGGACAGCGCCCCTATTCGGACCAAACCGATTTGGTTATCGCTAAGATGTCCGAAGACGGGATCAACCCCGGTCTGTTCGTTGCCATGGGCACGGATACGGACATGGGAGTTATCGCCCCCGCGGCGTCCACCGACGTGACCGACCTGGGCTCGCTACAGGGTGTCGTGCTTTACAAGCCCGCTCTTGAGCCGGCCGACCCCAATTTCCCGATTGGGGCGACGCTCGCGGTTCTCCGCCGCGGCATCGTCGCATGCTTGTGCGACGGTACGGTTACCGACGGCGGACCGCTCTTTATCTGCTACGGCGCGGGTGCTAGCTCGGCCGTCCTCGGCTCGGTCCGGGCCGATGCGGGTTCGGGCACGTACGCCGCGGTTGCCCCCAAAGGGTGCCGAGTTTACAAGGGCGCGACCGGCAAGGGGTCGATTTGCCTAGTCGAAGTTAACCTCCCCGGAGCGTAATACCATGCGTTTCAAGCATCTAATCAAGCAGGCGGAAACCCGCTACGATTGGGCTAAGGACCCCGTCCTTATCCGTAAATACATGGCGGATATGCGCGCTCAGGGCGAGCGCGTTGACGCTAACGAGACGGCGCTATTCCTCCGTTCGCTGACTGAAATCAGTAATAAGACGTGGGATACGATGTTTCCGGAGCTCAAGGCCCGGACGCTTATCCCTGTCTCTCACGAGGTACCCACCGGGGCCGAGTATCACGCTCTACAGGCGTTCGATCCGACCGGTCGCGCGACCGTAATCGATGATTACTCGCAAGACTTCCCGGCCGTCCAGATCCGGGCGGGCGAGAAAATCATCGGTATCAAGAGCATCGGCGGGTCCTACAAGTATTCGATCCAAGATGTCCGCTCCGCGGACTTCGCTCGGCGCCCGCTGGACGCCAAGCGCGCCGCGTACGCTCGCGAGATGATTGAAAGGAAGCTAGAGGATATCGCCGCAACGGGCGTTGTCCTCGGGTCGACTAAGGTCCTAACCGGCCTCCTTAACTCGGGCGACGTGGCGGTTACCACGGTCACTAACGGATCGTGGAATAGCCTTACCTATTCGGCCGACGGCACGAATAGCGGCAAGATCCTAGCGGATATGCACCAAATGTGCAACTATCCCTTTATCACCACGAATACGATTTTCGGGAACCCGGATACCCTCCTACTCCCGACCACGCGTTTCGCTCAGGTCAATTCGCAGCAAATGAGTCAGTACGATAGCCGTACGATTCTTGAGGCGTTCTTGGCCCAGTCGACCATCGTTAAAAACGTTGATTGGTGGTTGCCCTGCAACACTGCCAGCGCTACCGCGGGTGAGCGTGCGATGGTCTATCGCCGGGATCCGAACTATATCGCCTTGCAGATCCCGCAGGAATTCGAGCAATTCCCGCCTCAGGTCAAGGGGATGGAGTGGATGGTTCCGTGTCACATGAGGACCGCCGGCGTCGAAGTCTACCGCCCCGGCGTGTGCGCCTACTTCGATAACCTGCACAGCTAACCGGGCCACCCATGGTGCGAGTAACTAACAAGCATTCCGCGCGGGTGTGCGAGGTAGAGCCGGGCCAAACCGGCTTCGTTCGGGAGGCGGACTTGGCGTGTCTTGGGGTGTACCTAGTCCCGGTCGAGCCGGAACCGCCTCCGCCTCCCGAGGTTTCGCCGCTCGCGGTCGAGCCGCCCCCGCCGCCCGACCCGGAGCCGTACCACCCGGATCCTGAGCCGGCATTCCCTAGGAAGCGAGGAAAGCACTAATGACTACTCACTCCCTAAAGAACATGCACACTGCTCGGGTGTACGAAATCGAACCGGGCGAAACGGGCGAATTCGGGGATACCGAATATCTAGCCCTTTGCCAAGGGCCGCTAGTCCTAGGCGGTTTGCTAGTCGACCCTAACAGTTTCACCGAAGCGGAGGATGACGTGTCTACTGTCACGATTACCGAAGAGTACACCAACACTGGCGCGGCCGACAACATCGATGCTTTCCTCGTTACCGGGGGATTCGTCGAGATTTACGACTTGTGCGCTCAGGTTACGACGGCGCTTAGCGCGGACGTGTCGACCGGCAAGTTTCAGATTGTGGCGGACGAGGGTCCGACCACAACCGACCTTTGCACGACCACTAGCGTTGCGAGCGCCGCGGTTGGCAAGTCCCTTACCCGCCCCGCCGCGGTCGGCTCGGCCCTAATCGTGTCCGCGGTCGGCGAGGGCCTTATCGCCGGCATCCCGACGATCAAGGTCGGTCCTGGCAAGCTCCGCCTTGTGCTGAGCGGCAACACCACGGGGGCCATGGTTTTCAAGTGCCGCTGGCGCAAGCTTGACCCTGACGCGGTTGTGAGCGGCAACGTTAGCGCCTAATCGTCATGGATCGAACCGCGTTCCGCGTAGCCTACCCCGAATTTGGGGGTACCGATAACACTAGTGACGCTCAGATCGACGCGGCGTTGGCTGCTGCGGCTTCGGAAATGGCTCCCCCGGGCGGCGCCCCGTGGTTCGATCAATACGACCATGCGCACGGCCTACTGACCGCGCACAATCTAGCGCTGTCGCCTAGCGGGAAGATGGCGCGGCTCGACCCGAAGGAATACGAGACGACATACGGAATCAAGTTCAGTCAGATACGTGAGCAAGTAGTGTGCGGTTTGCGGGTGTTCTAATGACTGTCAAGGTCAAAGATACAGGCTTTGATGCCCTAATGAAAGTGGCAAAGGAGCTAAATCGCCCGCGGTCGATGTCCGTAGGGGTGCACCCGTCCGCGAACGGCCAGGGCCGTAACGGTGTCTCGGTCGTGGACTATGCGAGCTACAACGAATTCGGGACGCGGTTTATCCCGGAACGTTCGTTCCTCCGCGCGTGGTTCGACGAAGCTAAGCCGCGGCTTGACGACTTGATTACCCAAGTTACGCGCGATGCGCTCGAGGGAAAGAGGCCTTACGAGCAGGGCCTAAAGCGGCTAGGTGTGCAGTGTGTCGGCGAGATTCAAGAGCGAATCGCGAGCAACATTCCGCCGCCCGACAAGCCGCACACGATCGCCCGCAAGGGCAGCGATACGACGTTGATTGACACCGGGGTTCTCCGCTCGAGTATTACCTTCGAAATCAAGGATGTGGGCGAGGGATGAATTTCGCCAGCGTCAAGCCTGCAATCCTCTCGGTCGTCGCAAGCGGCTGTGGTTGCCCTGCCCGATGGCGAGACCAAAAAGCCCCCTATGTCGGGACCGATAGGGTAATCGCCTATTGCACGCTCAGTCGCGGTAAAGCGCGCGGTTCGGTTGACGAAGTGCGGACGACTTACGACCCGGATCAAGAGCAAGGCGAGGAAATGCTTGATACCGTCGTCGCATGGCGCGAGATGGTTCTAAGCGTTCAGGTTCAAAGTCTCGACACGACCGATACGAAGGATGCGATCGGCTACCTCGAAACCCTCCGCGCCCGTCTCCGGATGCGCTCGTATATTGATGCTCTGGCCGCGGTCAACGTCTCATACGTCGGGACGCTGGCGATTGTACCTAACTCCGCTCCAATTGACGAGCACATTGCGAGCATGGCAACGCTAGACGTGCGGCTAACCATGACGATCAACGAAGTGGACGAAGCAGGCCGCTACGGCTGGATCGAAACTGTAGACATGCAAGGGACGATTACATCATGAGCGTTCTATCCGATATCGTTCTAGTCACCACCCTTCTAAGCGGTCCGACCCCGACGCAACAGGGTTTCGGCCTAATCATGTTGGCGGCGTATCACACTGAAACGCCGAACATGACCGACACTTACGGGTCTATCGATGAAGTGGCGGTTGACTTTGCCACGACCCATCCGGTTTACAAGATGGCAAACCGGGTCTTTTCTCAGGACCCCGCGCCGCAGTCGGTCATGGTCGGGAAGCGCCTAACCCCGTACACCAAGACGGTTGACCTCGCGCCCGTCAACGTCAACGAAAACTTCGTTTACGGTTGGTCGGTTACGGCGCCGGACGGGACCAAGAAAGCTGTTACCTACACCGTCCAGAATGGCGACACGGAGGACGATATTGTTGACGGTTTGGTTGCGTCGGCCGGGTCGATTACCGGTCTCACGATTACCGGCTTTCACGATGCTTCGGTGCCGTCGACCCCTGCGACCCTTGTCGGTACGGTCGACTTGTCGCAACTCACGCTCGCGACCCTAAACACCCTAACGTTCAAGTTGACGGCGGACGTTGGCGGACTCGACACCACGACTTTTACCACCCCGACGAGCGTCGAAGATATCGTTGACCAAATCAATACGGCTGAGGGCTCGGACGGTACCGCGAGCCTGGACTACGATACATATCCGGGCGAAGTGCACCTAGCGCTTGCGAGTGCGACCGTTGGAGATACCGGAACCCTACTCGTCGGAAACGGTACCGCTAACGCGACGCTGGGCTTCACGGACAATCAAAGTGCGACCGGGACCAACACTCCCAGCGGCGGCGCACGCATGCGCATTGCCGCTACGGTCGACGGGACGCTATTTGATCTGACTAGCCTGCCGAAGCCTTGGAACCTTACGGTTTCCGATGTCACAGCTGACCCTGGAGTCGCAACGGATTTGCAGGCTATCGCGGACGACGACGATACTTGGTATGGGCTCGCGTTGGATTCGTCCAGCCAGGCCGAAGCCGAGGAAGCCGCGTCTTGGGTCGAATCCCATAAAAAGCTTTTCGGCAACAATACGAGCGATAGCGCTTGCGGCGATTCGGGCGACGATACCGACGTCATGAGCTCGCTCGCCGCAGATAACTATCTGCGAACGTACTCGTTTTATCTGTCGAACCAATTCCTACATTGGGGCGGTCTAGGCCTCATGGCGAATCGGTTCGTTCAGGACCCCGGTACCGCCACGTGGAATGATGTAACGATTCGCGGCATCGCGGCGGACAATCTCCGTAGCGGTTTCCAGCACGCGATTTCCGGTGTCCCTTCGGTCGGTACGCACGGGAAAAAGGGCCTTGTGTATATCAAGGTCGCGGGCCTGAGCGTCACCCAAAACCCGGTCATGGCCGGCGAGGAATGGATCGATATCATTCACGGTCGCGATTGGCTCGACGCCCGCCTAGCAGAGGCGAATTTCGGGGCGATGAAAACCGCATCCGATAACGGCTCGCGCATCCCGTTCACGGATGATGGTATCGCAATCATTAAGGGCACGACGAAAGCCGTCCTTATTCTGGCTCAGAAGAAAGGCTTTCTCGCTTCGTTCACTGGGCCTGATGCGCCGCTCGCAAAAGACGTCGAGCCGGCCGATAAGCATAACCGGTTGCTCACGCCTGTAACGTGGTCGGCCATCCTGGCCGGAGCGATTCACGCGGTCAAAATTAACGGCGTGCTATCCGAATAAGGAGCTAGGCAATGGCTGGCGAGAACGTAAAAGACTTTTCAATCCTGGATTGCAGCCTAAACTTTGCTGCGATCAACCTCAATCAGGGCGCGGGCGAGGGAGATTTCGTCAAGTTCGAAAAGGTAACCCCTGACTTTAAGACGAAAGAAGGGAGCGACGGAAGCGTTATCCGAATCTACACCGGGTCGACGCTTTGGAAGATTACCCTAACACTCCTACAAACGAGCGCGATTAACGCTATCCTTGCAGGGATTAACGCGCTAGATACGTCACTGCGCGCAGGTGTCGCACCGTTCTTTTTCAAGAACAATCGCGGCGTGGACACGTTCGCCTCCCCCTCGGCTTGGATTGAGAAGCCGGCGGATGCAGCCTTCGGCGCGGATGGCTCGAATCGGGAGTGGACAATCTATGCGGCTCAGGGGGTCGCTCTATTCGGGGGGTCGTGATGCCTTCCCGGGGGAGCCAAGACGATCTAGAAGTGTATAAACTTCTGGTCGAAATCAAAGAAGATATCGGCGAACTAACCGGTACCATCCGCGCGCATATCCAACACGATCAAGAGTCTTTCGCCCGCCTTACGGAACGATTGGACCGCCTAGAAACGGCCCGAGCAGCGGACGCGACGGGGGCCCTTGTCGCCGTCAAGAGCGCATCCGACAAAACGAAAGACATGCTTTGGAAGGTTGCCGGCTCGGTCGGGCTCGCCGCCCTTGGCGCGGTCGGCGCCGTTATCGCTCACGCGTTTGGATTGAAATAGGGAGGTTTCGATGGCCGCTCTCGTCGCTTGGTTCGCAGCACATCCGGAAGCCGTGGTCCTCGGCTGGCCGCTCGTCTCCGGGCTCGCGTCGTTTGGCTACCACAAGGTGGAACACCGGTTCCCGCAGCTTGTGGCGGCCCTCCGCGCGTCGGGCGTGGACTTCCCAGCAATCCTCCGCGCCGTGGTCGCAGCGTTCACTCGCAGGCGCGTGACGCTCCCTCCGGCCCCATGAAATGCCCCGCGTGCGCCGCGGACCTGGGCCTAGCTGCGGTCGGTTGGGCGTTCTGCCCGAAGTGCGGCGGGGCGATGGTGCCGATGCGGTCAACCGGACAAATGCGCGCCGCAAGTGAGGATACCGAAACGCTCTTACACATGGTAGAAGAGCGTTTCGAGGATTTGCGCCGGCATCCGGGCGCTCCGGATGAGTTGCTAACCGAAGGGCAGCGCTTGATCGAAATCGTCCGACGGCGGGACGTGCTGGCCAAAGATGTATGGCGAACCGAATTCGACGCGCTGCTTCGGTGGGTTCGTTCCGTAGGAGAGTTTAGGACCAAATGAGGACCAAATGAGTCTCACTGTAGAAACCAAAACCATCGGGGAACATACCTACGAAGTGACGCAGTTAGGTGCGCTCGTCGGCCGGAAGGTCCTATTCCGCTTGGGCAAGCTACTCGGCCCGCTTATGGCCGGCGGAGACAACCCCGCAGCGGTCGCGGGCGCCACGGCGAGCCTACAAGACGCGGATTTTGATTGGCTTTGCGACGTTTTTGCCGGCTCGACGAAGCTTATTCAGCAATCCACGAACGGCCCAATCAAGATCGCGCTAGGTGGAGTGTTCGATTCACACTTCGCAGGCCGGTATGATGCCATGATACAGTGGCTAGGGACTTGCGTACAGGTCAATTTTGCAAGTTTTTTAGCCGGTCTCGGGAGCGAAAACCCCCTAAACTCGCTAAAGATGCCAAACGCTTGAACCTAAAAGGAGGCGTTGACTGGTTTTTCTGGCGCTTGCTAACCCACGATAGGCTGAGCGTGACTCTAACCGACCTAGAAACGATGTCTCTGGACGAAGCGCTAGACGCGCATTTCGTCCTAGATGCGTTTGACGAGGTGCAATAGTGGCCGACGGTGGTGCGCTTAGGTCCGTTCTAGCGTTTTTTGGTGTCAAGGTCGACACTAAAGAGCTAGATAAGGCGTCGTGGAAGGTCCAAAGCTTTACCGACGTCCTAAAGGATGCATCCAAAAAGCTAAAGGGTGGTTTCGGCTTCGAAGATTTGGGGACCGGTTCGCTCGTTAAGTCTCTCCAAAGCGACGCGGGCGCCATCGGGAAGGCCGCTAAGACGGCCGGAGTAGGCGTTAACGATATCCAACGCCTAATGCACCAAACCGGAAAGGGTGCGGATGACCTAACACGCGTCTTCCGCGTGCTTGGCCGGAACATGTCCCTTGCTACAGCCAAGCAAGGCGCCGACAATCTGAACGAACTAGACGACGTGATGGGGGGTGAGCTTCCCGGAAGCGGGAAGAAAGCGACTCAGCTATTCAAATCGCTCGGTATTTCGCTTGACGAAGTGAATACTTCGTCCCCTGCCGAGCTATTCCAGAACATGGCGGAAAAAATCAACGCCATGGGGTCGTCAGTCGACCGCAATCGAGCGGCTGTTTTGGCGTTCGGCCCCGACGGGCCGAGCCTAATCAAGGATGCCGAGACCCTAAAAGCCCTAGGCGAGGAATACGATCGGATCGGTGGGTTCACCGAAGACAATATTAAGGCTTTTAAGAACCTGGGCCGAGTCCAAAAGGAGAACGATCTAGCCTGGAACAAGCTAAAGATCCTGCTCGGGTCGACTTTGATCCCGCTATTTACCATGCTATCGAAGGCTGGAACGGCGGTATATAAGTTTATCATCGATGCGACTAAGGGCACGAACGCCTGGACGGTAGCGGCCGGGTTCATTGTGACGGCGCTCATTGCAATGAACGCGCAAAGCGCCTTGCTACTAGGTAAATGGGCGCTCATGGCGCTTCCGTGGCTAGCGCTATTCCTAGTCGTCGAAGATGTCTTCGGGTTTTTCGAAGGCTCGGACTCCCTAATCGGACACCTTCTAGACGAATTCGGTAAGTTAATTGGCATCGGCGAGATTGGTAAAGAAGCCCAAAAGGAATTCGCTAAGCTTTGGGAGTCACTCTCGGGCGGGTCTAACTTCGTAGAATCCCTCGCCGAAGACTGGGAAGACGTCAAGCGCATTTTCCGATTCGGCTTCGGCGAAACGTGGTCGGGGTTCCTGCAATGGGCGGACAATCTCGACGCCGCAATAGCAAACTTTGCTACCACGTTCCCAGGACACGCCAAAACTGCGGCAGAAGAATTCATTAAAGGCCTAGTCGACGGTTTGACCGGCGGAGCGTCCAGGGTTTGGGAAGCGGTTAAGAACGTCGGGAAGGGGATGATCGACGGCTTCCGGAACGTGCTAGGGATACACTCCCCGTCGACAGTCTTCCGCCTAGCAGGCGCGCAAATTGACGAGGGGGCCGCGGAGGGCATCGGGACGGGGCGCGCGGTTGACGCCGCGGCGGACATGGCGTCCGCTACCTCGGACGCGTTTGCGCCCCGCGTGAGCGGCGGGCGGGGCGGTCCCACGACAGTGGACGCCCGCCAAACGATCCAATTGGAGCAGAATTTCCACGGCATGGGCGGCGCGGAAGACGTCGCAGCTGCGGCGCGGGACGGGGCCATGGCACCGTTCAATGACGAGCGCCGGAGCATCCTAGAAGCGCTCGAACCGGTGCTAGAGTAGGCCATGGGCCAAACGGACGTTTTCATCCTACCGGCGAGCGGGACGGCTATTGTCTTCGATATCGTCGAGTCCGAAACGCACACGTCTAAGTCCACGGTGACGGACCATCCCGTGGAATTGGGCTCGAACGTTTCGGACCATATCCGAAACGACCCGGACCGGATTTCGATCAAAGGGACGGTGACGAATACACCACTCCTACTAGGCGACAACGGCTCGACCTTGCAGGGCATGGGCATTCCCGGTCGGCAAACCCAAATCAGGCAAACCAAAAGCACAACCCTAAACATCCCTAAACCCCCTCCGGCCCTGTCTATCACCGGCGCCATTTCGGCGCTAGGGGATTTGCTTTTCGGCACTCCCCCGGTTGTGGCCCAATTGAGTCCCTACGTTGTAGGTAACTATCCCGCCGTTACCGTACAGGTACAGGCGTTTTCGGATCCAACGTTTGACAACGTGCTAGAAACTCACAATAACCTAACCGCCATTCGTCAAGGGGCTATTATCTGCGAAGTGTTCACTTCGACCAAAGCCTATGATTCAATGGTGATTGAGTCTATCGAGTATACTAAGGAGGATTTGGGAGCGGGTAATTTCTCGGTCGAGTTGCGGCGGATGATCCAAGTCCAGAGTGCGGTTGTGGCTGCGCCCGTTCCGCTAATCAAAGCCGGCTCGCCACCCGCTCCGAAGGGCTCTCAGGTACCGGAAGATATGTCCGCGGCCGAGAAGAAAACACTACTCCGGAAAGCGACCGGCAAGGTTTGGGACCTAGCGGCGAACGCGATTAAGTAACATGGCGACGACCGTAATCCTTCCCGTCCCGACCGATACCCCGGACACGTCTATTCGTGTTCCGTTGGGCGATGTTGATTACATCGTCCGCCTGAACTATCACGAGCGCGAGGATAGGTGGTATCTCGACCTATTGACGGCTGAGAACGTGGAAATTGTTTGCGGGATTAAGCTTGTCTCGAATTGGCCGCTACTCCGCCGGTTGGTCGATATCCGCCGGCCGGGCGGCGAGCTAATCGCTTTGCGCGCGGTCGGGGACGCTCCGCCCGGTTTCTCCGACCTGGGTCGGGGCGTGCAATTGGCCTATGTCACCTTCTAACCTACTATTCAACCGCGCATGCGCCGTTATCGTCCAAACGGACGGCGCCAAAGCGATTAAGATTGCCCCTCAGGGTGGGCAGAAGGAAGCTTTATCCGTCAAGTTTACAGTTAAAAAGGATCTGACGAGCAAGCCTAACACGGCCGAGTTGCAGATTTACAACCTATCCCCCGACACCCGTCTAGCGCTGCAAAAGCTAAAGGATGCGACGGTACAGATTGATGCAGGTTACGTCGGGAGCACGTCAACCATCTTCCTAGGCGATATGCGCACGGGGTTCGGCGCGCATACCGGACCGGACTGGATTACTACCCTATCCGCGGGCGACGGAGAGGCCAAGCTTCGGACCGCTCGAGTGCAAACCGCGCTACGGGCAGGGACGGACATCGCAACCGTGTTCCGGGCGCTGTCGACCGCACTAGGGGTGTCCAAGGGCAACCTAGACGCCGCGGTGTCTGCCATCCAAGGCGCCGGGTTTTCGTCGCAATTCTCCCTTGGAACGGTCCTATCAGGCTCGGCCGCGAGTGAGATGGATCGGATTACCGCGAGCGTTGATTATACGTGGTCGGTACAGGGCGGGAAGTTACAGCTAGTCCCGAGGGGGCAAGCGCTCGCCGGAAGTGCGATTCTGTTGACCGAAAAAACCGGTATGATTGGCTCGCCGACCGTGGACAAGGATGGTGTTGTCTCGGTTAAAATGCTCATGGTTGCGGACGTTTATCCCGGCCGCAAAATAGTTTTGCAGGCGAGCGAGATAAAGGGTCAATACGCTATCCAAGAAACCGCCCACACCGGCGATACGCGCGGGCAAGACTGGTATATTGACGTCAAGGCAAAGCCTTATTGATATGCGACGAGACGACTTTGCCTATACCCTAATCGTAGGGGTTTTCGTGGTTCTAATGCTGCTACTTTTGGAGTCCAAATGAGCGGCCCGGATCCGCGTCAAGTCGAAGTCTTGGACCGCGTGACGGACGCCAAAACGGCCAAGATTTGGACATCGACCCAAGGCATTATCGTTACGTACGATGCGGCCAAGATGGTTGCAGATATACAGCTAGTCTCACCATCGAAAGAACTAGCTAAAGACGGGAGTTACAAGAACGAAAAGCTTCCTATCCTGGCAGACGTTCCGGTATTGTTCCCGGGGGGTGGCGAATTCAAGCTACATTGGCCGCTCAGCGCGAACGATGAAGTATTGATCCTATGCACTAAGCAATCCCTTCGCGCGTGGTACGATCAAGGCAAAGTCGGACTTGATCCAATCGACCCGAGGAACCATCATCTAGCGCACGCGCTCGCGATTCCGATCCTGGGCCGAGTGCCCCCGACGGTGGACCCGGACGGCGCGGTTGTGCTAGAGTGCTCGCTTGTCAAGATCGGTGACCCGACCACGGCCGATTTCGCGGCCCTCGCTTCAAAGGTTGACACCGCGATAGGAAATCTTGTGCTCGCGCTAACCGACCCCGCAAATTGGTCCGGCGTGACCGGGGGCTCAGCCGTTGCAACCGCGCTAGCAGTTGCTTGGGTTCCGACGCTTCCGGGCCCGCCCGGCGCGCATCCGATCGACCCCACACCTTGTGAGAGGGTAAAGATAACGTGACAAGCCCTATTCAAGTCAACGGCGGCACCATCGGTGCCCTGTACGTTCTAGAGCTTGCCTCTGACGATCCGGTTGCGCTGGTAGACACGTCCGGCGCTAGCTCTTCGGTTTGGTCGGCAGTCTCGTATCCGTCGGGCCTAACCGATGCTCCGCCCGTCACGAACCCGACGAGCGCTAGCGCGACGTTCCCCGCTCAGGATCGTCCGGGCACCACGTATACAATCCGTCTCTTGTCGGACGGGAAACCCTATTACGTCGCGCTAGTCTATCCGAATTCGGCAGGCGGGGCGCTTCCGTCACCAGGGTTTAACCCTTTTGGAATCAACCCAAACGCTCTATCGGATTCATATGCAGGCAAAGGCCCGACCGGAACGGCGCTACTAAATGCCTTTCTTACTGACATCTCGGAAAAGACGGACGGTCTCGAAAATCTAACCGTTGACGAAACCGGGGCACACTTCGCCGATACAACCGACAATCCTGTTTATGTCGGGGTTGAGCCGGCCGTAGCACCGGGCACGCCTGTTTTTGGTAAGGCGATTGTCCTATCCGGCCAATCGTACACTAGCGGGACGCTCGAGGGCTCGAAGGGCGGTATCGCTGCGGTGCAGGGCGGCAAGGGCGGCCATGGTGGTGACGCGTATACCATCGGTGGCGATGCTGAAGTAAGCACTAAAGAAGCCGGCGACGCGTATCTAGTCGGCGGCTACTACAGTAATCCGGACGGCTCGCCCCTGGCGCCGGGCGTTGGTTCGCGGGGCGGAAACGTAGAAATCCAAGCCCGTTTCGCGGATGCTGAGACGTCCGGCGAAGTCCGTATTAAGATCGAAACGTCTAACCGCATCCTGGTGGACGCTACGAAAGTCTACATCGGCGCGGACAACGCGGCATCGGTCGAGCTCGGGGCCACCCTGGGGCACACGATCAAGATCGCGGGGAATACCCTCGTTTCTATCAGCGGAGCCAGCATCGAATTAGGCAAGCCCTTGACGTTCGGTGGGCCTGTGTCGACGGGCCTTATCCGCATCCCGAACCCGCACGACGATTACGCCGATGTTGCGATTGCTATCAGCAACTATGCCGGCAACGCGGATATTCCGGTTGTCAAGGTCGACCAAAACGACAAGGTATCCTTCGTAGGGCTGCTCACCGGCGGCGGTAACCTGGAATTCGACAACGCCGGCAACGCTACGCTGAACGCAACGCTGGCTCAAGTCGTCGCGACGTCGGTCATCCTCCAGGCGGCCGGTGGGGATCAGTCCCTCAACCTGAACGACGACGGCACGGCCAATCTCAACGCCAATACGGAGTTAACCCTTGGCGGCGGAGGTATACAACAGAAGATCAATAACACCGGGATCGTGACCCAGGGGCTGGTGTACGGGGCGGACCACGTCCTGGCAGACGGGAACACCACCAAAAGTGTTTCCACTGGCCGTAACTGGGTTCTGCCGGATGGCACTCTCACCGGTAACGGCTCCGTCTCGTTCGATTCGAGCGGCGCCACGGGGAACGATCTTATCGGTGCATGCGTCACCCGCATTGACGTAACCGCGCACACGTACACCGTGAAGGACAGCGGTACCGGGGCGACGCTCTATACCTTCCCGTCAATGACCGGCGGGAAGGTGTGGATCCAGTGGGATGATGTGAATGGGATTTGGCGTAAAGCCGACCTGGAGCTTGTGGCGTGAGTCGTCGTATCGCGATCCCGCGACCTTCGGATTTCGGCACGGTCGGCGGGTGGTATCCTCCAGGCGACCGCACAGCGACGCTCATCTCCGGAAAGTACAGCGTCTCGCCGGACCGCTCCGGCAACGGATGGGACTTGCTACAGGGCACGGCCGGACAACGACCGTCGAAGGTAACTTCGGGCGGCCGGCCGGCGAGACGCTACGTGGCAGCTAACTCTACCTACATGGCCACCGCTTCTTTCGGAGCCATTGCGCACCCGATCGTTTACTGGATCGTGCTGAAGCTCACGACGCAGACCGGGGTCTCCCCGCCAACCCCCTTTTACACGTACGTCGGAGGTGGCGTCGGCGATGCGCTCTATGCGCCTGATGGGACGCACGTCAACCTTTATGGCGACACTCTGACGATCGGGGCCGCGTTCGACATGACGGCCGGTTTCGCGTCGTACGTCGGGATCTGCAACGGGGTCAGCTCGTCCCTCCGGATCAACGGAACGCAGGTGGCAAGCGGTACGCTGGCCGGAAGCAGCTTCACAGCATTCACCGAGGGGTCTATCGCCCCCGTCGGTGGGGGCCAGGAGATCGACGGCGACGTGCTGGACTCGGGCTTTTTCTTAGGCCTACCACCGTCGATTCCGGACTTCGAAAAGTACTACCTCCGCCGGGAGTTTCAAACGTGGTAAGCTATGCCTATTAGCTGGGGCGGCGGTTCGTGGGGTTCCGGGGTTTGGGGCGGCGGTATATCCGCCCCTGAGCCGGATACGCTCGGCGCCTCGCCCGCAGTTGTCGGCCGAGGTATCTTTAAAACCCTCGCGCTGGATACGGACGGCGACCTTTTGGTTCCAGTGTCAATCGCTGCCGGCCCTATTGCTTACATACACCGGATCAATTCGCGATTGCGCTTCTATGCGGGCGAATACTTCCTGGATACACGTCTAGGCGTCCCGTACTATCAAACAATATACGTCAAAGGAACAAGCCTCGCGGTGATGAATGCCATTCTTCGGAAGGCGATTATCACGTGCCCCGGGGTTGTCTCGTGTGACGAATTCGAATCATCGATCGACACTCGAAAGCGTATCGCTACCGCTAATTGGAAAGCGACGATTGACGACGGTACGATCCTAACCGCCCGAGATGAGCCTTTCATTGTGCGCGGGGATTCGTTCGGACGGTCCTACGGGCAGCAAGGATAACTATGAGCGTCGGAGATTACGTTACCGAAAACGGTTTGGTTTTGCCGAACCTAACCGACGTTATGGCCGACGTTTCGGACCAACAAAAGGCGGCTATCGATCCGAACCTGGACACGTCGCCTGAATCCCCTATCGGACAGTTTAACGGTATCTTCCTCGCCGCCCTACGCGACGCGTTCGAAACCCTAACGATTGCCTATAACGGTTTTAACCCTGACGCGGCCGAGGATTTCCTACTTGAAGGAACCGCCGCGATTACCGGTACCATCCGAGCCGCCGCTACGTTCTCCCGTTTCACTCTGCTAACCGAGCAAACCGGAAAGAAACTAAAGCTAACGCTAGAGGCGAATAAGACAGTCTCGGCCGGAACCATCATCGCACAAGAGGGAAACACTCAGGTTCAATTCGTCACGACGGAAGACGTTTCAAGTACGACCGCGGGCGATTACTACGCCGCGGCTAGGTGCGCCGTTACCGGTCCGGTCGCCTGCAACGCTGGAACGCTAACCGTTATCCAAACCCCAGTCTCCGGCTTGACGGCGGTCACGAATGAATTCGACGCTATTCTCGGCCGCAACGTGGACACGGACGAAGAATTGCGCGCCCGCCGCGTTGACGAATTGCACGGACAGGGTACTAGCGCGGTCGATGCTGTCGCGTCTCTACTCGCGGCAATTGAGTTGCCGGACGGCTCGAAGCCTATCCAAGACGTCTCGGTGGTTGAGAATGCAACCGACTATCCGGACGCTTTGGGGCGTCCACCTCATTGCATCGAAGCTATCATCTATGACGGCGAGGGCTTGGACTGCCCGAACGATACGATCGCGCAAGTCCTATGGGATGCACACGCGGGCGGGATCCGAACCTACGGAATGACAACCGGCATTGCCGTGGACAAGAACGGCGCGGACCAATTAATGCACTTCAATCGGCCAGCACTCCGGCCGATCAAGATCCAAATTGACCTTACCGCCGGCCCAGACTACGCGGGCGACGATCTAGTCAAGAGCGCAATTGAAAGTATCTTCCTCGCGACCCGGCAACGTATGGGAGTCGCGAACCGCGCGATTGAGGCGCTACTCTTTGCAGCTATCCTAGACCGCAGCAACCTAACCGACAACCTGGGCTCAGGGGTTAAGGGTGTTACCCGTATCTCCAGCATCAAGATCCAATTCGTTGGATCGTCCTATCCTGCAAGCTATGTCGACCTAGCGATCAATCCTCGCGACCTTCCCACACTCGACACAAGCGACATTGAAATCCTATGAATAACCTGCGTCTATCCGATACCGGTCTATCATTCATCGCCCGCTGGGAAGGCTTTATCGGCCACGTGTACAACGACGTCGGAGGTAAAGCGACGGTGGGTTACGGCCACCTAGTCCTACCAGGCGAGCATTTCACAACGCTAACCCAAGCTCAGGGTTTGGACCTACTCCGGCAAGACGTCGGAAAGGCAGAGCACGCGGTCAACTCACTCGTCAACGTCCCCCTAGTCCAACGTCAATTTGACGCGCTCGTTTCGTTCGTTTTCAATGTCGGATCGGGCATTAATGGTTTCGCCGGCTCGACCTTGCTCCGCCTACTAAACCGCGGAGACTACTCCGGCGCCGCGTCGCAATTCACCCTTTGGGACCACGTTGGCGGGGTAGAAAATGCCGGGCTGCTCGCGCGGCGTCAGGCGGAGAAAGCGATGTTTGGAGGCTTGCCCGACCTGTCCACGACTCGCGGTGTGCAAACCGCTCTTAATCTGCTAGGTTGGAAGCCGGCGCTGGCGGAAGATGATAAACTCGGACCGCTTACGAAAGCGGCCATCACGTCATGGCAGGCCGCGCATGGGTTGGACGATGATGGCAAGCCGGGCCCTAAGACACGCGCTGCACTTGCTCTCGCGCTGGCAAAATTGGGCACTTGACAAGGCTATCGCCGTCCTCGATTGGCTGGACGGGATTAACAGGCGGATATGAGCCTAACCAAGAAAACTGATTATATCGAGCAAGGCTTAGACCGACTGCTCGAACAATACAAGAACAAGCCGCGCCTGCAAGGCTTGATCGAACCGTGGTTGGGCTGGATCCAAAAACTTGAAGATGCTGTCTGGGAGGTTATCACCCTTCGATACCTCGAAACCGGTAGCGGCGCACAACTTGACATTCTAGGTAAAATCCTAGGCGCCCCTAGAGCAAACCTATCGGATGAAAATTACCGTGTCCGTCTCAAGGCCCAGGGGATTATCCTTCGAACAAAGGGAAACCCGGTCGACATCGAAAGCCTTTTGCAGCTCTGCTCGCCATACGACTTTGCAGTGACCGAGCACGCTATCGCGACGCTGCTAGTCGAATTGACCGAACCGGTCGACGTCGACACGTTCGACATTTTCGTTCTATGGCAAATCCTGATAGAGGCTAAGGCGGGCGGCGTACGGCTAGAGCTAACCTACTCCCCGAACCTAGATGATGACGATTTGACGTTCGCCGAATGGTCCGCGGACTACTCGACACCGGTATTCGATACCGACCACGGTCTAGGCTACACCGACGATGCGACGGTGGGCGGACTACTCATTTCCACCATTTCGCAATAGGACTTGACCCATGACGCGACCGGTTGGACCGCTCCCCGTTATCGCAACGGATGCCACTTACACCGCACCCGGGAAACCGTGGGATGGGCAACCTACTAAGGTCGCCTTTACGACGACCGAGAAAGAGCAAGGTTTCCAGCCGAAGCAACGCGTTCCGGCGGAAAAACTTGGGTGGAAGCTAAACCAAATCGACCGGTGGCTAAAGTACCTAGACGGTATCGAAGCCAAGAATTGGGATGCCGGCGCGGTCGTTACTGAACCAACCGGTTCGAGCGATCTTGGTGTCGGGACTGAGAAGGATCTAGTTATCCCGCTAATCGGGACTCCGTTCGGAAACGGTATCACCAAAGACACGTCCGGCGGAATCGGGTCCGGCTTCGGCTGGATTGGAGACGGGACCGGGGGAGGGTTGATTGTCTATCTCGACCTTCCGGACGAAACCGTCATTACTGGTATCGACGTATACATCAATCCCGCGGCAGGTGGGGCCATCCCGACCGGGACCGATCTTCCCTCGCTCGCATTCCAAAAGCGCCTGCTATCCCAAAGCGCAACCGCGGATATCATCTTTCAGATATTCGACCCGACCACGCCTAATTCGGCCTATCGGCTTTTGCACTCGTTTGGAGTCTCAGGCTTTTACGAGCGAATCAATACAGATCTCCGGACGCACTGTCTCTATCTCTCGGATGAAAATGGCGCGAACGCACACCCGAACCTAACGATCGATAACGTCAAGCTAACGATCCGAGACACCCCTCTCTTTAACCTGTACGAAACCCCCGGAGCGCTTGCCAATTCGTGGCAACGTAAAGCCGTTTGCTGGAACCCTATCACTAAGGCTTTCTACGCTATCACAAGCCTTGATAGCGTGACGACTCCGCTTGTTTCCTACGGTAAGGCGTGGGAGGTTTTAGCCACCGGGCTAAGCGCGCCGACGCAATCCACCGTCGACTTGACTTTCGTTCTGGCGAACGCTGGCGACCTACTCGAAGGGTCGAAGTATTACGACGCGACCAATCACGTTTGGACGTTGGACGCCGACCACTTGGGCCTGAGCGCCGGAACCCGAGGACCGTACGCTGCCACGATTTACTCCCCCGGCGGGACCGCGTACTACGGCCCGATTGAGGGCGAAGCCGGGACCATCACCGGCATCCTCGAACCGAAAGTTGTCCCCTCGGGAGGCGGACCGCTATTGACGTCGGTTAACAATTCCTCGGACGCGACCCCTGGCGTCGATTCGTTGTGCGGCTACGGGGGAAGCATCGCCGCGGACCGATACGGCGGTATGGTCGTCGCTCTCAGGAGCTACGTCAACCAATTCCTAGGGCAGACGTGCGATACCGTCTATCGGCTTCCGGTTACCGATCCGACGTCTTGGGCCGCTCAGACAAGTGATTTCGATCCGACCTTGCACGGAACCTTTTCGGTCTCGTGGTCGGATACCGTGACGAATACAACCAATTTTGACGGGGCGTTCCTACTTCCGGCTTTCGAGTTTTCCGGTTCGCGCCCGGCCCTGTTTTGGATTCCAGATCTAGGGAGCGGTATTCCTAACGGACCGGTGCAGGAAACGCTCCCGAACAAGAACACGTATACCGCTATCACCGGCTTTGCTGCGGCCGGAACACGGGTTTGCTACGTGTCGCACAACGGCTCAACCAACGCCTTTTGGACCGCGGACAGTCTCGGGGGCGTTTATACGGAGCATGGCGACATTGCCGAGATTGACGGGCGCGTGACGGGCCTGGAATGGTCGGACGCGGATTTGCTCTTTATCCTGACGACCAACACCGGCCACGTGTACACGTCGACGGACGGGTTCACCTGGACAGAACCGTCTGCCCTCGGCGCCGACAGTTGCGAGCACGTGGCCGTGGTCGGCGGATCGTGGCTAGTGGCCGCCACAACCGACGGGGCGCAGTCCCTCTATTGGACGGGCGATCAAGGCGTCACCTGGACCGGCTTTGCGGCACCCTGGCCGCAAGACGGAACCCTTATGTCGCTCGTCGCCTTGGATGGGGGGTTCGGTGGCTTCCACGTCACGGCCGACGGGACCGC
>Ga0134123_10000319_pt1 | contig 33073 bp, 52 predicted proteins | sample KB303_FD_96460 | JGI IMG/M metagenome (GOLD analysis project Ga0134123, IMG submission 96460) | Terrestrial soil microbial communities without Nitrogen fertilizer from Kellogg Biological Station, Michigan, USA - KB3-0-3 | ecosystem: Environmental > Terrestrial > Soil > Unclassified ...
AACGTCGTGCTCGACGGGCTCCTCCGCTTCGCCGCGCGGCGCGGGATCACGGACGCCGAGCTCGCCGACGAGTTGTTTCGTCAGGGCGTCCGACCTGACGGTCCAGGGTCGGAGAAGCCGCTCCGCGCGCGCTGGATGGCGATCCTCAAGTCAGCACGCGCGCGACGGCGCCGCGCGTCGAGGACGCCACCGTAGCGAGATCACGCTTCCAGTGAGATGAGCCTGGACTGCCAGCGATCACTACAGATCCCGTCCCGTCGGTAGCGGAAACATCTTCATCGAAAGTTCCGTAGATCGACGAGCGGCTCAAGATCTCGTAATGCAAGGAGAACTAGCCGTCCAGAAACCTGTCCATGCCACCAACACCTACATCTCACCTGCCCACACTCCTCAAGCGCTACGAGGCACTCACCCGCGAGATCGCCGCGCGCGAGACCGAGCGCACCGCGATCCACGACCAGATCCTCGCCGCCGGCCGCGGTGGGGCGCGGCGCGGCGCGAAGCCACCCGGACCCGGACGCCCGACGCGGACGACGGCGCAGACGGTCGAGGTCGTGCGCGATACCGTGCGCGTGCTGCGCGAGGCCGGGGCGCCGCTGCCGCGCCGCGAGGTCGCGGCGCGGCTCGGGATCCAGCCATGGGCGGCGACGTACCGGCTCGACAAGGCTGTCGAGCTTCGCTTCGTCGAGAAGCTCGGCGGCGGCCTCTACCGCGTCACCGACGTCGTGCCGGCGCTCTAGTCATGGCGGCTCTCCTGCTTTTCTTGGCGGCTCTCCTGGCGCGCGCACTTGAGAAGGCGCTCGGTGACCCACGCGGACAGCGAGATCCCGGCCCGCGCGGCGGCGGCCTGGATCTCCGCCATGTGGGGCTCGGCGAGGCGGACCCGGAGGTGCGACTCCTTGCGGGAGTTGGCTGGTTTCCTGCGCTTGATGCGGTCGGTCGTGGTCACGAGCGCGAACGTATTCCATCGGTTCACGGGGCGCAAGCGCAAGCTTGTGCCGCGGATGTCGTACCCGTGTATTACGGTAGGCCGCATGGAGACATCGTCATCTTCGGACGCCCGCGAGGAGCGCGGGCGCCAGCTCGCCCGCATGGGGACGATCCGGAAGACGGGGCGCCGCTGGGCAGTCCCGTCCCAGACGCAGCCTGCGGAGCGCTACCTGGTCGACGTCGAGGGCGCTGCGTGCACGTGTCCCGACTACGAGCTTCGCAAGGGGACGTGCAAGCACCAGCACGCCGTGCTGTTCTGGATCGCGTGGGGGCGTGACGTGGACGCCGACGGCCACGTGACCGAGACAGTCACGGTCCAGGTGAAGCGCAAGACGTATCCGCAAAAGGACTGGAGCGCGTACAACGCGAGCCAGGTCCACCAGCGCGAGTACGTCGAGCGGCTCCTGCGCGACCTCTGCGCCGGGATCCCGCAGCCGGCACGCAAGCCCGGCGCCGGGCGCCCACCCTATCCCCTCCGTGACGCTGCGTTCGCGGCGATCATGAAGGTGTACACGACGCTGCCGTGCCGCCTGGCCGAGTTCGACCTCCACGAGGCCGCGGCGCGCGGTCACCTCGGCAACGTGGGGCACTACAACTTCGTCCAGGTCTTCCTCCGGCAGTCGTCCACGACGCCGCTCCTGGAGTCGCTGATCGAGCAGTCGGCCGTGCCGCTGCGGGTGATCGAGGACGGCCAGTACGCGATCGACTCGACCGGGTTCTCGACGGTGTTCTATGACCGCTGGTTCGACCAGAAGCACGGCAAGCTCCACGCGCAACATCCCTGGGTGAAGCTCCACGTGATGGCCGGGACGGTGACCCACGGGATCACGAGCGCGCGGGTAACGTCCGAGGGCGACGCCCCGCAGTTGCCCGAGTTGCTTCGACGGACCCGGCGGCACTTCGACGTCCGCGAGCTGTCCGCCGACAGGGCGTACTCGTCGGTGGCAAACCACGAGGTGCTGGAGGAGCTGGGCGTCGAAGCGTACATCCCGTTCAAGGACAACGCGGTCGTCAACCCGAAGTCCCCCGCGTGGTCGCGCCACCTCTGCGAGTTCCTGCTCCACCAGGAGCGCTTCCTGCCGCACTACCACCGTCGGAGCAACGTCGAGATAGTGTTCGCCATGATCAAGGCCAAGTTCGGTGGCTCGGTGCTGTCACGGAACCCCGTCGCGCAGATCAACGAGGTGCTCGCGAAGTGTGTCGCTCACAACCTGTGTTGCGTGGTCAAGGCGATCTTCACCGCGGGGCTTGCGCCGAGCTTCTGGCCCGATGCAGGGAGCGCGTCGTGAACGACCTGACCAGCAAGGAGCAGCGGGCCGTGCGTACGGCGCTGCGGTTCCTGCGGCTGCGCGTCGGCGCCTGGGGGCCGCTCGCCAAGGCGCTGCGCTACGAGTGGGACTCGATCCAGAAGGTCGCGACGGGCAAGCGGGCGGTCACGCCCGCGCTGGCGCTGCGGGTGGCGCGGTTCGCCGGGATCCCCATGGACGAGCTGCTCGCGGGGCACTGGCTCTCGTCGCGGGTCTGCCCGCACTGCGGGCACCCGCCCGAAGACTTCGCGGACGAGGAGACGGTGGTCGAGTAGGCGAAGGTAACGAAACAGGCGGCTTTGAAAGTGTTTCGTTACCCGTGATAAGATGCCGTCATGGGCAAACTTTGGAACTGGTTCCGCGATTCACAATCACGCTCACGTCTTACACGTGAGCGCCGGGTCGACCCTTTTCGACCTGTGGAGCGCGGAGTGAAGCGCGGCAGGTATTTACCGACGGATGAGGATCTTGGATACCAAGATGGATTCAGATTCGAGGCTGAAGCCCGTAGCAGCAGACTTTCTCCAAAGGAGAAAGTACGAAGCGCTGAAAAAGCAGCGCGCCTTCAAGCTGAAGGATCTGTCCAATATCGAACGGCCTTTCAGGAAGGCGTAGAAGGATTCCGAAATCAAGTTCGTGAAGGTAAGATCATTCCGTGAAGGGTCCCCACGGGCACCTCCAAGCGCCAACAAGGTGGACCTGCCAAGGATGTGGTGGCCCCAAACGGGAAATTTGGTGCTGGGACTGTGACATTCACTGGAGCGGAAAAACGCTCATCAAGTTGCGCGAAGATAAGGCCGTCCGCGATCTCGACATGATGTCAGTGACGCGCGATCCCGAGAAAGTGGCGTTATCATGATCCGAATATGCGGACGATAGCTGACGTGGCCCAGCAGGTGTTCCCGGAATACAGGTGCGGCTGCGGCTGCGGCTGCGGCTGTGGTCGCGTGCAACTCGCCCATGGTCCTAGTTCGCCGTCCGGGCTCACCGTAGAGGGGGCGCTACTCGTCGGCTGGTATCTCGACTTGGACCCCACGAAGGTCCGCTCGCCGCTCTGCGTTGGACGAACATCGATTACCCACCGGCGTTGTCCGGAGTTGCAGAAAGTGCTGAGACCGCCCGAGGGGAGCGTCTACAGGAACGGGCAGCATTTCGACGCGACGACGGGCCAGGTGCTTATCAAGTGCGTCCCCTGCTCAGGCACGGGTTCGATTCGAGGAATTGGGAGCGTCGTCCATGAGAACCCGCGCCGACAGTGCGGGGGACACGGGGACACGGCAACTAGCGCGTGGGGAATGCCCCAGGTAGATCTCCCGTGAAGCACACAGCGCTGGGAGAGATCTCCTGTGCTACGCGGCACGTGGCACGCGGCACTGAGGCTCGTGCAGCTTGTCTCCCACCTGCCGCCTGCACGATTATTCGGATCGCCTGCACGAAAATTCGGGCGGTCCCGCATCGGGAAGCCAAAAAACGTGCAAAGCTGCTGCCCTTTGAAATGGTCAGTGTTCAATCCAGACTTTGCGATATGTTCCTTGATAAAAGCGTAGTTTCCTCCTTCTGGTACGTAATCTAACGTCCTCAGAACTTGGGCCAAACTTTCGGATGTGCGTACAATGTCTGCTAGTCCGTTAAGAGATTGCGGCTTCTTTGGTTTTGTTTTAACGAGACCTCGCATCCGAGCTCGCGGAGTGCCGCTACCTCGACACGTAGGGCGCTGGCCTCATGCTGGTTGGTGACGTCAGGCGGTGAGTCGTTTAGGATGTTCTCGAACGTCGGGCCGGTGAACAGGTAATGCGCCAGCTCGTGGGCGACCGACTCGGTCTGGCCGATGCGACTGCCGGGACGTCCGTACAGGACTGCGCCGGTGAGCGCGAAGTACTCGGCCACTTTGAGGAGCGCGGCGTGTAGCTCAGCGGATGTCACCTGGACACCACCCTGGACAGCTTGCGCTCAAGACCTTGTAGGGTAGTCGGAAGGTGCAAGCACCGGAATTCCCGCAGGAGCTCCGCGACGCGCCCGCGGTCGTCCCAGTACATCGTAGACGTGTCCGTGTCCTCGCGCTCCTGAGACGCCAGGTCCGCGCGCCCGGCGTGCTCTAGCAGCCGACCGGACACCGACATCGCCGCGAGCTCGCGGCAGCGCAACTCGTGCTCCAGGTCTATGGCATCCGCGGTGGTGAGTTTCTCGAGGTCGAGACCGAACATCGGCCGACCTAACTCGGCAGGGTGCGCAGTCAGCAGGTGCCCGATCTCGTGCGCTGGCCACCACTTTGGTCGACCATGAACTTGCGACGACGGGTGCCTAGATGCTGCCGGAACGTAACGTGCACACAGTACATAGAGATCGCGGAGCGTCCATTCCTTCATGACTCCGCCAGACGTTCGGGGAACAGCGCCAGCTGCTCTGCGCCGACCTCGGTGGTGATGCGCTCTCCGGTAGCCCTGACACAGCTTGCTGCGTAGTCCACGTACATGCTTAGCGCTTGTAGATCGCGTCGCCGTCGATCTCGCAACCGAACAGCTTCCCCGCGCAGTCGCGACCGACCCAGAGGGAGTGAGGCACCTTGTCCGCGTTGTACGCGAGAATCGGCACCCAGTTGAAGGGGTTCTGGATCGCGTGCCCACACGCCTGACACAGCTGGTTGTTCGCGCTGTAGTGGAAGCGCGAGGTGTTGTGGCGCGTGCCCTCGGGCCAGTCGATCACGATCTCGTAGACGCGCATCTTCTTGCCCTTGAAAACGAAGTCGACCCACTCGCCGTGCATCGGCGGCGACTGGATCGTCGAGACATCGAGACCGATGTGCTCGCTGACGGTCTTGGTCACGGTGGGCGACAGGGTCTTCATGACGACGACGGCCTTGGGGCGACGCGAATCGAGAAGCTCGATCAACTCAGCGATCGGCGCGAACGCCTCCGCCCACCGGAGGGCGTCCTGGGCGTACGGCTTCTCCACGTCGCTAAACTTCTTGGGGGCGTCAAGCTTGGTGCGCAGCTCTTGCAGCAGCCGTGGAGCGCGTCCAAACGAGCCAAACAAGAGGCTCGACTGCGCTTCGTTGAGCGGATGATCGTGGCGCAGGTGAAACGAGCCGAACGTGTGCTCGCCAAAGTCCTTCTCGACCTTACGTGCCCACTTCGCCGCGACGTTCTGCTTGTTCAACGTCGCGCGAACCGTGCGAGCAACACCCTTCTTCCAGTAGCCGAGCTGCTCGGACTCGATGATCGCCGGGATTGTGCACGTGACGATCGTGTCGCGGGCCTTGCCGCTGAACCATTCCAGGATGTTCTCGAAGCGCATGCCCTTGGGTGTTGCGAACGGCACGCCAAGGTCGCGTGATCGTTAACTCAGCGATTGTACTAACGGCGGGTAAGTTGCTAGACGCGCTCATACCTCGCCCCACAAATGGGTGCTTCAGCGAGCATGCCGCCAGCCAGCGATCGAACTCGACCGGATCAATCGCACCGTTCGATCCTCGACCTCGACCAGTGTTCAGATCTGTCCTGCGTTGCCGTGTTCGTGATGCCCGGCTTCACCTCAAACGCGAACCATACGCGCCAGCCTGTCATCACGGCGTCTTCGCATCTTCGTAGAGCGCCGAGATGGACGAGCGCTCGCGTCGTCATGGCTGTTGGTCCCTTTCACAGTCGTGGTTGAACTTGCTGCTCTTGCCCAGCAAGCACTCCTTGCCATCGCGATCGCGCAGGCACCAGTAGCGTGCCTTGCGGTGATCGACGTCCGGGTGATCGCAACATGTGCAGCCTCCGCAGGTCTCGCAGACCTCGATGTCCTGGTCGGCAAAGTAGACGTAGCCGTCGCAGATACGCGTGTAGATCGGCTCCGGCTTTTTCGCGTCGAGGCGCATGTCAGTATCCCGCGGTCGCGCGGATCTCCTGCATGCGCTCGCGGACGTACCGGAAATTCGTCCCGTCGAAACGCACCACATTCTTGGAGAACTTCATGTCAATGCCGACGTTCCACGGCTGCGCTACCGCGATCACGAGACCGCGTGTACGCCAGGTGAGCCACCGCTCAATGTACTCGGGCCAGTCGTCGCACAGCATCTTGCCGTAAACGAGCCCCTTGTCCTCGGAGAGCACGATGGGCAGATCGGGCACGTGCTTGATGCACCACTCGATCTTTTCGCCGGCCGCAGCAGGGATCTTGCGAGGACTCTTCGATAGGATCTGACACAGAAAGCGCTGAGCTCGCGCTTCTTCGAGGAGCTGAAAGCCGAGTGGAATCGGGGCCAGATCGCGCCAGAAGCCCGGCTGCGACTTGAGCAGGCGGCGCCGCTCCTTCATGTAGGGCACCTCTTCGCGCTCCGTAGTCTCGGCTGCTGGATCTTCACCAGGACTGCGCAGCGCCGCGAGCTTTCGACGCATCGACGCGTCAAAGTCCGCTAGGGTCCCATCTAGATCGAACAGGCCGATCGGTTCTGCGGGCTTGATCTCTGTTTCAGACATTATTGGTTTCTTCCTGGGCTTGGGGCCCGATTCCGAGAGCTGTTTCGATGGCCCGCTCGATGCCCATCGCAGAAAGCTCTAGCAGGTACTTCGCGCGCTCGACGTCCAGATCATCGAGCCCGTCGTTCGGATGCGTGAGCACGAGCCACGGTATCAACGCGTCCATGTCCGAAACGTCGTCGAGGATGACGAACGCGGTCACCTCGGGGTGCGCGGCGAGCCACTCGGCGATCTCCCAGCCGCGTTCAAGGCGGTCGAACTCGAAGGGTTTGCCCTTGCGTGCCTGCCAGTTCGCGAGCCACGCGACGTTGTTTGGAAGGTCCGGTGTCTCGCCGATCACCTCGGCAACCAGGCCGTGGCGCACGAGCGCCGGACCAAGGTCCTGCCAGCGCGCGAACAGCCGCCAGCTCGACGAGATGACGATCTTCGCGCCGGTCTCGGCGATTAGCCGGTTGAGCCGCGCCATGCACTTCGGCTCGATCGGGATCGGTAGCGGCTCCGTGGTGGTCGGCGAGACGTCGTGCCTCGTATCGCAGTGGTTGAGCACGCCGTCAATATCGAGGAAAACGACCCTCATGCCAGCTCCAGCGCGATCACGTTGTAGCCACATTGTCGCCAGAAAAGGCCGTGCGGACCGCACATAACCGGATCGACGAGGTCGTACATCGCGAAGCCGAGGACGCGCTTCGTCGCGCGCTTGCTGCTCGCTCCCTTGTCGATGCCGTTGCCTGCGAGCCGCTAACGAAATGCTCGCAGGTCATCATCGCGCAGAGACATCCGGTTTCATGGTGGTGTGCTCGGGCGGCCCGATGTCCATGCCGTACTTGCGCACCGGCACGAACGGTATGAAGGTGAAGAGCCGTCCATCGCGTTGCTGCTGGCCGAACTTCATCGAAGTTGAATCGACGATGACCCCTTGAGCATGCACCTCGACAATGCGGTGAGCGATCCGCTTGTTTCCCCAGGTCACGACATCGCCGACCTGGAACTTCTTGCCGAGCTTCTTCTGGATTGCACGATGGGTCATGCATCCCCCTTGGGCAGCTTTGCGTAACGCTCGTGGATCTGCGGGATCGACATCGGCTCACGCGTGCCGCTAGCTTCCCAGACCGCGGTCACTTTGTGCGAAAGCACGCGAAGGCGACGCCGATTGCGGATGCTGCGCAGAAGGTATGCGAACGCGCGTCCAGACGTAGTCCCGCCAGCCTCCATTCGCTTCGCAGCGCCCTCGGCGTCCTCGTCTGCGACGTCGAGACGATCGATCGCGCGATCACCGAAGGCGCTCACGAAGCGCAGCCACATGTCGAACAAGGGACTTATCGCATTATCGATGCGAAACTCCTCGCGCTCGTCAACCGACATGTCCTTCGTTTGCTCGGCGACCTCTTCGTCCGACAAACGCCCAGCGTAGACTGTCTTCGCCGTCACTGCCTCTCCGCAACAAGCTTCCTGCATCGCAGGACCCCGGCGTGCCGCTCAGGGCGCTGGCCGCAGACCGCACCTTCGACGGGCTTCTCCTTGGCGTTGTCGGGGATGAAGAGACCACCGGGCGTTTTCTGCTCGGCGTCGAGCCGTTTGACGAGGATGCGATCGTGCAGGAGACGTACGATCGCGCTGGGCGTGGTTGTTCGGCCATGGGAGTCACGCCTTCCTGGGCGCTTGCCAACCCTCTAGGGTAGGAGCTTCGCCGCGATCGGCTTTCGCGATGATGAACTTCAGTTGCTCCATGGCGACCTCATCGCTCATCGGGAAGCATGTCTCTTCCCAGAGAATGTATCCGCCGAGCGTCGGCCCGAAGCGTTTGTAGGCAAGCTCGACCACCGGACAGCCGCCGTTTGAATGCTCCACGGAAGTGCCGTCCACGGGTTTACCGCCTCACCTTGCAGACCTTGGGGCATCGTTTCGATCGAAGAGATCTCGGCTCTCGGCTTCGATTGCTCCGAGCGTCATGGTGGACACGTCCCTGGGGTAGCCAACGATTCATGAGCGACCACCGATAACATGCCTTGACTGTCCGTACAAGCTTCCGTATAAGTCGTTCGTGCCTTCCACGCGAGATGTCCGCTTCGAGATCCGGCTCAAGCCGCGCGAAAGTCAGGCGTGGAAAGCGGCGGCGAAGAGATCGGACATGACTCTCAGCGAGTGGATTCGCTACATGTGCAACGTCGGTGCTTCACCCGCTCCCGCCGCCGTGCCTCTGATCGTCAAGGGAGATCAGTTTGAGCTGCCCTTCACGAAGAAGACAAAGAAGAGGCCGGAGTGAAGGGTTGGATCTACTTTGCCCGTCAGGGGGCAAGCGGCCCGATCAAGATCGGGCGGGCCATCAATCCTCACAAGCGTGTGAGAGATCTCAACGTTGGTTCGCCGATCTCGCTCGTGCTTCTTGGGGCCATGTTAAGTGAGACGTATGCCGCGGAGCTTGCCGAGCTGTTGCGTGTCTCTCTCTCTCTCTCTCTCTCTCTCTCTCTCTCTCTCTCTCTCTCTCGACGACAAGCATTGGCAAGTCTGGCACCCACGGCTCCGCGAGATCCGCGAGAAGATGATCGTGCGCTTGGGAGATGTTGCGTGAGCCGTCCCAACGTGACCGATAACATCATCGACGGCCTGGGCTTCGCCCGTGCCTGCGTGCTCGATCAACGTGTCCTTTCCCATGGGCGTAAGGACCACAGCTGGGACAAGCGGTACGCCGCGGCATTTGGAAGCGATCGACTTCATCGTCGGGGCGCACAAGCGCGCGGCCAAGAAGGGGAAGAGGGGATCGTGATGTCTCCACGTGCGACGGGCGCGCCGCATAGCACGCGAGCTGTGAAAGTGCCGTCGCGCGAATCCAGGGTGGTGGCGTCCCGCCTTGACCACCCAAATGGCGCTGGCGTGGTCGCGAGAGCTAGCCGCGAGGATCACGTCGGCGTCGACGCTTCGAGGTCAGCGTGAGCTGTTTCCAGTGCGATCTGGATATTCCGCACGTCTGCTACGCAGTCATGCCCAACGCGCGGTGGGGCCTGGGCGATGAGGCAATGGCCGCGCTCGAAGGCCCGCGGCGCCACGGTTTCATGCTAACCCCGGAGCAGCGTCGGGATGGTGGCGCATCGACCGCGGCTCGCGGGGGCTCCAAGAGAGAGGAGTGACACGTTGATGGACGATCAGGGGCCAGGGCCGATCATCGTTGAGCGGCCGCCGCTCGACACACTGCTTGCCGATGCCGAGGACACGCCGCCGCTGACCGAGGCGGACCTGGAGTCCATCCGGCAGCTCAACTTAACCTCATGCGACTTCGTCGGCGATTCGGGCTGCTGCGATCCTAACTGCTGGCAGTGCCATTCGCCGATCGGCCCCGCGAACCTGCGCTGCCTCGCTGAGAACCTCGCGACCGCAGCGCTGCTGTGCTGGGCGTGGCATCTGCGCGACACATGTCCGACGTGGAAGCCAGGTTGCGGAGAGCTTCCGCTGCGGCTCCCAGATCACATGAAGGAGGCGCTTGCGTCTCCGCGAATCGGGGCGTTTCTCAGGAGGTCACGATGACGGCAGACGTGTTCGCGATTGGCGAGATCATCAACCCCGAGGACTGGGGCCTGCGCATCCAGATCACGGCCCTCGAAGGTGTCGTTGCGTTTGGAGACGCACTCATGCTCGAGCCTCTTGAGGCAGTGGTCGTCAAGAACAACGAACCCACGAGCTACGTCGGCAAGTTCTTTCTCGTCGGAAAAATGCTATGCTTCGCGCGCCGCAATCCCGGGCACGACAGCTGGCGCATCGAGAGCGACGACCGCGACATGCCGTGGTTCATCCTCGCGATCTACGAAGGCCGCAAGCGCTTCGAGCACTATCGGTGACGTTGCCAATGGCTCTCAAGAAGGTGATCTTGCGCGTGCGCGACCAACACGGCGCCGCGTACCTTCAGGCGTCCACGTGGAGCTACCGGTTGATGCCGAGCGAACATTCGCGCGGCTACACGATCTTCCTAAGCGTGCGTTACAACAACGAGTGGCAACCGTGGATGGAGGTCGATCACTTCGGGATCGACGACATCCTCTGCGACAAATGGCAGGTCTCCTGATGCTAGCCTGGATCGATTTGGAAACTACGGGTCTCGTTGTCGCCAAGCACGCGATTCTCGAAGTGGCCGCGATCGTGACGGACGATGACCTCTACGAGGTTGGCAGGTTCCATCGCGTTGTTCACTGGCCTCCGGCCGCGCTACTCGCGCATCTGGGGGCAAGCAGCACGGGAGAAGAGATCGAGATCGCCGCGGCCTTGATGAAGGTCGATCGGATCGTCGTCGCGCTGCACGCGAAGAGCGGGCTGTGGGCAGAGGCGGCGGAGTCCCCGCACGTGTTGTCCGACGTCGATGATCAGCTCGCTGAGTTCCTCGCACAGACGTCGATCGGGAAGGACGGCCAGAAGGCCCAGATCGCGGGATCGTCGATCTGGCTCGATCGCTCCTTCATGGCCGTCAGCCTGCCGCGCGCTCTTGGCCAGCTCCACTATCGGTGCGTCGACGTCACTACCTTGAACGAGCTCGCACGGCGGTTCTGGCCGCGGCTGCACCAAGGACTTCCCGGCAAGAGGGAGATCCATCGCGCGATGCCCGACATCGAGGACAGCCTCAGGCTCTGTCGTTACTACGCCGCGCAGGTTGCGGCGGGCGTGGGGGCTGCATGAAGGAGGTCCTGGGGAAATCACGTTGAAACGCTGGTGCGCGGAGGGGCGGCCGACTACCTGTGCATCGCCAAGAAGAATGTTACGAACCGCAAGGCGGTCGTCGTGGTCTTCGCCTACGCGCTTCGCGGCGTGGCTCAAGCTCGCGCTCGATGAAGTCCAGCGCTTGCGCGAGGACACCTGCAAAAGCGGAGAGCGCGGCGAGCTGGCGGCGCATCGTCAGTTCGTGGATGCGAACAACATGGCGTGTTTGCCGTACGCGCGAATCTGCGGGTGCAGTGAGCGCAAAGCAAGCAAGATCTGCTTCCGATCGTGGAGTGGTGAGATCTCACAAGGACGTTGAGCAGACGCTGGCAGGTGTACTTGTCGCGCCCGTAGATGTTGATGCGCGAGAACTTCACCGGCTTCTTGTGCCGACGGAACGCGCTCAGGAGCCGCACGACCGCGGGGATCTTGATCACGAGCGACGTCGTCTTGACGTTGCGATCGTACTCCTCGATCACCTCGACCTTCCCGAGGAAGAGCAGCGTGAGCGCACGCTGCCACGGGACGATCTTGATGGGCTCGAAGCCCTGCGAGAGGACGAGAGGATTCCCAGGGAGGCTCCAGATCGTTTCAGCTATTCAGCCGAGTCTTACGAGTCTGGAACCTTCCCTTCATACGTCTTGGGCTGCGGCTCGCACTTGCTACCCACAGCGGGCCCCTGGCCAGCGAAATTCGACAGGACAGGTAAGCGCGTGTCATGATTGGCACTGCCTATGACGCCTTGGCGTTTGGTGCCTCTGGATGCGGACGCGTTCAACATGACTGGAACGAAGAGGATGCTAGCGCGCCAGCGCGCGAAAGTCAACGAAGCAGCGGCGCGGGCCCCAATCGCGAACCGATCTCCATGCCATCAAACCGCACCAGAGAGCCCGCGACGACACCGTGCGCCGCGGCCCAGCCTGCGTTGACCTCGAGCACGTAGCACGACGGCACGTCGACACCGCGCCACGTCTCATCGAACGGGACCGCGTTTGCGATCACTCCCACGACCACGCGATCGCGGTTGATGAAGATCATATCGAGCGGCACTCGTGTGTTCCTCATGTAGAACGACCACGGGCGATCGGCGCCCATGACGAACAGCATCCCCGCGCCCCACGCTAGGTGATCGCGATGCATGAGACCGTAGCGAATCGTCTCCGGCGTCGCCGCAATCTCCACCGTGACGGTCACGATTCCGTACGGCGTCCCGATCGAGACCGTCGGCCAGGAGATCATCGTGATCGATCCTGCCCACGATGCGCCCTCAGGGCCCAGGAAGTTGTGCTCCTCGACGCGGTTTTCACGAAGACCGCCACAAGTGAGCGCTGGTGCGGCCACGCTTATCTTCATGGAGCCTAACCCGCCTGTCCCGGAGCCGCAACCTGATCGCCGAACGCGAGCTTCCACCACCTGCACTCCTCCGTGAAGTCCGCTTTCCCGAGGACTGTCATCGTGTCATCGGTCAGGACAGCCGCGTAGTCGAACTCGTGCGCATCGCCCTCCTGCGACAGGAACTTCGTGTGGACGTCCACGTCACAACCCATTCCGTCGGGTGAGTGCGACGCGTGCGCGTGCGCCAGCCACCACTGCCGCGACGGGAAGTACCATGCCGTTCCATCCTCAGCGAAGCCGATCGGGAAGTCCAAGAACTGCTCACTGCCGGGCTTGATCGCGCGGATCGCGACCGTCCAGAAATTGGGGATCCACGGCTTCTCAAGGTGCACGTTCGTCATACCACGCACGTGCAGCGGGATCGTCATGTCGTTCAGCAGCTCATGGCGACGCTGCGTAAATAGGCCCGCGGCCACCTGGGCGATCTGGATGCGCATCGCAGCGATTCTAGATCAACCAGCGCGCTTGACGGCCGCGACGACACGCAGGAGCTGCTCAAAGTTTGGATTCGACAACGCCCACGGGCCGCGAGCACGCCTGATGCGCGAGATGATCTCATCGACACCCATGCCGTAGGCGTCGTGCATCGCGATCGCGGCAACGAGCGACGAGCGGTTGAGACCCATCTGGCAGGTGCTGAGCACGCATCGACCCGCGAGCAGCCGTCGAGCAACGCGCGCGCCCGTCTTCGTCGCGGCAGCGATCTCCTGCTCCGTCATCGGCCTGCTCAGGGCGTCGTCGATCGGGGAGTGGATGATCTCGGACCCAGGGAACAGGTGCGCGGGAGGCTGGTACTCCAGCGCGTTCAACACGATCGTGTCAAAGCCCTCATGGCGACCCGGGGCAGGCTTGCTGCCGACGTACAGCCGCGGCGCGACTTGGTTCGCCTCAGCATTCATCACGAGCGTCCTGCCACTGCTTGATCGTCATCATCGCGCGCGAGCCGCGAGGTCACGAACCCCGACGGCTCCTTCTGGTAGAAACCTCGCAGGGGTTCGACCCGATCACTCACCACGCGGGCACCTTCCCCAGCATGCCGGCCACAAAGCGCAGCGAACGGTCCCCGATGTTCTCGACTGTGATCGCCAGCTCCATGCCAGGGGAGGCCAGAGGCAACGTCCACGGGGACCCGAGCAACTCCACCCCCGTCTTACCGACCTTGACCTCGATGACCTTGTCTCGCGCGAACATCTCATCCATCTGAGCAAGCGTGTCCATGCGTGTCGCGAACGCGTCTCCTGGAATCGGCTCGGCCGCGGCCGTCTGCTCACTGTTGCCCACGCGCAGCGAGTGGATCAGGAACGACGACGCGATTGGCAGATGCACGAACAGCCGCTGGCCACGAAAAGAGACCTGCGGTCTCGTCGCAACCACCACGTAGCACCCTGGCAAGATGTCCCCAGTACGCGTCACCGCGCCCTCACCCGCAAGGAGCCGCCCGTGCCGGCTGTCGAAACCGATCCAACCGTCCGCGATCTCCTTGTCCTTCATGCGACTAGCCTATCAGACCATCGGGCAGCTCGACAATTTGTTCACCGAAATGCCGTCGTGGGTACTTATCGTGCGCCGCTGGGCCGCGTACCGGACAGGCCAGACCAGTGCGAGATCTGGCGCGAGCGCCGCGAGGAGGCAGGCGGACGTACACCAGTAACGATAGTCGAGCTCACACGAAGCCGCACGCGTCCGCGACGCGATCGCCGAGGAGCTGGCGTTCGCGCGACGGCAGCAGCTTCGCTTGTGCGCTCGCGGCGCGCCGCGCGGCGCTCATCTGCACCAGCTCGACGCTCTGCTGTGGGTGCCCGATGACAGAAACGCCGATCGCCGCGAGCCCCGCTTCAACGAGCGCAGCGAGCGTAACGCCGCGCTGCGCCGCCTCGATCTTGGCTGCCTCGTAGGCGCTCCGGTTGAGCGAGATCGTGCGACGACTCTGTTTTCTGGCCATGGCGTCAGCCTACCTGCCGGGGCTGACACCACGGCTACAGCTTCTTGTCCCACCCGTCGAGATCAACAGGCACCAGGCCCGTCGCAGTCAGCTCGAAATGGCCAAGGCGATCGCTCGCTCCAAAGCGGTTCTTGTCGAGGCAGCGTAGGATCCGCTCGTTGCCGTCAAACTTGGTGCCCTTGGTCAGCTCTAGCACGACGTCGACCTCGTGCTCGATCGTCTTGGGGCCCGCGATGTCACCATCGCCCGTAACGTGGCCGATAATCCAGAGCGCCGTGTCATTGCGCTTCGCGTAATCAACGAGCAGCGCCGTGCACTCCTTCACCTGCGCCGGCGATCCGGCCCGTCCATTGACCTCGCTACACGACATCTTCTGGATCGAGTCGATCGCGATCGTCTGCGCGCGCATTGCCTTGGCGTGCACGAAGATCGTTGCGAGATCACGCTCGCTGAACACGAACAAACGTGGGGTCAGCGCGCCGACACGTCCGGCGGTACCGCGCACCTGGGCGAGCGTCTCCTCGCCAGAGACGTACAGACACCTGTGCCCGAGACCGGAAAGCACCTGGAGCGTCAGGCTCGACTTGCCGATACCGCGCGGAGACGCGAGCAGCACGACGGAGGCCGCAACGAGGCCGCCGCCAAGGACATGATCGACAGGCGCAAGGCCCGTCGAGTCGCGCACGAACGACGTCTCCGGGATCTCGGTGATCGCGACCGGGCCGTTCGCCGGTAGGATGTCCACAAGCTCCTCCTCAGGGGAGTCGAGCGCGGGCTCGGGTGAGGGGGGGCGCGCGATCATCAGGCGTGGTCGCGAGGTGGCCACCTCCTCGTCGGTCGCCACTCCACGCTTCGCGAGCAGCTCAGAGGCGGTCGTCGAGACGAGGCCCTTGTCCGACGTACAGCTCGAGCAGCGCGGCGACCATTTCACGTGGACCGCGGAGCATGCCGAGCAGACAAACCGAAGAGTGGTCACGGCGTCGGTCACGGCACCGATCTGTCGATTGAGGGTGTCGGCTGCGCTGTGCTGGTTGTGGGATCTCCGGGATGACTCACCGATGGGAACCGTAGCAAGACTGCCTCACCAAAGTCATCGCGGCAGGAGCAACTGCCGGGATCTTCAGGACCCGATCCGTCGCGCGAGGTGCTGGAGATGCGGAGCGAGGACGATCTTGGCCCCCGTCTCTTTGAGTTGCCTGGCAGTCGTGACCACAGCGTTCTCGTAGTCCTCGGCCAACACGTAGCCGCGCGCGCGCGCGTCGTCCTCCACCTGCTTCTGGAAGGCCCCTGTGGCCACCTCAGATACGGCCAACGGAGCGCTTGTCGGGGATGCCAGCATCGCGGTCACCTGTGCTGCGGGGAGCGCAGCGACGCCCAGACTCCCGGGCGGAAGCGGTGGAGCGGCCTCCGGCCCCTCAGGACCCGCACCCGAACCACCGCCGTACGGCAGCGTGCTTCGCGGCCACAAGAGCCACACCGCCGCGGCACCGACACCAACAAAGGCGACGATCTTAAACCAGCTTCGCTGCCGCGGCGGCGACGGCGCGAGCTGCCCCACGCCGTAGTAACCGCGCCCGTACCCGGACTTCGCGCCCATGCCTATATCCTACCTTCGCTTGAGCGCGTGCGCGATCGCTGCAATCTATGCGCTGAACTGATGGGGATTATTCGGCTTTTAGGCGTTTCGGACAGATCGTGAGTCAAGGGCCAGGACTTCGACAGGTTGAAGCTCATCGCTGCATCCCGGTGCCGATCTGGAAGCGCGGGTCGGCCGTCCGCTTGGGAGCGACCTCCTCGTCAGGAAGCGACTCGACGTAGCTGATCGCGCCCTGACACAAGAGCGCGAGCCCCTCACGGGACATGCCGACGTCAGCGTCGATCCCATGTCGCGCGCTCGCGTACGCGATCGCAGCGAGCTTCAGAGGCTCGATGTGGCCCTCTCGATCACGGCGCTTCTTGCGCATGGTCCCGAGCGACTCCACGAACTCGTGCGCGATCTGGCACAAGAGCGCCAGGGCCGCGCGGGACAGGTCGGGATCCGCGTCGACGCCGTGCCGGGATCCCACGTACCCGATCGCGGCGAGCTTCAGCCGCTGCCGCGCACGCCCCGCCGCGTGAGGATCTCCACCGCTGACGGCCCGAGGCTGAAGGGGCATCGACCGATCTGTACCACGACAAGCTGAACCCCGACGCGGCTTTCAGCGATCGTTGCCGTCCCGCTGTCAGATCTTGCCCCTTTCGCCGTCCTTCCCCCGTAGATGATCAAGCACACCGACAGCCACGTCGACCACGGCCTGACGACCGCCCAGCTCCAACACCTGCTTGAGCGCTTCGCAGATCGGCAGACCTCCTTCATCGAAACGATCACGCTTCCAGAGGAACTGGGGCCCGTGCCGTGTGGCCTGTTCGGCCCGATCATGGGAGATCCCGCGATCCGCGAGGACGCCGTGACCTGCACGCGCCGCCGCACCCGCCCATGGGATTCGCGCCTCATCGACCTACCCGCCCGACACCGGCGTGAGGTCACCGTAATCGCCGGGCCTCACGAGGGGAACGTTTGCATCCTGTACACGGCATTCGGGGGTCCCCTCACACCGCAGGAGCCCGGGGATCCCCACTGCAAGGACCCCGTCGCGAGTGTCGCGTTCTGGCGCGAGCACGCGCTCGCGAGATAAGCTCGGACAAAGAGAGGCCGGACGGGGCGTTGTCTCAGAATTGCTTTGAAAGCCTGAATTTTGAGGAAGCCCCGGCAATTCTGAGGAAACACGTTTTGACACGGTGCTTCCATGGCCCCATGGTGGCGGATCTCCTGTCCCTCGTTACGCGCCCCTCACAGCTCGTTGGCGAGGTCGAACCAGTGCTGCGACTTGGCCAGCATCTTCTCCGCCTGCTGCTCACGCCCGGTCGCCCTCGCGTCGAGGTAGTTCTCGAGGTAGCGGCGGACATTGCCTCGGCGTGGGCGATCCTCGCTGCGACAGTGCGTGCCCTGTGCGGGCGCTTGATCACCGGCGGGATAGAGCGCGCTGTACTTGTCGCCGATGCCGGTGCACGGCTCGCCGGGTTCGGCGCCTCACGTGGAGCAATCGACACGCACCTCCGGTCCATCGCGAAGCTCGAGATCCTGCGCTTCGGTGCTCGACGATGAGCCTGTCGTCGAGCCAGCGGGCCGCCATTGCGATCGTCACATGGCCCACCAGACCATCGGCGAGCTACGTCAACGTTCCACCGTAAATCGCCCACAGAATGAGCACACCGCCGACAACGATCAGCATCGTGGAGATGAGCCGACCACGAATGTTACTTGAACGCGCCTGGTGCCGCTTTGCTTGGCGCTTCGCTGACCGTTTCGGTTGCCGCGAGCCCCGAGCCGCGTCGTGGTTGTCGTTGACAGCTTGCCTGACATCGCGACGAAATCTGCGGACCTCCCGATAGAGTCCCACCCCGCTGGTCAACAAACCCAGGATTCCTCGCGCCATCATGACCGTGCAGCTCAGCTCGGTTGAGATCGAACGCCGCTTGTTCTCGTCGTGTGGATCAAGTGGGGTGAGGATCAAACACGCACATGTGGATGGACACCTTCGTCCCGTCCGCCACGCCGCAGTCGATGGTTTCGTGTGCCACCAAGTCGCCGCGTGTGACCTGCTGTTGAAGTAGTGCAATCGCTCGATCGATGTCGATCACGTGGCCGTTGAAGTACGCCTTGTGGCGCTCGGGCTCGCGCGCCTCGGCAATGAAGAAGATGCCGGCTTGTCGACCACGAACCATATTTTCAGTTCGTCGTTAAGACCTCTACCAAGGTATTCAGGATCGGTGTTCATGCCCGGCGCAAACGTAAACAGTGCGGCCGCCTTTGCCTCGTACGCCATCTCCACCGCACCAGCTTGGTTAGCAAGACACTTCCTTGGCCGTGACAGCTGCCGGTCCTTAAGGATCACGAGATCGATCCGGAGTGGATACTCGACATGAGCGATCCGCTTCCCAGCACGCCGATTGATGCTCACGGCCAGCATTGCACAGAGGAGTGTCTCGCTCTTGGTGTCGAGGACTGCCCAGCCCAGAGCGTTCTTGTCGTCTATCGACCGCCAACCTTCGATTAGCTTCGTGTGCATGCTCGCTCCCTACGTCGTCAACGTATCACGTTGCTCGGCTGCGCAGCCGTCGGGTCCCGGTTGGTCATCGCCCGCGACGTCTTGACCACAACCTCGGTCCCGTCTGGTGAGCCAGATGGTCAGTCGTGCATCGCTGCGGTCCTCGTCCTCATGGCCGCGCCCTCGCGGCGATGCGCCGCGGGGTGTGCCTCTTCGGAACCTGACCGGACGGCACCGCGCCACATACCAGTAAGGCGCAAGATCCCCCGAAGGTTCAGGTCCAGCGCCGTTGCTTCAAGTTGGCGAAACCCCTATAATAGGCCCGCAGATTCGAGCAGGGTTCGCATGATGCACACGACGCACTGGGAGTTCCTGCCGCAAGACGAAGTGGCCGCGATTCTGCGCGTCGGGAAGCGTACCCTCTACGAGCTTGCGCGTACCGGCCGGCTGGGTGGCTCTACAAAGATCGGCGGAAGTTGGCGCGTCCTTCGCGAAAAAGTTCGATCGCTGGGGTGGGCAAGGGCGGCGATGCCGAGGGCAGCGCCGAATGACATCGCCACCGCCTGCACCATCGAGCGACCAGTGGAACGTCAACGTGTTCGCGTTCCGTCGTGGAGGCCATGGTGAAGTACGCGTATGAGGATCTGAGCAACGATCAGTTCGAGACGTTGGTGGTCTTCCTCTGCCGGCAGTTGCTTGGGATCTCTGTGCAGGGCTTCTCAAAGGGACCGGATGGTGGTCGTGACGCCAGGTTCTCCGGCACTGCGGAGCTGCATCCGAGCAAGGCCGCTCCATGGGTGGGGAACACGATCATCCAAGCGAAGCACACGAACGGCTACAATCGGCACTTTTCGGATCCTGACTTCTTTAGCAAGACGAGCAGCAAGACGGTAATCGGCGAGGAAATTCCGCGCATCCAGAAGCTGAAAGCCTCGAATGCGCTCGACCACTACATGCTGTTTTCCAATCGGAGGTTGGCCGGCAACGCCGATCACGAAATCCGCGAGCACATCCACCAACAATGTGGAGTTGCGATGACGTCGCTCTACCTCTGCGGCGTCGAGCAACTTGAGTCGTTGTTGAAGGAATTCCCGAAGGTCGTTACGCTGGCCGAAATCGACCCAATTGATTCTCCCCTGATTGTGAGCCCTCATGAACTTGCCGATTTGGTCGAGACATTGGCTCGCAACCAGGAGATCGTTTTGTCGGCGGTCGACAGTCCGCCCTCGCCGCGCGTGTCCTACGCCGACAAGAACGCGCTCAACAACATGAGTGCGGAGTATGCGCGCCAGCTTCGTCGGAACTACCTCAAGGACACGGCACAAATTCAGGCATTTCTCGCCGCGCCAGAGAACCTGCGCTTGCGTCAGCTCTACGAGACCGTGGTAGAGGAGTTCCAGCTCAAGATTACAGCGAAGAAGAAGGACCACCAGAAATTTGATGCGGTTCTTGAGTACTTAACCGATCTCCTGTTTGGTCGAGATCCGGTCTTGAGTAAATACAAGCGACTCACACGGGCAATGCTCTTCTACATGTATTGGCACTGTGACATCGGAGCGACGGACGATGCTGCGGCCGACTAAGCACTCACATCCAGACCGGACGGTCGTGGGAATTGCTCTCCTGCTTCTCGGCCGGTTGAAGGCGCGTCGTCTCGAAGAGTACGATGCGCTACGTAAGCACGCCCGTAAGTCGATCCCAGGTGGTGACGTCCTGTTCTTGCCGGCGCTCAACTTCTTATTCCTGCTCGGACTAGTCGAGTATCAGCCAAAGACCGACTCGCTCGAATACTCGGGGCCGAATGAAGCTGTCTAGGCTTTACACGAATCGGTCAGCGGTGTTCGCCCCGGTTGAGTTTGTCTCCGGGCTAAACGTTGTGTTTGCAGAGATTCGGCTCCCACAAAATAAGAAGAAGGACACTCATAACCTAGGCAAGTCGACGCTTGGACGGCTAGTGGACTTCGGCTTGCTTTCGGGACGTGATCCAAAGTTCTTCCTGTTCGAGCATCAGCAACTTTTTGATGGCTTCGTGTTTTTCCTCGAAGTTGAGCTACTCGATGGCTCCTACGTAACGGTTCGGCGCAGCGTGAACGAGCCGACCAAGATTGCGTTCAAGCGCCACACGAACCGCCTGCAGGAGTTTTCAGAGCTTCCGGAACCACAGTGGGACCACGTCGACATTCCATTCGAGCGAGCAAAAGAGCTGCTCGATGGCATTCTCGACTTGCGAGCGATGAAGCCCTGGGACTACCGGAAGGGGTTGGGCTACTTACTGAGATCTCAGGACGATTACCGAGACGTCTTCCAACTTCGTAACGGCCACAAGCACATCGACTGGAAGCCGTTTCTCGCTCACATCCTTGGATTTGATTCTTCGCTCGTCGAAAGGCTATACAGGAAGGAGCTTGAACTTGCGGACAAGCAGTCGAAGGTTCAGGCAATTCGTGCCGAACTCGGCGGATCTGTCGAGGACGCAAGCAAGATTGAAGGTCTTCTCTTGCTCAAACAGAAGGAGGCAGCAAAGAAACGAGATCTGCTTGACGCCTTCGATTTTCGCGCGGCAGACAGGAGCGCGAATAAGACTGTAGTGGATGAGCTTGACGTCCGAATCGCGGCTCTTAACGCAGAGAAATACTCACTCGGCTTGGCGAGGCGCAAGATCGTAGCCTCCCTTGAAGAAGATCAGGTGCTCTTCAATCCAGAGGAAGCTCAGCGACTCTTTGCAGAGGTCGGCGTGATGTTCCCAGACCAGCTAAAGAAGGACTATGAGCAACTCATCGCGTTCAACCGAGCGATCACCGATGAACGGCGGCAGTACTTACAGGAGGAGCGGGCCGAGATAGAGGCCAGTTTGAAGCGGGTGACGACCGAGCTAAATGAACTCGGCAAGCGGCGCTCTGAAATGCTAGCTTTTCTCAGGGACGCGGATGTCTTCCTAAAGTATCGACAGGTATCCGATGAGCTTGTGTCGTTGCGGGCGGATATCACGTCGCTCGAACGGCAGCGAGGATTTCTCCATCGTCTTCAGGAAATGCGAGCGGAGATCCGACAGCTTACCGAGGAGAAGGCGCAACTCCAAGTGCAGATCGAGGAGAACGTTGAGAAGCAGGACTCCGATAGTGCTAGTCAGTTCTCGACGATCAGGCTCTTCTTCAGTGAGATCATCGAGGATGTGATCGACCGAAAGGCGCTGCTTAGCGTCGCTCTTAACCAGAACGGACATCTGGAGTTTCGCGCCGAGATTCTCGACGAAGGCGGAAATGCCACGAGCGCGGACCAAGGGCACAGCTACAGGAAGCTGCTCTGTGTAGCGTTTGATATGGCTGTCCTGCGCGCTCATCTTGAGAAGCCGGCGCCTCGCTTCGCCTACCACGACGGCGTCTTCGAGGCGTTGGACGACCGTAAGAAGATCAACCTGCTCGCGGTCATGCGCGAGTATGCCGATCTGGGACTCCAGTTCATCATCACGCTGATCGATTCGGAGCTTCCAGAAAGGGCAGACGGTGAGCCGGCGATATTCGATGGCAATGAGATCGTGTTGCGCCTTCACGACGAAGGGCCGGACGGTCGTCTGTTCAAGATGAACGCATGGTAGTCGGAACCGTCGCAACGCCGCAAGGCGGCCACGGCGCCATGCTCCAGTGGGGTCGGGATGTTGCAACGGCCGCACGCCCCGAGTCGCACCTTTTTTCGGCGCGCGGGGGTCCGCTTGTGCCTGCCGGTTGGGCCGGCCGGCAGCATCGTGACGGCCTCGTCGGCCGTGATCGCCAGGGCCTCCAGCTCGACCAGGGCTTCGTAGATGCGCCGATCCAGAGACCGAGGGTGAAGTTGTCAGGGGCGAGGCCCGTGTGACATCGAATCGCGAGCGCGGCTCTGTTGAGGATCGCTGCTCAGCGCCTCGTGAATTCTGAGGAATGTATTTTGAGGCAAGGCCGGCGGACGGCATGCCGAAGAAGAGCACAGTGCAGTTAGACCGCAAGATCGTCGCGTCTCTGGAATCCTGGTAATGTTTACCAGACCCAGGCCGGCAGGCTCTGGCGCTTAGCAAGCTGCTGCTCACAAGCGCCCGTAGCGGTCTTCGAGGCGCACCACGTCATCCAGCTCGGGCGTCGATACCTCGACCACATCAGTATCCTCGATCGCGATCATCCGGTGCCGAAGCCCGGGATAGACATGAAAGGGCTCTCGCGGGCCAAGCTCGTGGGCCTGGACATCTTCGCCCTCACCGAAGAACTCGAATCGGAGCCGGCCAGACAGGACCATGATCGTCTCATCCTTCACGCGGTGGTACTGGAGGGACAGAGCCTCTCCCGCGCGCACATGCAAGATCTTACCAACGTAACGATCAGTCTTGGCCCAGATGTACTCGTAACCCCAGGGCTTGTCGATGATCCTCGCTCGCTCACTCATCAGGCGATGTGTATCATGGATCTCCATCGTGGCCGCGATGCCCGCGCTTGCCGCGTTCGGCGCGCTCTCCCTCGCAGTCATCTTCGCAGCCGGACCGTTAGGATCGAGATGTCTGCCACGTCTCGAGACTACAGCGATCGCAGGAGTTTCCAAAATCTCGTCGAACGCGACGCGTTACGTGCGGCGCTTCTTTGATGCGGCCGACCTCGCTAAGGTCGTTGCACATCTCGGTGGCCAGCGCGCGAGGCTTCGGGACGTCCGGTTGCAAGACCTTTCTTGATGATCTTCACCTCGCGTTGGGTCACGTCGTACAGACGGCTCACGTCGATCGATCGTGCATCGAGGCTAAGTGCCTTGGTCTTAGTCGCGTGAGCGTGGCGCGGCGTGTTGGTCAGCGTGCCGCGCGTGAGTTGAATGCTGTGCCCGCGCGACCTCCGGTGTCGGAACAGCAATGGACGTGCGCGTGCTGGGTGCGATCTTCTTGATGAGGGCGCCCAGCTCGGCACCGACCTCGGCGAGCGCATCGTTTGCGATCGCGATCCGCAGGAGCAGCGTCTCGCCGCCGCGCACTTCGAGATGCGTCAGCTGGACGCGAGGTCCGCGGGCCCTCTTGCGGGGGCGCGTGCTCAGGCTCGGGGGAACGGAGCTATCGCGAAACTCCTCGTAGGGACGCGCGGGCGTCTTCGTCTTGCGTACGCTACGTGTGCTCATCGCCCGAGATTCCTTCTACGCGTGTGCGCAGCCGCAGCCGAGCCGCCGGAGCATCGCCGCGGCCTCATCGGCGCCCGCCCTCGTGCTATAGCCCGTTCCATCGGCGTTGTACACGTCGCCGCGCACGACGTGGCCGTTGCCGTCGACCGGCTGCCATCGCGTGCCGATCTTGCGGACGCTGATCTTGGTCTTCGCCGTCTTCTTCGTCGCGTGATTCGCCTTCTTGGAGACTTGTCCGCGCGGCGCGCGCCGGATCAGGTAGCCCGTCAGGTTCTCGTCGGCCTCGGCCTCATCCGCGATGCCGCGCGCTTCGTCATCGGCGAACGCGAGCGCGGTCGACGCGATCTCGTCGTATGCCTTGGGCGAGTCGTAGGCGATGCCGGGACCGAAGCCGGCCGGCGCTGGCTTCACCCTGCCGCTCCACAACAGCTTGCCGCCGCTGCTCACCGACGTTCGGTAGAAGTTGTTGTCGTCGTAGGAGACGTTGATCTGGAGGTTGCCCGAGTAGCGCTTCGCCATCGTGTCCGTCCTATCGGTTCGACAAGGTGCAAGGGGGATAGAGGTTCGTCACGCAGCCTCCGGTCCGGGCTCGACGCAGTCCTCGTGCGCTACCTGGAACGCCTTCTTCCACGCGAAGAGCTTCGCGTCGAAATCGGCAGGCACTTGGCTCGCGAGCGCGTTGCCGCGCTTACCGCCCTTGAACGCCAAGAGGAGCCCGGCCGGCAGCAGCTGCTTCTCCTCGGCACCACAGCGCGTGCACTTCTGGAGCAGGACCCTGCCGTCGATCCGGTTACCGATCCACGCTGCGGCCGACGCCTTGCCCAGCTCGTCGACCGCGCGGAGGAATTCGTCACGGTTCATCGCCCCACCATCTCTGTGAAAGCGTCGCGCAGGTGCCACAGCGCGCGCAGGATACGCAGCCGTGGCGGGCGGTCCAAGTAACGGCGCGGCGAGATCGCGTCGCGATGGTGCCGCGTGCGACTCACGGTGCGCGCTCGACCTTCGGTGCCACGCTACAGATCGCGCGGATCTCCTTGAGCTGCTGCTCGATACGCGACCGTGTGGGTACAGCTTGGCCGAGAAGTGCCAGAGCACGACACCGCCCTGCTTGCGACGAGACAGAAGGACTTCCCAGCCGAAGACGATGCAATCGGGCGAGAAGTTCGTCTTGTCGATCGCGGCTTTCGCAGCCTCTAGCGTCGTGATCCGAGGGCGCACACCGTCGCGCGGGGTGTCGATCTCGACGAGCGGACGCGTAGCGACCTTGTGTCGAAGTTCATCGATCTTGCTCCAGGGGCCCATGATCCTGAGCTTATTCCGTCGACGGAGAGCGACTGGAAGGTCGTCGGACAGATCGCTGCGCGGCTCAAGGCACCGCGTGATCCGGTGATCATGCCCGAGGATCCGCACGCTCCGATCCACTGGTCATGGCCCGAGCAGTGAGTCCGTCGAAGAAACGCGCGAGCGGCGCAGCGCTCGTCATCGTGCACCTAAGCAGCGTCGACTCGTACGCGTGGCAGGTCGGGCAAGAGGCCGGAGAGTGCCTCGCGCGCGATCGTTGAGGCCATCCGCAAGCACTGGGGTCCGGTCCCGCTATCCCGCAACGGTCTGAGACAGCTCGCCGGGGAGATCCCCCGGGCTCGACCAGCGCGGTCCACAACCACGACGTGCTGGAGGAGGCCGGCGGCGCAGCATACATCCCCTTCAAGGACAACGCGGTGATCAACCCCAGAGCGGGGGTGTGATCGCGACACCTCTACGCGATCCTGCTGAACCAGGAGCGGTTCCTGCCGCACTAACCACCGGCAGAGCAACGTCGAGACGGTGTTCGCGCTGATCAAGGCCAAGTTCGATGGCTCGGTGCTGTCACGGAACCCCGTCGCCCAGATCAACGAGGTGCTCGCCAAGTGCGTCGCTCGTCGCGCACAACCTGTGCAGCGTCGTCAAGGCGATCTTCACGACGAACCTCGCGCCGACGTTCTGGTCCGATGCACCCGTCGGGGAGCCGTCGTGAACGACCTGTCCGACAGGGAGCAGAGGGCAGTCCGCACCGCGCTGCGGTTCCTGCGTCGGCGCCTGGGGGCCGCTCGCCAAGGCGCTGCGCTACGAGTGGCGCTGCGGGTGGCCCGGTTCGCGGACGTGTCCATGGACGAGTTGCTCGCGGGGCAGTGGCTCTCGCCCCAAGTGTGCCTGCACTGCGGTCACCCGTCCGAGGACTTCACCGACGAGGAGACGGTCGTCGAGTAGGCCAAGGTAACGAAACCGAGGTGGCGACGTGGTTTCGTACCATGATAGGCTGCCTCACATGCCGGCAAAGAAGCTGCGACGTCGCCGCAGAGAGTATGGCGTCGAGGACGAGGCGGGGAACACGTTGATTGATCCGAGCGCCACGACCAAGAATGCTGCGCGCGCCGCCGCCGCGAGACTCGCCGCGGGGCGCAGTGATAGCGTCTACGTGTTTGAAGTCGGCGAGGACAGCGATGGTACGCATATCGTCGTCGACCGAGAGGAGATTAGACCCCCTGCCGAGTCGCCCAAGTCCAGAGCGCAGATCAAGCGCGAGATCGACGAGATCTTGGCGAGGAAGCCTAATGGTGCGCTCGCGCCTCGTTGGGAGGATAGCCCACACAGTTCGATCGCAAAAGAGCAACCGTCCTCCGACGCATCCAGCCTACGCATTGGACAACGGTTTGATCACTTTGGGCACACCTATGAGATCATTAAGATCGGGCGTGACAAAAATCGAACGATACAGATTGCACGGCGACATCGGGATCCCTTTGGTAAGGAAGCTTTTATCGATCATCGCTCATTTCCGGCCCGCCATTTTGAACAGCAGCACTTGAAACTGATCACTTAGAACCCGAGCCGAGCCGAGGCCCAGGGAGAGCCCAGCTCCGCGCACGACGCCCCTCCTCAACGAGGATGGCTGTCAGGGATCATCGTAGACGATCAGCGCGTTCCAGGATTGCTTGATGCGCCTTCCTCGCTCTACCCTCCCGGAGGGCAGCCCTTCAACACGTGGATCAAAGATCCAGCGATGGCGCGCGAATCGGCCGGTGATCCTGGAGATCTACAACCGCTGCCCGGGTAGTCGTCGTTTTCGAGCGGCGCTTTCGATTTGAGACAGATCGAGCCGCGCGATCTCGCGAGTGCCGCTCGGCTAGTTGGCTGCGCCGAATCGCCGCGAGAGACCGGGCCTCGGCTGCACGATTGTCACCTGCACGAAAATTCAGCGCGAAGCACTGTGCGGGAGCGCAAATCCGTGCAGAAACATCGAGAGCCTCAAGTCCAAGAACGCGTAGCTGGCCTACGGTCCTACGGTGTCTGTTCACCGTTGACAACAGGCAAAACCGGAGGCGGTGCCGGTTTCGAGACCGCCTGAACACTCTTCGCCTTCCGTCCACGACGCTTCCTTCGCTTCTTCGTCAACGAGAGTCGAGGCGCGTCTCCCGACCGGCTGATGACCTTTCTTTTGCCTCCGATCCTGCTGTCTGCCATGACGACCTCTTCTAGTTTTGTCGAGTCTAGTCGTCGTTGCCGCCACCTGACAAGAGCGTCGCGACGTCGCTCGGCACCGCGCCCTCGACCCCCGTCTCTTCCAGGTCGGCCCCAGGACCTACCCGGTGACGGGCCCCCAACGCAGCCGCGTCTTCCGGCCCGAGACCCATCGCGAACGCTGCTGGCCGCGCGCGTCGAAGTAACGCCTTCAGCTCGACCTGGCGAATGCGCTCGCGCGTGAGATTCGTGACGCTCGCGATCTCCTCCAGAGTCATCGCGCCCTTCTCCGCGAGATCGAGGGCGCAGCTCTGGTCTGCCGGCATCTCACTGGGATCGAGGTGTGGGAAATTGAGGATGATCGATCCGGTTTTGCTGACGTCCAGGTAGAGCGAATATTTGCAGGCCACGTAGGGACACGGCCTCGGCACATCAGCACACTCGCCACGCCGCTTGGGGCGCCAGTACGGACCATCAGCGCCGAGAGCTTCCAGCTCGGCGCGCCCTGTCGCCAACTCGAGCTGCGTGATCCGCCGAACCGCAAGCGTCTTCTTGGGAGGGATGCCCTGCCGCCGCGTCGACGGGCGGCGCACACGTAGCAAGGGCGTGGCCGGATCCTCCACGTCGCCATCAGGGTCATCACCGTCCTCCGCCTCGTCGTCGTCCGCGCTGTCGTCGCTGTCGTCGCTGTTGTCTCCCACAACATCATCCACAGCTTGGCCTGGATCATCCGTCACCACGGGCGAGAACGATGGATCGCGCATGCCATCACTGTCGTCAGCCTCCTCGGTGTACTGCTGCGCAGGAGGATCACAGAGATCGTGGCGCTCCCCCTGGAAGCGCATCCGGCCTACCCAGCCGTGGAAATCGCAGACCTCACGCTTGTCGTTGACCGACAAGGGTAGAGGCAGGTCTGAGGTCAACTTTTTCACCTCCTGCTAACGTCCCGTCGATCCTGGGAAGGATCAACGTGCGACCTCAAACGTCAAGCATGTTTGCAGATCTCTGCACGCGTAGATCTCGTCTCCGAACGTACCGCCGCCAGCCCTGGTGTGCTGCTTGGCGCGTGATCCCCATGCGCCGGCCGGCCTCAGCGAATGAGAGACCGTCCTCGTAGACGAGGCGTCCCGCCTGCTCGCTGCGCGTCAGCGTATCGTCGTGGATCTGCCGGTTGTGTCCCCGAGATCCGCAGACCGAGCAGTGGTTCGTCTCCCTGTGCACCTTGGTTCCGAGGTTATGACGCCGAGCCGAGCGACGGGGGTTTACGCCGCCTGCGAAGTAGCCGGCTTCTCTACGATGCCCGCCTGCATGAGAATCTGCTCGGCGATGTCGAGCGACGCCGTCGCCATCGCGGCCGACGTCGCGATCATCGGGCTCGGGGACGTCACCAGACCCGCAGCGACAGCGCCTGCCACCTGCGCGAGCAGACGCTTGCGATCGTCGATCGGCGGTACCAGCATCACCTCGAGCTTCGAGAGCATGCTGTCAAACAATGCGGCGTCGGTGTTCAACGGTAACGGTTTCTTCGCAGCAGTCTTCTTACCCGTCTTACTGGCCATGATCTGTTTCTCCTTTGTGTGCGCGTAGCGCGTGCCGTGTCGTGTCAGTTGTGGAACAGTTCGGGAGCCTCTGCCAAGGCTCTATAAATCGATCAGTAGCTCGGCGATCTTCTTGAGAGCAAGAACCACGACAACCAGCTTGCCATAGAAGATCATACCTAGATCACCGACCAGAACCAGTCGCCAAGATCACATATAGCGAGCCCCGACTGTGGAGGCACCCCACCATCTCCGAGCCACACGTGCCTCGTGGTAGAGTCCTGCGAGGAAAGCTCGCGCCACTCGACGTCGGAAACTTCAGGGGCGCCGATCGGATAGCTAACTCCGCTTGCTGTGGTGAACTCGATACCGACGTCGTGCAAGATCTGCTTGGCCTCCACGAGATCACATGCGACGACGACGTAGCGGGATCCGCCATCGCAGACGCTGAAAAAGCGCTTGTGCTTGCGCGATCCAGGACAGGTCTTGTTAAGGACCAACAGACGCCTCTCAGCCTCAACGCGATCGTCTAAGGACATCTGAGCGTACCACAGCTCGTCGAGCCGCGCGTGATGCTGACGCTCAGCCTCGGGAGCCATTACCATGTGACGCGCAGACAGCTCCACGTACTCGGCGATGATCGACTCGTTCTTCATCATGATCGACCTCTCTTCATACCCAGATCTTCTTGCCATGGAACGCAAGCGATTCGCGCGCGTCGTGGACGACCGGCTTGCCGTCCTCGGTCTGGCAAGCTTTGCCAGGGGCCTGCCGACAGATCGGGCATTGGATCGATAAAGCGCGTTCGACGCTCCTGGGAGAGCGGAAGTAGATGGGATACAAGCCACCGCAGAAATTAGGCGTCATCGTTGCCGCTCCAGGGAGTCTCACCGAGCACTTCCTCTCCGCACTCGTGGATCGTCACGTCCGCAGCTCCCATCGCAGCGAGAGAGCGCGCGCTCAGCTCGAAGCCGTCCACCGCGATCATGTGGAACTCGCCATCAGTTCGTGGGCCTCGCGCGGAGTGACCGGCATCGGCCATGCGCGCTCTGCTATGGTGGCAACGTCATCCTCGTCGCCAAGATCACGGGGTGGCAGCATCACCTGCGAAGATGCCCGAAATTGCTCTGCGTGAGAAGGGCCCCGAATTCCCCGCCGGACCGGGGTACACCGGGGGACAACAGCGCGTCCAAGCGCGGAGCGTCGAAGGTCCCCGACCTCACAGGCTACTCCGCGTGCTCGCGCGTCGACCAACCTCGCGCCAGCCGCGTACCGTGGCCACGGCCACGCTGAGACGACGAGCTATCTTCTCGTCATCGTCGGGGACGCCGTACGTGCGACAGCAGAAGTCGATCGTCGGGCGCACCATCTTCTCGACGTGGAAGTCCACCGCGAGCTGATCCAGAGGAGAGCGCTGCGTAGCCTCAATCTGCCTCATGAACGACATAAACTCTACTCCATCTCGGCGTCTCGACGATCATCGACGTGCGTGTGTGGGAATGCGAGATCTTCTGGCCCATGCGGTGGAGTCACCCCAAGCAAGGTGGGTCCTTGCCCCGGGTTCGGTAAAGCGAGGCCATTGGCGGGCGATTGCGTCGACAACGCGTCTGACACGGCTCCCGGCGTGCCAAGAGCGACCAGCGACGGTCCCATCCCGAATTGCTGTCCCCGTTGCATCCCGGGCGTGGGCCCCATCTGCGGCGATGCCGTGGAAACGGTGCCTACCGGCTGCCCGTACTGCTCGGCGCGAAGCTGCGGCTGGTTCGGCGGTACCCCGAGTCCTGGGCCCTGGACCATCCAGTAGCGCTTGTCACCCGTGTGATCGCTGAGGTAATCGGTCGATCCACTAGTGCCGATCACGCGGGTGAACGGCGCGGGCGGTCGCTTGCCGATCTTGCGGATCATCCGCAGGCGCCGGGACTCGGGACGGCGCACCCACCGGAACACCTCAATGCCTAAGAGGACGACGACCGCGCCTACGATCGAAAGGATCGCCTCGCTCACGGGAGCGGCTCCCTCGCGACTTTCTTTGAAGGCTTCTGGGGGCACAGCGTCAGGAGCCGCGCGCGAATCGCCGGATCATCGAGAGCGCTGCGCACGACATCATCCACGAACGTCGCCATTCGGCCGTCCACGGCTGCACGCAAGCGATCGTAGGTTGCACCCGACACGCTGATTGAGTACCTCTGCATCTTATCCTTGGTCATCTCAGCCGGCCTTGACTTGCTTGATGCGGTAACTGCTTGGGTTTATCAGCGCAGTCTCCAGCGCTTGCACGCGAAGTTTATCAGAGACGTAGGTACACGCTGCGTCGAGGGTCAGACTAGAGAATTCGACGCCGTACGCGCTGTTGATGACGACGTAAGCAGATCCCTCCTGACGATCGGCCGGAGGCGCCGAAGCGTAGGAGGTCCTGTACTGGTCCCCCGCGGTCGCTGGCTCGTCCGCACCGAAATCCTTGGGTGACATCACAAACGACAGCTTCATCTTCGAGCCGCCGTACTGCTGCGTCCGCACGACGAAGCGGTACTTGCCCATGGGCTTCGCATCGACCTCGTTCTCCGCGACCTCAATGATCTGCCCAGTGAGCCGCTCGAGGTCCACAACTTCCGTGAAGAGGGCAGGCTCGTCCGCGCGCTCCCAGCAACGGATCTCCTCGTCGCGATAGCCGCCACCAGGCGCGTGCATGAGATCGACGGAGACCAGCTGACGACTGTCCTTACGCGACCACTCCTGCACGAGGAATCTCAAGATCTTCAAGCGGAGATCCGGTGCTTCGGGTTCGGAGACGGCTTGAGCGGCCTCCGGCCTACCGATCTCGATACGCACGCTCCGCGTGTTCGGGTCGTACTCGACAACAAGATCCAGCGCGCGCTCCGCCTCCGTACCCTTGACGTACGCATACACGAAGCCGCCGTTGAAGCGGCAGCGCTTGCGCTCCCAGCCCAGCTCGCGGATCGCGCGGCCGAAGCGCTCGATCTGGTCCTGGTTTGCCTTGCCCGCTTCGATTCCGCAGATGAGGAACGCGTCCGACACACGGAGCTTACCGGTACGATTCGCGAGAACGCGCTGGAGCACGTCGACCATCGGATCATCACCGCGCAGGCGCGCTTCCTGCTCGACAGCCGCGGCCTCGTACAGTGCCGGATTCAGACGGATCGACTCACCGAGCGCCTCGGCCTCGGCAGCCTCGGCCCAGAGCTGGTCCCGATCTGCGCGCAGGCGCGCGAGGTCAAAGCGCTGGACACGCACCGGCCAGAACCGACGGTTTTCCGTAGGATCCTGGAGGGACTCGGTATCTGTGGTCGTGCCAACAACGACGAAAGCCCGGGGGACGCGACCTGCGTCCCACCTATACACGGGTCGGTCGTCCGGAGAGACCAAGAACGCGTTGAGTTCGGCGGCGGCGCTCGCTCCCCTTCGCCGAAGCTCAGTCAGCTCGACGATCCACTTGCCGACAGGCGCCTCTACGGCCGACGCGCCGATCCGAACCTCATCGGTGAACCATGCGTCATCAACCGCGAGAATCCGCAAGGCCGCGGACTTGCCACTGCCCTGCGGCCCTTCGAGGACCAGCAGCTCGTCGATCTGACAGCCAGGGTGCCGCGCACGACGGACGGCGGCGACGAGCACCGCGCGCGACGCTGCGCGGACGTACGGCGAGTCTTGCGCTCCCGCGAGAGAGCTCAACCAGCGGTCGATCCGCGGCTGTCCGTCCCAGACGAGCGCGTCGATGTACGCGCGCACAGATTTCAGATGTGGGTTAGTAGTCATAATCTTGCTCTCGTCCTGCGGTTGTTGATTCGTCGTCATGATCGTCATGATCGTTGTCATCCTTCCTAGTTGGTCGGCACCGACCGCGCGGCTTTGTCGATCTCGATGCGCACGCTTCGCATGTTCGGGTCGTACTCGACAACGAGATCCACCTCGCGCTCGGACTCGGTTCCCTTAACGTACGCGTACTCAAGGCCGCCGTTGAAACGGCGGCGCTTGCGCTCCCAGCCGAGCTCGCGGATCGCGCGGCCGAAGCGCTCGATCTGGTCCTGGTTCGCCT
>Ga0134123_10000320_pt1 | contig 33071 bp, 21 predicted proteins | sample KB303_FD_96460 | JGI IMG/M metagenome (GOLD analysis project Ga0134123, IMG submission 96460) | Terrestrial soil microbial communities without Nitrogen fertilizer from Kellogg Biological Station, Michigan, USA - KB3-0-3 | ecosystem: Environmental > Terrestrial > Soil > Unclassified ...
ATTTACAAGCTATAACTGGTCAACGGGCGCAACCACGCAAACTATTTCGGCTACCACAGCAGGAACATTTACAGTAACTGTTACCAATGCAAGCGGATGCACGAGTTCAGCATCTGCAACCACCACAGTGAATGCAAATCCAACTCCATCAGTGAGCGGTACGTTATCCTTCTGCTCGGGCAGCTCAACAACCTTGAATGCAGGTGCATTTACAAGCTATAACTGGTCAACGGGCGCAACCACGCAAACTATTTCAACGAATACAGCAGGAACATTTACAGTCACTGTTACCAATGCAAGCGGATGCACCGGTTCGGCATCTGCAACCACCACGGTGAATGCAAATCCGACTCCATCCGTCAGCGGTACGTTATCCTTCTGCTCCGGCAGCTCAACAACCTTGAATGCAGGTGTATTTACAAGCTACAATTGGTCAACGGGTGCAACCACGCAAACCATTTCTGTAAACACAGCAAATACATTTACTGTTACCGTAACTAATGGCAGCGGTTGCACAGGTTCGGTATCTGCAACCACAACAGTTACAACTGCATTAAATCCTGTCATCAGCGGAAACCTTTCATTTTGTTCCGGAGGTTCTACTATTCTCGATTTAGGATCTGGTTATAGCAGCTATAGCTGGTCAACAGGAGCAACTACACAAACCATTACTGTTAATACTGCAGGTAGCTGGGCCGGAACAGTAACTTTAAGCGGATGTTCAGGAACAAGCCCGTCTGTTAGCACCACTATTACTGCTGCCCCGGCAGGAAACATCAGCGGCAATTCAGCTATATGTTTAACCCAGGCTGCCTCTTTGAACTTATCATTTACCGGCACAGGTCCCTGGAATTATACCGTTTCAGATGGTTCGCAAACAGTGAGCGGATCTTCTTCAGCAAGTTCAGCAAGCCTGAGTATAACTCCACCAACTGCCGGAACACACAATTACAGTATTACTGTTCTTTCCGATGCAAACTGTTCAGGAACCGGTTCGGGAACGGCTGTTGTGATAGTCAGCAGTGCTCCTCCTGCTAATTCCTTTATTACAAGCGTCACAGGACCTACGGCCGGAGCATGTAACGGGGATGTTTACCTGATTACAGCTAATTCAGCAACTGTTGCCGGTACAACTTATGAGTGGAGCACGGGCGGCAACGCACCAATTGTATTGTTCAGTAATTTACAAACCGGTCCCTTTGTGGCTGGTCCTTTTGCCACCACCGGCAAGACAGTCTGGGCTCAATTCGGAGCTTTAATCACGGGATCTAATTATTATGTATGTGCAAAAGCAGTTAACGGCTGCGGCATTTCTGCAGTATATAAATGTCTGACAGTAAAAGGTGTTGTAGGCATTCCCGGAACCATTACCCCGGCAAACATGGTCGCATGCCCGAATGACGTGAAAAACTATAGTTGCGGAACATCAAGCGGAGCAACGCTTTACAATTGGACTTTGGCAGGATCATCAACACCCATTACGTCAGGACAAGGAACTCAAAGCGTACAGGTAACTTTTCCTCCTGCATTTACATCAGGACAATTATGTGTGACAGCATCCCTCTCCTGCGGAGGCTCATCCACAAGTGCTCCAAGATGTGTGACCATAACTAATAATCCTGCAGTGCCAGGAACAATGACAGGACCTGCAAAAATTTGCCCTGGTGATGCAGGAATTTCATTCTCCGTTCCGGCAGTAACGGGAGCAACAGGATACAACTGGACAGTACCGGCAGGATGCACTATTGCTTCCGGACAAAATACAACTTCTATAACAGTAAACTTCCCGAATCCATACACAGGCGCACCATCGGTTTGCGTTACTGCATTAAGTTCATGCGGAGTAAGCGTTGCAAAGTGCAAATCAGTCGGAAGCAATATCCCCGGACAGCCGGGAGCGATTACGGGACCAACAACAAATATCTGCAACTCTACCGTGCAGTACTCCATATCTAACGTATCAGGAGCAACAGGATATAACTGGACAGTACCATCAGGAACTACCATCAGCAGCGGGCAGGGAACCCCTGTCATTCTGCTGAACGTTTCACCTGCATTCACCAGCGGGTTTTTAACGGTGACAGCAAATACCAATCTGTGCACACCCGGTATCAGTACTCCGAGAAGCATCACCATTTCCGGCAAACCTAATACACCGGCAGTGATCACAGCAAATCCTTCCGCATGGTGTGCCGGGGGATTTGTAAATTTCAGTACAACGTCAGTCACGCCATTGCCTGTATATAACTGGATTGTTACAAACAGTACCATCCAGGCAGGACAAGGAAGCAATAACATTGATGTACAATGGGGCACAGGAACGGGAAATGTAAAAGTTTCGGCAGGCAACGGATGCGGTGTGAGCAGTGTGCGTTCACAAAACTTCTCATCGTCATGCAGGGAAGATGAAGCCTTCGGCTTCGCTCAGGGTAACAACTTCACAGTATACCCGAACCCCGCACATGATAATATAACGATGAGTATAGATGTAAAGGAAGCGTCTGCCTTATCATTACAGCTTTCTGATATTACAGGAAGGATTGTGCTTTCGCAAAATCAAATTTTAAATAAGGGTTTGAATAATTATGAGCTGAAATTAAACCAACTTGCGAAAGGAATTTATATGCTGGATGTGAGGTCCGTTAATGAAGGCGGGAGGACGAAAGTGGTGATAGAATAAAAATTGTTGGTTATTGAAAAAGCTGCACAGAAATCAAATAACGTCTTCACATATTTCAGCATCTCCGGATATAAAATGGAATTACAAAAACAGAACTGAAAGGGAAATGTTGAATATTATTTCCGGTACTATTTAACCTTAATAATTTTTTTTGCTTCTGAAAATATTTTATCTGAAAAAACAGAAACATAATACATTCCTGCAGGCAGCAATGCAGTTGGCAGGTTTATTTTTCCCCCATGAAAATCCTTATATTTTTTACAGAATACCACCTTACCGGTAACATCGGTTAACTGCACTTGTAAAGAGGAGTGGTGAGTATTGTCAAAATAAATATCAACATTTTCATCAGAAGGATTGGGATAGAGTAAAAAATAGTTTACATTTTCATTTTCACCATGGCTGAGAATACCGCCATCTGTCGTCTTAAATATTTCATTTAAACCGCCTGCTGCATACCCGGTATCAGGTGTTGGAAAAGAAATGGTGAATATACCATTATTGGACGAAACCAATTGTTGCGTCCACGTTATCCCGCCATCGGTTGTCTTTAAAACATAACCGGAATAAGGAGCGATTTTATAACCTGCTATATAGCCAATATCAGAAGTAATAAATTTAATGTCCCTGAATAATATTGAATCTGTTGTGATCAAATCAGCTGCCCAGTTAAATCCACCGTCAGTTGTTTTATATACTGTTCCAAAACCTCCTCCGGTTGCATACCCCAGTGTGTCATTTAAAAAATAAAGTGAAGTTATTCCCTTTGAAGAATCAATATATACGGATTGCCAATTCTGTCCCTGGTTGGTTGTTTTCGCTACCCTGAAAACCGAAAGGGAAGCATTAATGTATAAAGTTGTCGTCAGGTAACCCACATTTTCGGATGAAAAAAATAACCCGAGAATTTTTCCGTATGTAAAAGGCAAAATTATCGGGATAAAAGATTGTCCTCCATTAAAGGTTTTATAAAAACATTCACCGGCAAAAAACCCGACACTATCATTAACAAAATGAGTACAGTTAAATTCATATCCGCAAAGACCGGATGTCAATGAATCCCATGTATCGCCACCATCAATAGTTTTAGATACTATGCTTGTATGGTTTCCGAAAGCTGTTCCGCCACATGCATAACCAATGTCCTTGTCGGGAAAACTAAGGTCCTTAAACCACGATGTATTAAAAATTGTTGAAACGGTATCCCAGCTTATACCCCCATTTTCTGTTCTGTAGATTTTCCCTTCAAGCCCTGCTCCAAAGCAGGTATCCCTTCCGGTGGCATAACACGTTAATACAGGATGATCAGCCGTGAGCACAGATGCCCATTGGGAATAAGCCGGACCTGTTATCAGCAGATAAAATAAAACAGAACAAAAACTTGTTTTCATGACAACAGTTTATTTTGTTAAATCAAAGTTATGAAAAATCACGCTTCAAAAAAAAACAATCTTTAAAGCATCCTATGTGCCGATGCTTTAAAGATTGTTTGCTTCATTTGCATACCAGGCTAAGTCTCCATAATTCCCGCAAGCCGTTATACAAATACGAGATTAAAAAATTCATTATTATTCAGCTGACTGGATAACCAGCTTTTCAACGAACCTTTTATTGTTCTCCTTATTGATCATTTCTATGAGATAAACTCCCTGTTGAATACCTGAAACATTTATATTGTAAGTGGTTTTTTCAGCTAATTCCTGTGAATACACTCCTCTGCCCTGGGCGTCATAAATATTCAACCTGTATTCAAGAATTTTTCCTCTTACCGTAAGATTAAAATTATTTTTTGCAGGGTTGGGAGTTAAATTAAATGCATCAGCAAATGTAATTGCATCTTTAGAGTTTCCTCCCGGTTTGCGTCCTCCCTCTCTTGGTTTTTCAACAATAAACCTTTCTCCTCCTATCGTGAGGTTTTCAGGATACTTTACATCCACCTGTGTCATATCTAAGGTAAGGCGTTCCGGCATATTATGTGGGATCTGAAGCGGTATATTAAATTGAACGCATGCACCGAAAATTTCCTGGTGCCCTACGTCCATGTTTCCTATCCAGGCATCGCGGTTTAATATTTTGATTGTTTTGTCGGGAAGCTCCTGTATGCCTTCACCTATCCGGCCCCCCTGCACCCATTTGTCAAATAATTTACGCTGCATTTTAAGGATTACCTCAGCGAACCTGAAAATTGAATTTTCATATTCGGGTGGCGGAACCGTGAACTTAAATTTGACTTTTCCAATGGGCTGTTCAGGACCCCTTACTGCAACACACTCTGTGGAAGTATAACCTCCTCCATGGACGATCATAAAATCATTATGTATTGTGATGTTTTTCCAGACAATGTTATTGTTATTTTGAACATTGCCGTAAAGGTTTCCGGTTTCGGCCGTTGTCATTCCGTCATCAGGCAAATTCGAGTTTGTTATCCTTGCCAGCAGGCAAAAATGGCCGTTTTCTGTTCCGAACAATGGTATATAAAGGTCAGGGTCCTGGGGCTGCCATTGAAATTCATATATATGCTGATCTCCCGGCTCAAGCGGGTCAATAGTTTGAATTCCGATAATATCGCCCATGGGCGGAAATCCTCCAATGGGTACACCATCCCATGGTGAAGGCCATCCGAGGGCAGTTGAAGCTTTTGCCCAATATAATTTAAGCTCTTCATCGCCCGAAGATATCTGGCAGCCGCGGTTGCGAACCCTCACATATATATATACCGGTGAGCCTGCAGTGTATTCAGGGTTTTGATGAACATCAGTTGTAAAATTCACATCCTGTGACTGCCTTACCCAAATATCGTCCGAGATCCACATGGGCCCGTTATCAATATTGGGTTCATCGCCAAGGTCTCTTTCATGATGCGGAATTTTACGCGTATCCTTCATATATAAATCAGCATCCGGCATTATGGACGGACATGAACACTGGTATTGTTTCCACATATCATCTACATAGCCATGCCAGTTCCAGAATATAGGACATGCCGGAGACGTAAAAAATCCCATTGCACCCGACATATTATTATGAACGCCATTATGATAAGGCACTTCAATATTCCAGCTTAACCCCGTGGTGCCTGTTATAAAAGGCAAACTGCATATGGCAGGATAAACTACGTTAGCCGGTTTTGGATTATTAGGATTCCAGTTTATCCCCGGATCACAATCTAAACCCACAACATTTGCTACACCATGATCACATTGCGTTGGTTGAGAATTAACGGATGCCGATGGGCAATCAGCATCCACCTGTTGAAAATCAAAAGGAACGGGATTTGTTGATACAGGCTCCCATGAAGGTAACGGAATGAACTGGCTGTTTACAGGATCAGTATTATTATTGGTTTGAAGGTAAAGAAAATCTTCCATGCCTTCAATGTACCCTCTGTGAAAAGGCAGAAAATTCTCATCATCATGGATATCTAACATCATATCGCCAGTTACATCCATAAAATCGCAATGGTATCTTAATACCTCCGTATTTATATGTGTCATCATGAAATTTACAAGCGTCAGTTGATCCGCAGCAGGTAATGTAGTTAATTCTGTTCTGATCTGCGCACTTGCCCATACAGGTAAAATGCACGCGGCCACAATAAAAACAAACTTTTGTTTTAATGTTTTCATAAAAGTAAATTTTAATGTTTTCCTACTCTGTTCAGGATTTTCGGGGGTTCCTTTGCTTGCATTTAAAAGCAATACAAAGGTGAACGCTCGCTGTCAACCTGTCAAGTCAAACTTCCTCATTACCGGGAATGACTTCCTGGTAGGCTGGATTTTGAACGTAATGGGCAGGTCACACGCAAAATTATTCACTGATATTCATACGACTTTTGTCGTATTCAGAGTCTATTCTATAAACTGTGAAACGCGCTTAAAGAAAAATAGTACTGTTATTAACAAATTCAGTATTTTCTCAACAAATTCACATCCGTATGTTGCAGGTACGCAAAAAATTCGTAAATCGCGGTTTCTTTAATTTCAAAAACTATAATTTAACAAGAAACTCTGTAAAAACAATCTCAAACATGAATCGTAAATCTTTACTCATCCCTTTCGCGCTGATGATCATTGCTCTCGCAGCAAATGCAACAGGTGATGTCTCGGTTACCCGTGACCCGAACCTTAAAACATTTATTACCAACGGCAAAAAACTGCCTGATGCCGGGTATCAGTCAATGCTGAGAACCACCGGTGGCTGGAAAACTTTTGCTGAAAACCATCCGCGCTGGTCTGTAATTTTCAACGAAGAAAACAATAAGCCTTCCCGTGCGTTTGGGGAGCCGATCGTTACCGGTTTTGCAGGCGACCCGCAGGCAAAAGCATTTTCATTTATCACCAATGAGCTGAGTGTATTTAACATTCCGGTTAACGAATTACAATATCGCAATACTGCGATGAACCAGAAATATCACTATGTAAATTACAAACAGTTTCACAATGGTCTTGAAGTGCTGTGGGCTAACATACAAATCAAAATGACATTGGATGGCAAGATCATGCTGTTCGGTTTAAAAGTTTATGATGACATAAATATATCCGCTGTCCCTTCAATAACACCCTCTGCGGCTTCGGCAGCTGCTTCAAACCTTATTGGTGTTACTCCTTTCAGTGTAACGGTTAACCCCGATCTGAAAATACTTCCTGTTCCTGTAAGCCACGGCAATGTTTACAAGCTCGTGTATGAAATAACGGTAGAGGGCCGCGATGCAAATAATGTTCCGTATAAGTATTATACGCTTGTGGATGCTAACACAGGTGACGTTCTATACAGGCAGGACAGGGTGTACCATAGTACTGACGTAACAGTTAACTCAACATTGTATGCAACCCATCCCTATAATCCTGCTTCGGTAGAACCGTTAAAGCACCTGCGAATGACTGTAGGTGCGGTAAATTATATTACGGATACCCTTGGCTTCTTCAGCTTAACGGCAAATCCTCCCTTAACGGCAACATTTTATCTGGCAGGTTCATGGGCAAGCGTAAATACAAATGGAGTAGTTCCTTCATTTACCCAATCCCTGGGCTCATCCCCCATCACCGTTACATTTGATAATGATGCCAACATAAAAGAATTATCCGCCTATCATTCCGTTCAGGAAATTCATGATTACTACCAGAATTTAGCATCTTTCTTTCCGGGTATTCAAAATACCATGGACTTCCAGATGACAACCAACATTGATATTGCCGGAACTTGCAATGCCTTCTATAACGGAGATATTAACTTTTATGACGCAGGAGGCGGTTGCAACCCTACCTCTGAAATCGCAGACGTAATTTATCATGAATACGGTCATGGGATCAATGAAGATGTTTACCAGGCTTATGGAGGATTTTTTGGAAATGGAGCTTTAGGTGAAGGTTACGCTGATACATGGGCCAATGGCCGCACCGAAGACCCGATCCTCGGTATCGGATTTTTTGATAATGATCCGAATGGTTATGTAAGACGTTACGACATTGATAAAAAAGTTTACCCACAGGACCTTACCGGTGAAGTTCACGGAGATGGTGAAATCATTGCAGGCTGCTGGTGGGACACTTATTTAAACTTAGGCAGCATGCAGGATCGCCAGTTCTTATTTCTTATGGGTTATTCTGCCGTCCTGGATGAACCGGGCGGCAATGAAGGAGTCCTTTATCAGAATGTTTTGATTGAAGCATTAACCGATGATGACAATGATGGAAATATTTTTAACGGAACGCCTCATTACTGCGAAATTACCAGTGCTTTTGCAATACATGGTATTACTATAGCAGGGGGAGCTGCAAACGTCACTCATAATGAGGTCCTCGCTGCCGCAGCCCAAACCCCGATTGCCGTTGATGTGGTTGCAGCCAGTCTGCCGAATGCTGCAGTGCCATACGGTTATTATAAAATAAATGGGGCGGGCTCCTGGACACAATTTCAGTTAAACAACGTGGGAGGAAATAATTATTCAGGAAATATACCTGCCCAGCCTGTCGGCACAATTGTTCATTATTATCTTGATCTTTACGATTCCTGTGGAACCCACACCAGTGTTATGCCGGGCAATGCAGATCTTACGACAAATCCGAATATTCCATATTATATTTTGGTAGGGTTTAATTTATTGTCGGATGAGAATTTTGACAACGCTGCTGCTACATGGAGTACTGCTGCTCCGGGCGATGGAGCATCAACCGGTGTTTGGGACATAACGTCTCCTGTAATATCGTATTTGGATCCGCAGTTTCAAACCGGCCAGGTTCAAACGGACGAAGACCATTCAACTAATGCTACAAATATTTGTGCTGTTACAGGAAATGCTGGAATTAATGACGGGGCAGGTACTCAGGATATTGATGACGGTCACACCACACTGACATCTCCGATTCTTGATTTAACATCCTATACAAATCCTGCATTCGAATACTGGAGGTGGTATTCAAACGACCAGGGTGCAACCCCGGGAACAGATTTCTGGCTCACCTATATCTCGGATGATGCCGGAACAACATGGGTACCTATAGAAAATATTGATGTGGCAGATCATAGTTGGAGGAGGTTTGTTTTCAAAGTATTGGATTATGTTACATTGACAAACCAGGTGCAGATAAAATTTGTTGCCGGTGATGAAAATGCCGGAAGTCTCGTGGAAGCTGCAATTGATGATTTCAAAATATATGATCAATTACCGGTCTCAATTAATGAAAACCAAAATATCCTTTCATTCAATGTTTATCCTAACCCGGCAAGCGGCCAGATCAGCATCCGCTGGAACCAGGCGGAGCAGGAAAATGTTTCACTGCAGATCACCGATCATTTAGGACAGGTTGTATTCACCGCTGCTCCCGAAATGATGTCCCCCGGAATACACTCGATAAACATTCCATCTGAACAATTTGCAAACGGAATTTATTTTGTTAAAATGCAGGGAGAAAATTCCAATGTGGTGAAGAAAATAACCGTGATGAATTAATATTATTCTTTTTTAAAGTCGAACCTCCTGAAATTAATTTCAGGAGGTTTTGCTTTTTTAACGAAGATTTTGTTCTTTTGATAGAAATTAAAATTCAATTAACTCATAAATCCAAAACTACAATGAAAAAAATCTTTACCTCATTAATGATTCTTTTGCTTGTTGCATCCATTGCAAGAGCACAAACATCAGGCGGACCTGATATGTATGGTTATACATGGCAGGATAGTGACAACCCCGGGGGCCCGGCATTTAACTGGATTGATATTACCGGTTTGCCCGGCACCGTTACCCTGACCGGCCTTGCAGATGATAACATCAAAGGACCGTTTGTGCTGAACGTTCCATTCCATTTTTACTGGTATGACCCCGCCAGTTTCTATATTGGGTCAAACGGTTATGTAGGATTTACCTCGACTCCCGTAGCGCATCCATTTCCTTTTATTCCAAATCCTTTGGGAATTCAAAATTACCTTGCCGTCATGGCATGCGATCTCACTTTTACAGATAATGGGGGAAACCCGGTTCCCAATGCAGTTTGCATGTACTGGCAAAGTCCGGATAATGATACATTGGTTGTAAGCTGGGAAAATGTTCCGTTTTGGGACCCTGTCGCTCCAGGTTATACCGGGATCAATACTTTCCAGGTTATCTACAGCGCCTTAGACAGCTCTATAACATTCCAGCAATTGCTTCAAAATGGTGTGTATAACAACCCGACCAATTTTCTTGCTATGGGAATTGAAAATAATTCAGGTAATATCGGATTGGAATACCGTCATGACGTAATGCCTGTTGGCGGAGTGGCTGTAAAATTCTATTACCCTCCTTCCATTACATTGGCTATTAATGATGCCTCCACAAATTATACTGCGAACGATGGTACACGGGGTATCTTTCTTTCTAAAGACGGAGCGCCTTATACAAGCCAGGCCGAAGTTAAAAATGTAGGTAATCAAAACCTTGCTCCCTTTGACGTGCGGTCCAGAGTAGAAAATTTAGTGCCTGTAATCCAGGTAAGCGATACAGTGGCATCCAATGCGCTGACCCCCGGACAATCGCAGCTTATAACTTTTCCTGACACCTGGACACCCACCGTTGCGGGCACTTACAGGCATGTCGTTATAACGATGCTTGCAGGAGATGCAACTCCAACTAATAATGAAAAAGACCTCGAAGTCCAGGTTCTGGATACCACGCTGGCAGACATTGTTCTTTCGTTTGATAACGGAGTAGCGTCTACAAATGGTATTTCATGGCAGGGAGGCGGTGGCGGTATCGGGATGCATTTTATTCCTCCGTTTTATCCATGTTATATAACGAAAGTGGGGGCTTATGTAGTAGATGACCCGAATGGCGTGGGGTACGCTATGCAAATATTCAAGGATGACGGGCCAAACGGCACGCCTTTGTCTGCGCTCGATTCAATTTATGTTGCCCCGGGAACTTTCACTATCGGCCAGTATAATGAAGTGAATACAAATCTTCCCATTCAAATCAGCTCAGGCGGATTTTATGTAGCATGGATGATGGGGGGTGATGGAATAATACTAGGCGAGGATGGGCTGCCTCCTTTTTCATTTCAACCTTCAGAAGTATTAGGATCAGCTTCCAATCCTGTTGCATGGGCTGAATACAGAAATAGCGAAGTTTCCGATCCGATAATTCATGCGGTAATTTCTTCGACTACTACCTGCGGTATACAAACTTCTTCACAGATGACTTTGTGCAACGGAGGCTGCGATGGCTCCGTATCAGTGACATTTCCTGATTTTAACGCTGTTACGAGTTATCTCTGGTCAACAGGTGAAACCACACAAACAATAAGTAATTTATGCGTGGGCTCTTACACAGTTTCAGTTACCGATACATCCGGATGCAGCTCAACCATCGTGGTACTGGCGACTCAGCCGGATATTATAACAGCGAGTGCTTTGGCTACTAAACCTTCGTGCTTTGGAATGAGTGACGGAACATTATGCGCAATTCCAAACGGAGGTGTGCCGCCATATGTTGCTTATTTATGGTCAACCTCGGCCACCTCTTCATGCATTAATTCCATCGCTGCAGGCAGCTATACAGTCACAATTACAGATACTAACGGATGTACCGGCATTTCAACCCTTACTCTTACGCAGCCCGCGGCAATAGCCATCAGTTTTGCAGAAACTGACGCAACCTGCCTGACATGTCCTGATGGAATTGCCACCGCAAATGTGAGTGGCGGAACGGTACCCTTTACATACAGCTGGTCAAATGGCGCAACCACCGCAACTGCCGCTGGCCTGTTACCCGGTGCTTACACATGCTGTGTTACTGATAATAATGGTTGCTCGTTTTGTGACAGCGTGCTTGTCGGGGAGTCTTCAGGCATAAATGCAAACAGTTTTAATGATGAAGTTTCGATTTCACCAAATCCTTTTAAAAATTATTTTGAGATTAACCTGAAAAACAAGGCTGATGCTATAGAGAAAATAAGATTGTTTGATGCTCTCGGAAATGAATTAAAATCCACGATGAATTTAAATAAACAAAAAATACGTATAGATACGAGGAGTTTAAACAGCGGGATTTACTTTATTGAATTTTCTATAGACGGAAAAACAAGCTTCTTTAAAGTAATTAAAAATTAGAATTTAAGCAACAGAGCATTTATTCCGCTGATAAAATAAAATCCCTTTCACAAATGAAAGGGATTTTATTTTTGAACATCAGCGCGGATATCATCGGGGAAATGCAGAAATTTTTCGAACCGCTGTCAGTTTTATTCTCAGCTTATTTTTCAAACTTCATTCCACTTATTATTATTTATCACACCGAGGGATTTCCCCCTGAATTTACAGTTCAGAAAAGGTGTGTTCTGAGATTTGGATTTGATTTGTTCCTTTGTAAAAGTCCATTCTAAATCAGGATTAAAAATTGTAAGATTTGCTTTCGTTTCTTCTTTAATTTCGGGAACAGGAATATTTAATATTTCTCTCGGACGTGTAGTAAATTTTTCAATTATCTTTTCAATGGATATTTTTTTATGCAATTGGGTATTAGCTGATGCATAAGCTGTTTCCAACCCGGTGATCCCAAAATTTGCAAATTCAAATTCAACCGTTTTTGATTCCGCATCTTCAGGTGAATGATCTGAACAAATAACATCAATAGTTCCGTCTTCCAAACCTTTTATTAATTCTTTAATATCTCCTTTAGTCCGGAACGGAGGTTTAACCTTATAATTTGTATCGTAGTTGTTTAATTCAGAATCGTCAAAACAAAGCTGGTGTGAGCAGACTTCTGCAGTTACCTGTAAACCCTGTTTTTTTGCCTTCCGTATCAGGTCCACAGCGCCACCGGAAGATATAGTAGAGAAATGAATTTTTGATCCAGCGTATTCACATAATTTCAGATCGCGTTGAATCATAATTTCCTCTGCGATCGCAGGCGCGCCTTTCATTCCGAAATAAACACTGTTTACACTTTCGTTCATCATGTTTTTTCCTGAAATATTTTTTTCATCTGCAAAGCTGATGATCAGCGAATCAATATTTTTTGTGTATTGCAAAGCCCGAAGCATTAATCCGGCATCCATTATCGGGCGTTTATCATCTGTAAAAGCTACGGCACCCGCCTGTTTCATATCGTGCATTTCAGCCAGGTCTTTTCCTTCGCGGTTCATTGATAAAGCTCCGACAGGGAATATTTCCGTTAAATTATTTTTGCATTTGTTCAAGATATATTCAACATCTGCTTTTGTTTGCAAAACCGGATGTGTTGAGGGCATTATGGCAACCCCGGTGAATCCACCCGCCTGCGCTGCTGCAATTCCTGAAAAAATATCTTCTTTCATCTCGTGACCCGGGTCACGGAAGTTCGCTTTCATATCAAACCATCCGATGGAAATGCAGCTTCCTTTCTGCTCAAAAATTTTTACACCTTTCCCGGTTTCTTTTTCATCAATCTTTTCAGCAATTTTTTTAATGATGCCGTCTTTAATGAAAATGTCTCTTACTTTTCCATGTAAAGGTGATTTTGAATTAACAATCTTAACGGATTTAATGAGAAGATTCATGGTTTAGAAAGATTGGACTATTGATTATTTCATATATTTTAAGAGCGCAATTTCAATTGCAAGAAATGCCAATACAAGAAGGATACACCATTTCCATAACCGGATTCCTTCATTCAGTTGCATCAATTGCGATGTTAAGGTTTTTTGCGAAGCTTCAAATAATTTCATGTTTGAAAGATGTTTTTCTTCAATCATTTTGCTTACTTCGTTTTTTGTATAAAATGACATGATAGATTCTTTACGGTCATAATCAAATGATATTACAAACGCAGATTTATTTTTCAGAACTAAATCGTAATTTCCGGATTCCTTCACCTGGTCACGAAAAAAAAGATTTATAAAATTATTTCCGCTCCTTTGCTCCGGAATAATATCAAATTTTTTATTTGCATTAATCAGGTGAAAAACTTCTTCGCCTGAAATATTTTCGGGTATTTCGTACCCGTCTTCTTTTCCAATGATTGAAAACAACTGCTGCGCTCTTTCGCTCAGCAAGGCTATCTTATACAACGTGGGAACATATACGGCATGTTTTACAAAATTGCTGAATGATCCTGACAGGGGAACAGCAAAGAGATATATTTTTCCCTGCCCTGACTCAAACTTGCTCAGGAAAGAGCCTCCTCCCTGGAGCTTCATAATCACTTCGCGATTAGAGCGGGTGCTTCCTGAAAATTCATAATGCTTCAACACAACCGGCAGGTCAATATTTTCCGAACGTTTTTGTTTTTCATCGAATACATTTTGATAAACCGTGCTTTCAATACTGAGCCGGTCTACTTTATCCTCGTTTGTATTAATTCCGGTAAATATATCTGCATTCACGGATTGCAGAAAGGCGTTATAACTGCTTTGATCAATAGCAGAGTCCGGAAATACAACGAGTGTTCCTCCATTGGCAACAAATTTTTTTAACTCGCTGGCAAGACCAGATGAAACCGAGTTGAGCTCATTAAGAATAACAATGTTGTTTTTGGGTAAGGTTGCATAATCTATCTGTTCCACAGGTGAATTATTCACAATAAAATAATCATCGCTTGCAAACAATGCCCTGATATACTGGCTGTCTGATTTTTTATTAATGCATAGCAGCCGTAAATTCTGCTTTACTTCAAACGAAAAAAATAAATTGTCATCAAAAGTTATAGGATGATCATTAATAGAGAGCTCACATTTTTGCCATCCATTCTCTGACAATGTAAAATTTAATTTTGTATCAACGGTTGCATTTGATTTTATAGCAATTGCTGCAAGCGATTTTTGCATTCCGTTTATGTTCAGTTTCAACGAAATATTTTCAGCATCATTTTCAGAGCTGTTTTTTATCCGTACATTTAATTCACTTGGTTTGTTGATTTGAATCACAGGCGAAGAAAACCAGCACGAATCAATAAAAATATTTCCCGTGCGCTGAATGTTAAGGGGAATCAGGTTTATGGTTGTGGAACTGTCGGCATGAATATTTTCGATATCCGCGGATGTTTCCTGGTAATCGGAAAGGAGAAAAATCAATTTTGATTTTGCTTCTGAATTATTCATCGCATCTGACTGCCGTGAAATGATTTCCGATAATTTTTTTGTGGCGGGAGTTATTTGTACCTGGTCCAGAAGATCAAGAAATTCTTCACGATTTATCAACCGCTGGTGCCGGGCCTCAAAATCATTGGTGAGTAATTGAAAATTGTCAGATGGCTTGTAAGCCATTACAATTTCCTGTGCCTTCTTTTTGGCTTCATCCAGCAGGGTGCCTTCGCGGGTCACTGATTCCATGCTGAAAGAATTGTCAATATAAATGCTTACCGCTTTTTCGCTGCTTGCAGCACTCTTATTACCTACCGGGATGAATGGCTGTGCAAACGCAAAAACAAGAAACGAAACAGCAAGAATCCTTGACAATAGGACAAGAAGATGCTTCAGCTTTGAACGTGAAGTGGTTTCTTCTTTTATGTCTTTAAGAAATTTTACATTGGTAAAATAGATTTTTTTAAATCTCCGGAAATTGAAAAGATGGATAATAATCGGAATAGCAATGAGCGAAAGAGCGAAGAGAAATCCGGGGTAAACGAAGTGCATGTTTTTCCATCGCCAAAGATAGAAATTCAAAAGCTATTCTTTTGATGAAGAAAACAAATACAATTAAATAAAGTGTTTTGTGCCCCGACTATCGTCTGAACACAAAACACTAAAAAGTCAAAAAAAAATAAAATGAAATCAGAATGTCAGGTCGAGGCCTATTCCGAAGCCGGAAATGCTGTTGTTGATTTTTACTTCAGCCGGTATGGCCAGGGCTTCAACTTTTTTATCTTTAGAATAAAGCGCCTGCATGTAGCCGAGGTTTATTTTTATCTTTTCTGTCAGCGCAATGTTAAAACCGGTATTGATTGAAAAATTACTTTCCTGCACCACTTCAAAAGCACCGAGGTGGGTGTAATATGCATCCCGGTCCTGGTAACGGTCGGCCGTATAAACACCGCCAAGGCTGAATATTACTTTTGGAAGTACTTTGTATTCGAAGGCCAGTGAATAAGTATATGCATTTCCGGCAAGATCAGATAAATCTTCTTCTTCGCCTATGAAAGTAGTTCCCCAATCAGCCTGCTTTTGAAAATAATAGTTGAAATCAGAAAGGATTTTAAATTTTTCATTTGCTGAATAGGCAATTCCAACTCCGGCAACTGCGGGAAGGTCCCTGCGGTTTTTATCTCCGTCAACAGTTAATCCGAAATCATCCGTTTTGATTTGTTTGGTTTCAAAATCCAGTTTTACCTTTGATTCATATCGGAAGGAAAGATTTAATGAATGGGAAGGCATGATATCCACACCACACACAACACCCATTCCGGATGCTTTGTCTTCGTTATTTAATGACATGGAATAATCAGGCATCTGGCCCGTCATATCTATAAGAGTAGTACCGGCTTCCGTTTTATTTTTTGCCATGATGTTCCTTACGGATAATCCGAAAGAAAGCATATCGGATAATTTATACGAACCACCGATGGCAGCTGCCATATAATAAGAGGATGCTTTAAGATATGCATTGGTATAACCCTGGTAAGCGCCACCTGTTGCGGCCAATGAGCCAAAAGAAACCATGTCGGTTGAAATTGAACCGGTAGGATAATCAGCGGTGGCTCCGCCTCCTGCAATATAAAACCCGCCAAAAAGCGCCCAGTTATTTTTGTTGTAGCCCATATAAAGGTTGGGAACAAACAGGTCATTCGCTTCCTGCTTATATTTTGTTTCCCCAAAACCAAGATCAAATTCATGCGAAGGTCTTCGCATGAATGACTGGTTACCGATGTTAATGTGAAAACCATTTTTTAAACGTGCAAGACCTCCGGGATTGTAGGCGAAGATGTCCGCTCCGTCAGTTGCCGCATTTCTTGCACCACTTCTTATCCACTCAGGGCTAAGGTTGGTAAGATTGTCAATTTGCGCTGATGCCGGTGAAATGCTCAATGCGAACAACAGCATTGCATAAAAGATGATCGTTTTTTTCATGTTTTATATTTTAGAATGCTTTCTATACGGATGAAATGAAAAAAGGTTATTGTTTTAAAAATTATCCGTGAATAATCCTTTGCAAGACAAAAAAAGAATATTTTTTCGCGGCAGTTCTAAAATTTTTAATAAAAGCTTTAAGCCTTTGCTGAAAGCTGTGTTATTTTCTTAATACTTCCCTGGTTTTAATTTGGGATTAATGGAGGGAAATATTTTTTCAAGAATTGCCTGACTTTTCTCTTTCCTTTTTATTTAATTTAATTACTCGTAATTCTAATAAAATGCCCTGAACACAGCCGGCATAATAATATAGAGGAATAAGTTTAAAAGCAATACAAGCACCAGCAGTAAAAATCCATTCAGCAGCCGGTCTTTTTTCCTTTGTTTTCTTTCCGGTTGTGCAATTTTCATCTGATCCATGATTAAAGCCTGGTTTAAAAATACGGATGACCAAATAATCTGTTTATGCTGTTAAAAAAATAAAAGGAAGCCCGTAAAAAACAGGCTTCGCATTTGTCAAAAAATAGCAAACCATCCCGTATACTATTTAACACTTTGCTATCGAAGAAAAGGTTTACATCAGGGCTCATTTCTTTATTTTACAGCATTGTCATTCTCTAATCTTCTACTTTAAGAAATAAAAAACAGAAGGGAGGAATTAGCAGAAAGATTTGTCCCCATTCTTTCCTTCCTTTTTTCCCTTCTATTTTTTCTATAAACAACAAGACGGCATTTCAATTAGTCTAAAGATTTTTCAATAATTTCAGGTTCCAACACCTTCATCAATTACCACTCCTCCATCTTCACCGTAATGATACCAGTGGTGGTCTATGATGGTGCGTGCGCGTTCAATCGTTGTCTCATTTTGCTCAACAAATTCCGCATTATTCAGTTTATCCGGTGTCGCATATAAATGCAGACACAGTAGAATTGCAATTAACAGATCCATATCGTTTGTTTTTTGGGGTTAATATTTCACCGCAAAGATTGTATATTAACATTTCGGAAAACGAAACAAATAACAGGTTTTCGTCACATACATTTTTTATCTTATCTTGTGAAATCATTTATGTATATTTGCCATATTTACCTTTAAAAAATAAATAAAAACCTCATGAAAGAACTGTCAGAAATTTTGAATCTTGTCACATCAGAATTTAAAAACAATCCGGGGCGTTTGCAGGCTCTGATCGGAAGCCAGGGTGATCAGAAGCTTGCCAGATTCTTTAATCATATCACAAACTCTGAAGTCACCACCGATGAGGAAGCAATGAAGCTGCTTTACGGAAACATTCCCCTCACGGGCAAATACCGCATGTTGAAAGCGCGTGCAAAAGAAAAGATGATTGACATGATTTTTTTAGGCGATAATAGCCGCGCTCTCAAAACACCCTACAACCGCAGCCTTTACCAAGCGCAACGCAATATACTTGTAGCGCAATTGCTTATTCTTAAAGGTAAAAGACAACCGGCCATTTCGCTTCTTAAATCAGCATTAAAAGCGGCATTATATTATCAACACACAGCCTTGGCTGTAGCTGCGTGCCGCTTGTTATGTTATGATGCAGCCTATAACGGAAATAGCGAAGCGCTGGATTATTATGAAACTATTTATGCTGACAAGCTGCGTATACTGTTGAAAGAAATAGAACTTGAAAATCTTTACAACTACATTATGGCAAAAGTGACACTTTCTGCAGATTATGACAGTAATACCCGAGAGATTATCAACAAGAATTTTACAAAAGCGTCAGTAATTTACAAAAAATATTTGTCACATCACATCCGATTATATTATCATAGAATTGCGATAAGGTATTATCACAGCCGGGGCAATTTTGAGGAAGTGATAAAGGTATGCCACAGGTTTACTACGTATCTCGAAGCAAATGTTCACTTGGCACAGCCATCACGCGCAGGAGAATTTGCTCTCTATGAAATGGAAAGCTGCATGAGACTTAAACATTTTGAAAGAGGAAAACAATGTGCGCAACGCTGCTTGGATGATTTTACTCCATTCAAACCTCCGTGGTTGCAGTTCCAGGAATATTATTTCCTGCTTGCCATGCGGACTGGTAAGGTCCGAGATGCGTTAGAAATATTTAATACAGTCACTTCCTGTTCACAATTTAAAAGGCTGCCCGACATTCAAAAAGAGCGGTGGCGTATTCACGAAGCTTATCTCAATTTTGTATTGCCCGATGAATTGCCTAAAAAGCAATTCAATCTTTTTAAATTTCTCAACGAAGTTCCGATTTCAAACCGTGACAAGCACGGGTATAATTTCAGCATTCTGCTGGCACAGGTGATCCTGCTCGTTAACATCGGCAATTTAGACAAGCTCATCAACATTGAATTTTCATTCAGGGAATATATGAGGCGGAACATCAAAAAAAGCGACCATCCCCGTCATTATTATTTTGGCCAATTATTGAGAATGTTTTTTAAAAACAATTATTCTGTCTCGGGAATCGAATCTGAAACGGCATCTGGTCTTAAAAAACTAAGCAGTGTAAAGCAAACCCTCGAAGAAACCGAAGTGATACCTTATGAAATGCTTTGGAAAATGCTTATTGAAAAATCAAACGCACTGACAAAAGTCAAATTAACGATCAATAACTAACCGATAGTAACTATTGGCTCACACCCGCTGCCTGCTGGCTTTTAAAAGCCTTTTTTGATCCGATTGGCATAAAGAAATAAGTGAGGCCAAAAGAGCAGTATGATCCGTAATTGGTAAAAGTGTGATCATATTTTGTTCCGTCAGCAACGTATTGAACGGTAGATTTGGCAAGAGGAGTAAATCCTAAATTACCCTGCAGGGTAATGCTGAGCGATCCGCCTTTTTTAAAAACCTTTTCCGTTCCGAATAACCAGGTAAAGCTGGCATTGGCAGCATGAGTGGCATGGACTTCCTCCGATCTTGAAACCAATCGTGCAGTTTCTTCCGTTGCCAGGATTTCATCGCCTCTATCCCCGGAAGATTCAGATTTCCAGTTCTTATCAATTACATTAACAGCAATTCCATGCCCTGCAATAAATCTGAGATTGCGGCAATTGGGTTTGGAAGTGAAAAGTATCATCAGGGGCATCCTGCTTACGCATGTTCTGGATTTGATGGTATTAAAATGGTCACACTCCCCTTTCTTCAAAGAATAATCTTTTGCAAAAAGATAAGTAAACCCGATTTCGCTGAAATCATACCCGCTTTGGAAACTCATGTGGTCGCAGATTTTATATCGCGCATAAACTCCTAACAGGCCTGTACGATGCGGGGCATTGCTGAATAATGCATCTGCAGTTTCACTGCCCCCGCTGAATTTTGAAATATTTGCTCCGCCACCGAGCATAACACCCATGCTCCAGCGGCTTTGTCCGTTTGATGCTGCAACCATTGCAAACATAATTGCTGTGAGTAAAATCTTTTTCATCTGATCTTAGTTTTTGGATTATCAAACTTATAAAAATTTTCATTACGGGTGAATGAATCAGAAAAATTTTTCTGCCTTTCAGCTTCCAACTTCCCGCATCTGGCTTCTGATTTCCAACCCCAAATTCTGACTTTTCCCTACCCCTTGTTTATTCCTTAAATCTGATTATCTTTGCAATCCTTTAAAATAAACAGACAAAAATCCAAAATGACGCTTACTACAGAAAAGAAAAAAGAAATTTTTAAGAAATTCGGAGGATCAGACACCAACACAGGATCAGCAGAAGGGCAGATAGCCATGTTCACGGAAAGAATCAATGAACTTTCAGACCATATGAAAGTACAACCAAACGATTACTCCACCGAGCGGTCGCTCATACGTTTGGTAGGGAAAAGAAGAAGCCTGCTCGATTTTCTCCAGAAAAACGACATCGAACGCTACCGTAAAATCATCAACGACCTTGGCATACGAAAGTAAAAAGGCAGTCAATAATTTTAAAAAGGCAATTTAAGATTGCCTTTTTTTCTTTACAAAATAATTCCATTTATCAATAATTAATCAATATGTCACCAAAACCAATTTCAAAAACTTTTCAATTTGAAGACGGACGCGAAATAACCATCGAAACCGGAAAGCTTGCCCGCCAGGCTGACGGTGCTGTTGTAGTCCGAATGGGCGAATGCATGCTGCTTGCTACTGTTGTTTCAAACAAAGACGCAAAAGAAGGAACCGATTTTTTACCACTCTCGGTTGACTACCAGGAAAAATATGCTTCAGTAGGACGATTCCCGGGGGGATTTTTCAAAAGAGAAGCCAGACTTTCAGAATATGAAATTTTAATAAGCCGTTTAGTAGACCGGGCCTTGCGTCCATTGTTTCCGGATGATTATCATGCGGACACACAAGTGATGATTTCGCTTATTTCAGCTGATAAAAATTTTGCCCCTGATTGTCTTGCCGGTCTTGCTGCTTCTGCGGCACTCACACTGACTGACATTCCATTTAACGGTCCTATTGCAGAAGTGCGTGTGGTACGTATTGAAGGAAAATTTAAAATTAATCCCACTATCTCCGAAACTGCAACTGCTGATATTGACCTGATCGTTGCAGGAAGTGAGCATAATATCATGATGGTGGAAGGTGAAATGAATGAAGTGTCGGAAACTGAAATGCTGGAAGCAATAAAGTTTGCACATGAAGGAATAAAAAAATTATGTAAGTTCCAATTGGATTTAGCTGAAGCTGCAGGTGGCAAAAAGCCATTCCGTACGTACAGCCATGAAATTAACGAAGCCGAACTAAAAGAAGCTATTCACAAAGCAACTTACGATAAAGCATACGCGGTGGCTAAACTTTGTAATCCCAATAAGGCCGAGCGTAAAGAGGCTCTGGAAGCTATCCAAAAAGAATACCTTGAAACCATCCCCGAAGAGGAAAGAGAAGAAAAAGAGGGTTTGGTTAAAAAATATTTTCACGATGTGGTTTATGAAGCCGTTCGCCACATGATCCTGCATGACAACGTTCGTCTTGACGGAAGAAAAATGACTGATATCCGCCCGATATGGTCCGAGATCGGTTATCTTCCATCCACTCATGGTTCTGCAATTTTTACGAGAGGCGAAACACAATCTTTAACAACTATTACGCTCGGAACGAAATTAGATGAGCAGTTGATTGACGGTGCTATGTTTGAAGGCTATAATAAATTTATGCTTCATTACAATTTTCCTGCATTTTCTACGGGTGAGGTAAAACCTAATCGCGGATTGGGGAGGCGTGAAGTAGGTCATGGAAATCTTGCCATGAGATCATTGAAAAAAGTAATGCCGGGTGAAAGTGAATGTCCTTATACCATTCGTGTTGTTTCCGATATCCTTGAATCAAACGGTTCTTCTTCGATGGCTACAGTGTGTGCAGGTTCGCTTGCGCTGATGGATGGAGGCGTAAAGATCAGGAGCTCAGTTTCAGGAATTGCAATGGGATTGATTTCAGACGGAAAAGGAAAATTTGCTGTGCTGAGTGATATACTTGGCGATGAAGATCATCTTGGCGACATGGACTTTAAAGTTACCGGAACCCGCAAAGGAATTTGCGCCTGCCAGATGGATCTGAAAGTGGAAGGCCTGCCTTATGAGATCATGCTGCAGGCATTGGAGCAGGCGAAAAAAGGCCGTTTGCACATCCTTGATGAAATGGATAAAACCATTTCGCAACCGGCAGCAGATTACAAACCGCATGCACCCCGAATTGAAAAGATGCGTGTGCCGAAAGAATTTATCGGGGCTATTATCGGGCCGGGCGGAAAGATTATACAGGAAATGCAGCGTGAAACCAATACTGTCATTACGATTGAAGAAGTGGGCAATGAAGGGCTGATTGAAATTGCATCGGCTGATAAAGCTTCTATTGATAAAGCTATTGCCAAGATAAGAGGTATTGTAACGGTTCCTGAAGTGGGTGAAGTATACGAGGGAAAAGTTAAAAACATTATGGCTTTCGGTGCTTTTGTCGAGATACTTCCCGGAAAAGATGGATTGCTGCACATTTCTGAAATTTCTCATGAGAGATTGGCAACAATGGATAATGTTTTTAAAGAAGGCGAAATCATTAAAGTGAAGCTGATTGACGTGGATTCCAAAACAGGTAAGCTAAAGCTTTCCAGGAAAGCGCTTTTGCCTAAGCCTGAAAGGCAAGACGGAGGCAGGCCTGAAAGAAAACCGGCTGAGAAACCGGCTTAAAGGATTTAGGATTTTTGATTTACGATTTATCCCGAAGGGACTCCTTCGGAGCGATTTAAAAGATCTATTCTTTTAAAATTTTTCCTGTCCCGATAACCATCGGGATTTCCTTCGTTTATTTCAACAAGGTAAATTCCGCTTTGGAAGTTGGAAATTAATTTCGGTAAATTTCTTTTCCGAAAATATCTTTTATTGAAATTTCAATTCCGGCATTCACGAAACTCATTTTTTAAAGATAAATGCTTTTTTTATTAGAAAAAATTTTCAATGAAAAATAACATTTTTTCATATTCCTTACAACTTAACGGATTATTGTAACTCTATCCTGCTAAAGGCGTTTCACAGAGTTATAAATAAAATTAAATGCGTCAATTAAAAATTGCAAAACAGGTTACTAATCGTGAAACGGCTTCTTTGGATAAATACTTATCTGAAATCGGAAAGGTGTCATTGGTAACACAGGAAGAAGAAGTAAAGCTGGCGCGCGCCATTAAGCAGGGCGATAGTGAAGCGCTGGAAAAACTTACGAAAGCCAACTTACGTTTCGTAGTTTCAGTTGCCAAACAATACCAGAACCAGGGGCTCACACTGGGAGATCTTATTAACGAAGGAAATTTAGGATTAATAAAAGCCGCACAGCGATTTGATGAAACCCGCGGATTCAAATTTATATCTTATGCTGTGTGGTGGATCAGGCAATCCATTTTGCAGGCACTGGCCGAACATTCACGCATCGTAAGACTGCCGCTTAATAAAATAGGGCACATCAGTAAAATAAATAAAGCCTTCAGTACACTCGAGCAGGAATTTGAACGCGAACCGACCAATGAAGAAATTGCAAAATTGTTAGAGCTTTCGCCAAACGATATCCGCGATACAATGCGGTCATCAGGAAGGCATATTTCCATGGATGCCCCCATAATGCAGGGCGAAGACGGCTGCCTGCTTGATACCATTCCCGGGGAAGAATCCCGTTCACCGGAAACACAATTAATGACCGACTCACTGCGCAGGGAAATTGAACGTGCTTTGAATACACTTACTCCGCGCGAGGCCGATGTAGTTCGTCTTTATTTCGGCCTGATCCCAGGCAAGCCTCCTTTGACACTGGATGAAATCAGCGAATATTTTGACCTTACCCGTGAACGTGTACGACAAGTGAAGGAAAAAGCGATCCGCAGGTTAAAACATACTTCCCGAAGCAAAATTTTAAAAACTTATCTCGGATAAAACTTAACTTTGCCAAAGTTTAAAAGCTTTGTAAAAGTTGCGTGTATCCATTTTTATTTTTTTGTTTTTATTGCTTTCGCTGAAATTATTTCCGCAGCAAAATAATATTACCGTTTCCGGGAAAGTTTTTGATACTGAAAATAATTCGCTTTCATTTCCGGTGCTGATGATCGTCAATCTCTCCACGCAGAGAGGTATCTTCGGGAATTCCGATGGAACTTTTACGACATCTCTTCAGAAAAAAGATACACTGCTGATCAGTGCAACGGGGTATTCAATGAAAAAAATCTGCTTTACAGATTCTGCTGATCTAAGTTCTTTCAATATTGCAATACCGTTAAGCAAACTTCATAGAGATTTAAAAGAAGTGGAAATTTTTCCTGAGCGTGACCTCGATAAAATTGAAAAAGATATTGACAAGCTGGGATATAACGAAAGTGATTACAGGTTAACAGGCATTGATGCATGGAGAGCTCCGTTGACGGCTATATATGAAGAATTCAGCCGGCATGAAAAAGATAAGAGAAGAGCCGCTCAGTTGCGAAACGAAAGCCGGAAACGGGATTTGCTGAAAGAATTGCTGCGCTTATATGAGAAAAACAAGCTTGTTAATTTACCCGGTGAAGAAGTGGATGCCTTTTTAGATTATCTTAATATTAACGAGGAAATGATGAAACGCTGGACGCAATATGAGCTCGCCATTTACATCAAATCAAGATATGAACACTTCAAAAATTAAAATTATGAATTATAAATTTTAGATAATTTTACACACACCTTTTTAATTCAAAATTCAAAATTCAAAATTCAAAATTCAAAATTCAAAATTTAAAATTTAAAATTTAAATGTCCATCATTGCCCCTTCCCTCCTATCAGCTGATTTTGCAAACCTTTCGAAAGATATTGAAATGGTAAACCAAAGCGAAGCGGACTGGTTTCACCTTGATGTAATGGATGGCGTTTTTGTCCCCAATATTTCTTTTGGTTTTCCTGTTATAAAAGCGGTACATCATCTTGCAAAAAAACCATTGGATGTTCACCTGATGATTGTTGAGCCCGATCGTTATATCCAGGCTTTTAAAGATGCAGGCGCTTCGGTGCTTTCGGTACACTATGAAGCATGTACACATCTTCACCGTACGATCCAGGTTATTAAACAGGCAGGAATGAAGGCAGGCGTTGCTATTAACCCGCATACCCCTGTTTCTTTTCTCCAGGAAATTATTTCTGAAATAGATCTCGTATGTATGATGAGTGTAAATCCTGGTTTTGGCGGACAAAAATTTATTGAAAACACTTATCACAAAATTTCAGAGCTGAAGGAACTCATTATTTCAAGAAAATCCACAGCCTTAATTGAAATAGACGGAGGTGTTGACCTGAAAAATATATCGAAGTTGATAAAGGCAGGCGCTGATGTTTTTGTAGCCGGTAATACTGTTTTCTCCTCGCAAAATCCTTCTCAAACTATTTCGCAGCTGAAACATACAGGAAATACTGTAAGTGTTTAAACCAAATTGGTTTTTCGAAAAAAAATTAATCATGACTGACATTAGAATTTAATATGAACGGATTTTGTATTGCCATACATGGAGGAGCCGGAACTATCCTGAAGTCAAACATGACATTTGAAAAAGAAAATGCTTACCGGGAGGCTTTGAAACTTGCAGTAGAAGCGGGATATAAAATTTTAAAAAATGAAGGTTCATCTTTGGATGCTGTTGCTGCTGCTGTAAAAGAACTTGAAGACTGCCCGCTGTTCAATGCCGGAAAGGGTTCTGTTTTTACGAATGATAGAAAGCATGAAATGGATGCGAGCATAATGAATGGAAAAAATTTATCGGCCGGAGCGGTGACAGGATGCAGAAATATTAAAAATCCTATCCTGCTTGCAAAGGCTGTGATGGAACAAACTGAACATGTTATTTTATCAGGTGAAGGCGCGGAGCAATTTGCAAGAAAAATCAATATGCAGTTTGAAGATGACAACTATTTTTTTAATCAGCAGCGTTATGATCAGTTGATGGATGTAAGAGATTCTGACAAAACAATGCTGGATCACTCGGACAAAAAATTCGGAACGGTTGGTGCAGTAGCTTTAGATAAATTTGGAAACATAGCTGCTGCAACTTCCACAGGAGGTATGACCAATAAAAGGTTTGGCAGAATTGGCGATACTCCCATCATTGGTGCCGGAACTTATGCGAACAATAATACGTGCGCAGTCTCATGTACAGGACATGGAGAATTTTTTATCCGCTCAGTTGTTGCTTATGATATTTCCTGCTTAATGGAATATAAAAACCTGTCTCTGAAACAGGCATGTGAACTGGTTGTTCACAATAAATTAAAGAACCTTGGCGGTGAAGGAGGATTAATTGCGATGGATGCGAAAGGAAATATTGAAATGGCTTTTAATTCCGAAGGGATGTACAGAGCTTCAATGAAAGACGAGAAGCAGGTAGTAGAGATTTATTGAAGCCGGGGTCAGAAGTTTTAATCCCGATAGCTATCGGGACCAATTTTCAACTTCTAAATAAAACTTAATTGCTCAAACTTTTTCCCGAGTATCAATTCATCATTGGCGCCCAGCCATTTTTTTAAGACTGTCGCATACACATTCCTGAAATCCATTTGAAATTTAAGATCTCCTCCCTCCAAGTTTGTCAGATCAGGCGCTGCGTTGTAAAACCCTTTTTTCTTAAGCGCCCCGTTAATGATCCACACATTGTTTGCAGTGCCATGATCGGTTCCCCCGCTTGAGTTCTGACTTACTCTTCTTCCGAATTCAGAAAATACCATGATCACAACATCGTTCATTTTATTATTTTGTTTAAGATCATTTGTAAATGAAAGAAGGCTGTCGCCAATAATTCGAAGAGCTTTCTCCTGCATTTTTAATTGCCCGGCATGGGAATCAAAACCTGTAAGCGATGTATAATAAACCTTTGTTTCACACCCGGAGCCTATCAGTTCAGCAATCGTTTTTAATGTTCCTGAAAAAAGATTTTTAGGATATTCCGTCTGCGAATGATAAATTTTTGTTTTCTCATAAATGTATTCAGCCGATGAAAAAGTTTCACGCATCACTTTATACAGGTAATCGCTGTTACTGTTTGTGAGTTGATCATTTGTACGGGATTGTAAAGCTTCAATAAGAAATTTATCTTTTGTAGTATGATATAATTTTGCAGAATCACTTAATGCCAACCCGCTTATTTTTTCTCCTTTCATTGCAAGACTCAACGTATGATCCGCTTCAATTGCCCGGTACGGAACACAATCCGGGCATAATGAATCAAGGTAACGGCCCACCCAGCCGGTTTCTTTATATTGATCACTGCCGCTTGCAGTATGCCAAATATCCATAGAGCGAAAATGAGAATGATCCGGATTCGGGTAACCAACATTATTAATGATACAAAGATTTCCGTCATCAAAAATTTTTCTCAACCCTTCCAAAGCAGGATTTAATCCTAATTCATCACTTAGCTTCAAGACTTCATTTTGCGGGATTCCGATTGTCGGGCGAGAAGAATAATAAATATCGTTTCTGAAAGGCACAATCGTATTCAGTCCGTCATTTCCGCCTGAAAGCTGCACAATTACCAGTGTTTTATCGCCTTGCGGAAAAAAAGATGCACCTCCCCTTTCAAACGCTTTCAAAAACTTTGGAAGCATTACAGCGCCACTCACCAAAGCAGAAGTGCCGAGAAATTTTCTTCTTGAAATTTTTTTCATTTGATCATTCGCTTAACACAATTGATACTCAGGCAATCCTAAAACGTGCACAACTATTTTTTTTATTCTTTCCGTTTTATCAATAACATCATCGTATTGATTGAGCAAACCTTTATGCATCTTACTGGCATCCGGTTGTAAGAAAAAGCTCAAAAGTGATTCACTTATTTTCCCGTCATTTATTTTTGACGCAGCGTTAAGAAAACCTGCCCAGTTCACTTCAGGAAGCAGTCTCAAATTCTCCATGTATGTTCTTTTGTCTATCTTGCTTTCCATCTTACCCGGCTCCATCAGCTGCACGTCATACTCTTCCTTTGGCTGCGTATCAATAGTGGCGCCCGTTAATAATCTTTTTGCAAGCATGAGCCGAACCATGAGTGTAGAATTGTCAATCCAGTTTTTGCCTCCCGGCCAGCCGGAAACATTTGGCGGCTGAAAAATCACCTGACCTAAAAGACGTTCGTAAAAAAGTATGCTTCGCGGATGATTAAATTTAAGATCAAAGTTTTTTATCATTCCGGCAATCAGTTCAATTGGAGATTTAATTTTTACACCGATATTTTTTTCATCATAAAACCAGTCAGCAGTAAAAATCTTATGCATCAATTTTTCAATATCATAACCTGATGCATAAAAGCTTTCCGCAAGCGAGCTGATCATTTTTTCATCGGGTTCATCATTGACAAAAAACTTGTAAACTTTTCCGGTTATAAAATGCGCACATTGTTTTTGCTTTAAAATTATTTTCAATGTTTCATCTCCGTCAAAGTTTCCGGTTTCTCCAAGAAAAGTTTTTGAACCTGTATCGTGAAATTTCTCGAAAAAAGTAAATCGTCCCATTCCCTGGTAACCCCATCCCGTAAACGCACGCGCAACTTCTTTCACATCTTTTTCCGAATAATTTCCGCGACCCAATGTAAAGAGTTCCATTAATTCGCGCGCAAAATTTTCGTTCGGATGTTCCTTACGCATCCGCCTGACATTAAGAAACTGCAGCATGGCCGGCTCTTTGGAAACGGCTTCAAGTAAATCGCCAAACTTACCAAGCGAATGTTTGCGGATAGTATTAATAAGCCTCTCCGCAAACCGAATGTCATTTACTCTGCATGCAAAATGACCCATCCAGAAAAAAGCCATTTTTTCACGAAGCATTCCTTCATCCTTTGCAAAATGCATCACAGCGTTATTATTCAAATCAACCAAAAGCTGGTTTTCCTGCCTGCGTACTTTATTTTTTTCTTCTTTAGTCAGCTTTGCAACTTCCATTTTTGTCGGATAATTTTCTGTCCCCGCTTCAAGCGGAGTAAGCTCCTTTGTATCATTGAAAAGCCCTTCAACTGCTGTTTTTAATGAAACAGCATCCGGTTTTTCCAGGAACCTGTATGATGGTCCGAAACCAGCCCTCCAATACAAATGCTGTATTTTCTTTTGTTCAGAAATCAATTTTAATTTAAATTGGAAATATCCAAGTGAGACTAAAAGAATATCAAAAAGTTTAACAAAATTACTGAAAAGGAAACCCTGTTAAACGTTTATCCGGTGAACGGCACGCGAAATCAAATATTGCTTCTCAAAAATTTCCAAGATAATATTTCCTGGTGTAAATGAATGCAGCATTATTAAAATTCATTAAATACAGACCGCTCGTTAAATCTGGAATTTCTATTTCGATTTCTGAAGATCCATGATAGATTTTTTTCGTAAAAATTATTTTTCCCATCCTGTCAAATAAATTAAGAGTGAAATCCTCTTTTTCTTTAATATCCTTCAAAAATATTTTATTGTTGGAAACGGAAACAGTAAATGGTGCGGGAGTTGTCTCCAGTATATCATTTGATGAAATTTCAGCCTGGGCTAACTTTTGCGTACCGGCAAATACAATCAACTGCGGTTTATTTGTCAGCTGCTCTTTTGAATAGAATAATGCATAATTGTCGGTGGATTTTGCTTTACAACGGAGAACAAGTGTGATAAATGTATCACCCGCTGTCTTTTTTTGCTGCACAAGTGTTGTAATATTCCACTCATAAAATTGCAGGGCAGTACCGGAAATTGTCTCGGTCGCATACACTGTTGAAGATGCTGCGGGTCTATTATTATAAGTTATTAAAGATTCCTGCCATGACTGGTTCGGAACATCACGTACAGTTACGTTTATTGAAGGCGTGGAAGTTGTATTCATTTTTCCGTACAGGCGTAATGTTGCATTGGCAACATTGCTGTCTGCATTGGCGATGTTGAAACGCAAATAAATTTCACGATTAGCATCTGATGTAAGTCCTGCTTTTTTCACCTGCAGCCATTGAGAAGATCCATAATTAGTATTGGCATAAGCTCCTGTTCTCACATAAGCATCAGCAACCGGGTTAACCGCATCTGAAACGGGAACTAATTTTACATCTAAATGTGTAAATGCTCCATTGCTGAGAGAAATACCGGGAAAAGTAACAGAATTGTATCCTGTTTTTGAAAACCGGATGCTATAGTTTCCCGCAGCAGCAAGCCACGTTGAGTAAGCGCCTGTAATTTTAGTATAATCAAACTCCGGCTTGCTTAGAATTTCCACTAACACATTATTTACTGGCAAATTAGTTATGCTGTCTTTTACAATTCCTGTAAGATGGCATCCTCTGACATAAGTCGGTGTGAGAACATACAGTCCCTGTTGCATATCAGACGCTACTATATTTCCGGAAGGAAGAAACGGGTAAACACCCCAGCATCCGCTAAACCCTGCTCCGCTGTTGGGGCTTGTATCATAAAAACCAGTCTGTATCATATGACTGGGTTTGGAAACATCTACAATAGAAATTCCGGCCGTGTACCATGAACTTATTGCATAGTTATTCAATATATGTGTATTGTGCACCGAAGAATTATCTCCCGGGTGAATTTGAATCCGGTCTAATTCATGGATATTCGTGACATCCGAAACATCATAGGAAGCCAGGTATGAATTGCTTACTTCATCAGTTGTAAACAGTGTTTTCCCGTTATCAGACAGCCAGGTATTGTGGGTAAAATTTCCGGGAGTGTTTTGTGATGCCACTAAAATCGGGTTCGCTTTATTGGCCACATTATACACACCAAAATAACCGGAGTAAATATGTGCAGCCCATAGTGTATCGTTCCTTACGTAGCCATCATGTATATAGGGTCCGGGAGTATGTCCCTGGTAAACCGGGTTCCAGGGATCGGTATTAAGATCACAAATTTTTGCAGCACCACTGAAAAGACCGCCACCAAATAAATAAACATATCCGTCTTCAATGTGCAAAGCATGGATATTTGATAATTGACCTGCAATGGCTCCGTCACCGGTATATTGCTTGTACTGCACAGAGTCAGGCAGGTATTGAAGATTTATGATTTGCAGTCCTCCTCCCGCTTCAGTTGTTACATAAGCATAATGCTGAAAAGTTTTCACTTCTCTCCAGGAAGAACTGAGTCCCGGCACTGCGAATTTTTCATCGGGATTGACCGGATCCGTAACATCAACTATGGACAAGCCTGCTGATGTACCAACTAATGCATATTCATTACCGAAAGCATCCACATATCCACCGATATTGGCAAGTTGAAGACCGGGATAAGTCAGTTTTGAACGAAACGTAATATTTTGCTGAGCATGGAGCGTAATTGTTAAAATGAACAACAAAGAGAGTAACAGGTTTTTTTTCATTGGTTTTAATTTTAAGTATTCCAAAGATAATTGTTTCATTGATGCCAATAAATAATTAAAGAAAAATTTAAATTACTTTTTTCTTTTTCAAAAAAGATGACATGCCAATCCATACGAAACACGGAATCCAGATCCAGGTAAACTCACTCTTAAAAACGGCCCATCCCCAACTGCTGAAAAAACCTGCAACACTGATGGGTGAAACAAGTATCGGGCGGAACGAAAAAAAGTATCTTGAATTTTCAAAAGGGGCAAAAAAGGCAACTCCTAATCCTCCGCTTGTCATTGCGTCAAGAACAGGATGAGAAGCAGTTGCAATAAAAAAATAAAACCATTTCTGAACATATGAACCACTCACTGGTTTTTCATCAGTATAAAAAATCAGCATAATAAAAAAAGCAAGAGCGAAAGCAAAAAAGAATGAATGAGTAATTCCCCTGTGTCCCCATATAGAATGATAGGGAATCCCCAGCCAGAAGCCTATTGCATCCGCATCAGGTAAAACAGCACAAGCCATTCCCAGTAAAAAAAATTTAAATGACTTTCCTTCTTTCGGAAAAACTTTACCTCCCGCATACGCTGCCAGAGCATGAGAAAATGCCGAAGGCATTGATGTATTTTATTTTGATATGCTGAATTTCTTTACTACCATTTTATCTTTGGTGGTCGCTGAAAGATAATAGATACCGGAAGCAAGGTTTGATCGGTTAAGGACAATGGTTTGTTCTTTCGTTTCAAATTTTTCCAGCACTCTCCCTATCAGGTCCACAATTTCAATTTGTACAGGTTCAGAAATTATTTCTGAAAACTGAATAGTAAATTCTCCCGAGGTCGGATTCGGGTAAACGATAAAATCAATTCCTTCACTTCCTGTATTTTCAGTTCCTGTATTGATCCCGTCTTTGCAGGGAACAGTAACCGTAACACCGGTGGAAAGTTTAGAGCATCCGTTCGCATCTGTTACTTTTATTTTATAAACGCCTGCAAGGGTTGCTGTATAATTTTTATTTGTGGCTCCCGAAATATTCACACCGCCCTTTTTCCAGTGATATGTA
>Ga0134123_10000321_pt1 | contig 32938 bp, 25 predicted proteins | sample KB303_FD_96460 | JGI IMG/M metagenome (GOLD analysis project Ga0134123, IMG submission 96460) | Terrestrial soil microbial communities without Nitrogen fertilizer from Kellogg Biological Station, Michigan, USA - KB3-0-3 | ecosystem: Environmental > Terrestrial > Soil > Unclassified ...
CCTTTCAGTATCTTGAAGAAGTAACCGTGATAGGGCTCCGCGCCGGGCGAGTAGCCCTGCTCGATGGCGCGTGCGATGTGTTCGCCGATCGGTCCGCCCCAACTGCCATCGGCGTTCTGCCAAGCAAGTCCGTCCTGCTTGCCGGGGCGCGCGATGATGCGTTGCGCGTACTCATTGACCTCATACATTTCGCGCTTGCGCTGCGCGTATTCGTCTTGCGCCTCGACATAGCCGCGGCAGACCTCGATGGCATCGAGCTCGTTCGCACCGATTCGCCGGTACACCAATTCCTGCCGGCCCGCGACGGCATCGAAGAACCACTTGTCGCCGGACTTCACCACCGGCACTGGGAAGGGCCAGTCCTCGTCGCCGACGAAGAGAGTGGCACGCGCGCCAGATTTCGGCTCGACCACGACGTGGTTCTTCTTGGCGGCTTGCGCAGTGAAGTCCTTAGCTCGCTGCCGATCGTGCTCGAGGTCGCCGGTGAGTAGGACGTCCCTGCCGCTCTGTCCGACGAGGTTGATGAGCCGCGTCTGGTCGAATACCGCTGCGGCGTCGATGAGCGACGCGCTGGCCTGTTGTGGCGTATCGAATGTTTGGACGCCCGGCGGTGGCGCGGAAGACTTGGCAGATGCGCCGGCGGCCGGGGACTCGGCGGCGAGCGCCGCAGCGGCAGAGCACACGAGAGCACCCAGCGCGATGCGCAGCACGTCAAGCAGCGTGTGGAAAAGAGGCTTTGATTGGTTCGGCACTCGCTGTCTCCAACACAGGGCACTCATCGTCGTCGCCCTCCGCCGCCGCGCCTGCCCATACTCGAGGCGCCGCGACTACCGGAAGCAGTCGCACGCGAGCCGTTGTAGTTACCGCCGCCGAAGGCATTGCGGTTGCCGCCGCTGCTACCGGAAAGATCGCGGCTGCCGACTCGATCGGCGCCGCCACCGGTGCCACCGGAACCACGGTTGGATGTGCCCGCGCCGCCGCGGTTGCTCGCGCTGCCGCGGTTGCCCGCACCGCCACTTGCACCAACATTGCCACCCTGCCGTGCGACCCGTTGCTGCGCGCTTGCCTGGCGAGTGGCGAAGGAGTCGCCACGGGCGCTTCCGCCGAATCGGTCCGCGGTTGCCCGATCCGCGTAAGGCGCGCCGCCTCGGTGCTCGGGCTTGTGTTGCCAGTCCGAACGTCCACCGGCACCCCCTGCCTTGGGCTGTGAGGCACCTGGGCCACCCACACCGCCCGCGCCGCCAACTCCACCCACACCACCCACACCGCCCGCGCCGCCAACTCCACCCACACCGCCAACTCCACCCACGCCGCCAACTCCACCCACTCCGCCAACTCCTCCAACTCCACCGACGAAGGTGTTGTGATGATTGATGTAGACGGTGCTGCCTCCCCAACCGCACCCATAGCCCCAGCCGCCGCTCATCCACGCGCCCATGGCGAAGCCATAGGTGAAAGTGATAAACGCGGCGCCCGGCGGGTAGTAGGGATAGTAGATCGGCGGGTACGGATAGATGGGCGGACCGTAGACCACGACCGGGCTGTACGAGGGGACATAGACGATCTCGGGATTCGCCTGCTCGATCACGACTACCGTCTGGCCGCTCTCGACGGTCTGCTTCTCGACCTTCTGTTGCTCGTTCGATTGCAGCGTGCCCTTGTCCAGGGCCCTCTGGCGCATGCGCTGCACGGCATCCATCACATCCTTCTGTTGGGCAAGAAATGCGTTGCCGAGATCTGTCGTCCACTGCACGTCGTTGGACAGTCGATCGACGAGGTCCGGCAGGGCAGCCATCGATTGAATGCTGGCGTCCCAGGGCTGCTTCGACACCGCATCGGCGAGCGCCTTGTCCTTCAGGCCTTGATTCTTCTTGAGCCACTGCTGCAGCTGAATGATCTCGAGCGGATAGGTAGAAGCGGCCAGCACCTGCGCGAGCAGTGGATCGGGATAAAGGGCGATCGGTGCGACGAGCGAGTCCAACTGCTCGGGCGGAATCTTGGCGCCGGCTACTGTCGTGGAAGGACTGGGCTGCGGCTGCGCTGACGCTGCGGGTGCGGGAGTTGGCTTCGCCTCTGCGCTGGGCGGCGGTTTCGGTGGAGCGCTCGCTGGCTGGGGCGGCGGAGTTGTTTGCGGCTTCGGTGAGGAGCAGGCAGTCACCGTGGCGAAGACGATCAGCGCCGAGCACAGAATCGCGCACCAGACGCTGAAGTGCGCGGCAACTCGCCTCATGAGGACCTCGCAATCCAATTCAAAACGGGTGGCCGACGGCCACACCTGCTCATCGCGCGACATATCGGGCGTGCTGCTTGCTTTTACCCATGACCGGACCTGCCATGTGCAGCATCACGGATTCGCTCGTGACTAGCCTTCCGGATCTTGACGGTCACCGCCAGCGTGAGAGAGGTCCACGCCGGCGCCCCCTACCCCTATACGCCAGATGCGTCGTCCGGTCGGTCGAGGCGACCTTGTCGGCCCGAAAGGGAATTACCTTCGCGGCGCGCTCATTCGACGCGAAGTGGCTAGTCTCGCGATTGCGTGACTGGCTTTTGCAACAACAGATCGAGCGTGTGACACAGCTTTTCGACGGTCGCAGGTTTTTCCAGCCATACATTGAAACCGAGTGACGAGGCGAGATCGAGCGTCTCCTGGCTGGCCCTGCCGGAGGTGAGGGCGAGCGGAATTCGCGGCCGAATTGCGCGCAACTCTTTCGCGACGTCGATGCCGGACAACCCTCGCATGGTGATGTCCGCAATCACGGCGTCGAATTGATCCGGATTGGCCCGGAATGCGTCCACGGCGATCTGCGGGTCGGAATAGACGGTGCAGCGATATCCCAAGATGCCCAACAGGCGTTTCAGGGCATGCGCCAACCGTTCTTCGTCATCGATGTACAGGATCTGCTCGCCGTTACCGCGAGCAGCGCCGTCGGCGAGTGGCGGTGCTGGATCGATCGCGTCTGCGCGGACCACGGGGAAATACACGCGGAACGTCGATCCCTTACCGACTTCACTTTCTATCGTAATGGCGCCACCGTGGTCCTTCACGAGTCTATGGACGACGGACAATCCAAGTCCCGTTCCTTCGATTCCTCGGGTGGTGAAGAACGGCTCGAATGCTCGATCCATCGTCGCCCGCGTCATGCCAATGCCGGTGTCCTGCATGGAGATACAAACATACTCGCCCGCATGCAGCTCACCGCACGCAGCGACTTCGCCTTTGGTGGTGTGAATGTGGTCCAGGGTCAGCGTCAGGACGCCTCCGGCAGGCATGGCCTGTCCGGCATTCGTGCCGAGATTCACCAGAATCTGATAAACCTGGTTCGCATTCGCCGTGACGCCGGGAACCGCCGAGCCGAGAGCTGTTCGGAACTCCACATCGGGCAACGTGGCTCGAAGGAGCGCCAAGGCATCCATCACGATCGGCAACACCGAGATCGTGCTGCGTTCCGAGTCCTGCTTGCGGCTGAACAAGAGAATCTGTCTGACCAGCTCGTTGGCGCGCGAACTGGCGTTCTTGATTTCTTCGAAGTAATTGCGCGCCGCTGCGCCGCTCGACGTTTCCATACAGCCGGATTCGGCGTTGGTTGCGATGATCGCCAGCAGATTGTTGAAGTCATGCGCAATCCCGCTCGCCAGCGTGCCCAGCGCATCCATCTTCTGCGCTTGCTGCAATTGATCCCGCAATGACCTGCGCTCCTCCTGAGCGCGTATCCGATCGGTAATGACTTCGGTCAGCATCAGAATGCCGCCGATTTCACCGTTGCCTTTTTGCCAGGGCTGCACCACCCAGCGAAGAACATCTTGCGTGCCATCGGCCCGTGGGAATGGAGCCTCCTCTCGGGAATCCGTGGCGCCTGCCATGCACCTTTTGTGTATCAGCTTCCAGTCTTCGCCGATCTCCGGAAAGACCTCGTAATGGCTCAAGCCCTTGAGGTTTCTGTTGCCGAGTCGATAGTCGATCAGCCAACGGCCGCTGTAGGCGATGTAGCGCATTTGCGTGTCGAACATCGCAACGGCGGCCGGCGTCTCTTCGATCATGGTCTGCAACAGCTTCTGCTTTTCGAGCAACTCCTGTTCGGTTCGTATGCGTTCGAGCAACTCGAACCGGGCGTAGCGGATCGCGTTGCGTACCACCAGTCTGGGCAAGCGCATCAGCACGACGACGATGCTCATGTAGAGACAGCTCAACCACCAGAGGGTGGTCGACTTGTACTGGATGCCCGGCAGCAGGAGGCCAAAGCTCTCCGCCATCACCAGGCCAAAACACAAAATGGCGCACACCACGGCGGTTACTGCTGCTGCTCGTTCTCCGAGCAGCAGGCCCGTCATCACCACGATGACGAAATACATCGTTGCGCCGGGCGAGCGCATGCCTCCTCCGGATGTGATCGCTAGCGCCGTCATCAACGAGATCAGGCCGGTAGCGAACACGATGGCCGCCAAGCGCGTTCTGCGTCGATTGAGTCGGAGCACGACAACGCCCAGGACAATGACGAAGACCGCGGCCGCTGCAGCTCGCGAGATCGTCTCCGGCTGATTCATCGCGACCAACGCCAGGAATGCGACGGCGATGGGCACGATTGCCCAAACCACGCCATGGAAGAGGTGTGCGCGCTGTGTCTCTTCCTCGAGAGTCAGCGTCGGTGGGGCGATTAGACTCAACATCGGGTTTGACCTCTATTGCTGAGACTCGGCAGGTGACGAATTGCAGCGCAGCGTACGAAGGTGCGCGACCTTACGTCGTTCCCCTCTCGCACCAAGCTGTTGAACTCCGGTGCGAGGTCCGACCGATTCCGGGAGCTAACTCCTAACCACGAACCGTTGCAATCCTCTTGTCTCATCCAGACTTCGTGGTTCGTAGCGATGGACTCTGAGGGTACCGCCGCGGGCAGGATCGACTAGATACGCTATCCCGCGAGCTGTACAGCAAAAGTCTGGCTCGTCAGCTTCATGCATTATGACCCTGGGCTTGTTCATCAACCTCGATGCGCGCTGGTTCGACATCGACACCGACGCGAAGCTCGATGGTGTCGATCAGGGCACGATCGAGATAGACCCGTACGGGTTCGGTCTATCAGTCGGTCATCGCTTCTGATTGTGCTGGTGACGTGTCACGCAGTGGCGTGAACGGCTTGGGCTGCAAGATCGAGAAAGGCTGCCGCAGGCATCTGAGCAGAAGCATCGGATGTGGAACGCAAGCGCCTCACCGTTTCGACGACCCGCCTTGGCGTGCCGAGATCGCTCCAGCCGCACGCAGGAACTGTCATGACTCGCAGCAGCTCAGGCGATCGCTGCAGAATATCGCGCGAGAAATCCAGTTCGGGCAGCCGGTCGTACAGCTGCGCCAGCCGCGCCCGAGCCGTATTCGAATCCGACGAAGTCACGACGTGCCGCATCTCATCGACCAGCTCCGGACAGCGAGCCTCGAATGCACGCATGAGCGCCTGAGCGCTGGCCGCAAAGATGAAGGAGTTCCACACGCCGCCACGCGCCATGAGCGCGCGAGCAGTCGCGCGATTCGGCTTTTCCACGAACTCGCTGACCGCACTGATGCCGCCGAGGCTGTCGCCATCGACGACGATGTAACCAAAGTCGGGATCCGCGTCCTCGGGCGTGATGCCCAGGAGGATCACGTGACTGCGATCACGCTTGAGCTCTGTCATGGCCGCCCGCAAGCTGCCAGCCAGAACATCCTCGTTGCGCACGTAGTGATCGGAGGGAAGAACCAGCAGCATCGCTTCCGGGTCGCGATGCACGATGTGCAGGAGTGGGAAGAGGATGCCATTCGCCGTGCCGCGATTGCGCGGTTGTGAAATCACGTTCGACGCTGGGATGCCGAGAGGCAACGACTGCCACCAGCGGCGGTGGTGGTCCGCCACGATCGCACAAATCCGCTTCGGGTCTGCCACGGCTCGAGCGCGGCGCAGGGCATCATGCAGCAGAGATCCTTCCCCGCGTATCGAGCAGAACTGTTTCGGGATCGCGACACCGGAAGCTGTCGTCGTCAGCGCCTGCAGTCGACTGCCGTTTCCTGCCGCGAGCACCAGTGCCCAGTTGTGGCCGGAGTCCGGGTGTGTCTGCCAGCGATCATGTGTGCGTTGCATGCGGGGAATTCCCAATGGTTGCAGCAGGAGCCTGACAGTCTTATCTGCGCTGCGCAGCCGTGAGAGTTCACGGTCGCTTACGTAGTTGACCGCAGACGCGTCAGGCAGCTCAAGGAGACAAAGGCCCAGTCCGCAACGCACTCCCTATCCGGAAGCCCGCTTAGCTGTCTTCGGGAAGGCGCGGGTTTCGAACACTCGCCACGAGGACTACGCTTACCGCCAGCGACAACTTGCGGACACCGCGCATCGCTTACGAGGATTGCCGTCATGCCACAAGTCACCAGCGATACTCGGGCACGTGCTGAGGACTTCCCGATACGGGAACTGCTGACCGCCGGAGCATTCCACCATCCGATCACCAAGATCGAGCTCCGCGAAACGCATATCTCGTGGATCGTCCTGACGGGAACCTTCGCATACAAGATCAAGAAAGCCGTCAAGTTCGATTTTATCGATGCGCTGAGCCTGGAACGGCGCCGCGTGCTGTGCGAAGAGGAACTGCGCCTCAATCGCCGTCTCGCTCCGGAGCTCTACTTGGATGTCGTAGCAATTGTGCGCACGTCCGGCGGACTTTTGGTCGGCGGCGACGGGCCCGCCATCGAATATGCGGTCCGCATGCGGCAATTCCCCGCCTCCGAAGAGCTGCCGACGCTGCTGGCTGCTGCCGACATCAACGACGTCGAAATGGAAGCGCTTGGCGAGTTGCTTGCGCTGTTCCATCTAGATGCGGCAGTTGCGACGCCAGTTCGAGCGCCTGAGAAGACCGAGCAGATGTATCAGTCGGTGTTCGGTAACCTGGCGCAGCTGCTCTCACATTTCCATGGTGAGCATGCGGCGGCGCTGAGCCACCTGATCGATTGGACTCACGACACGGCGCAAGCTCTGGAACGTGTCTTCGAGATGCGCGAACGCGATGGGTTCGTGCGCGAGTGTCACGGCGACCTGCATGCGGCCAATATCGTCCGGCTGCAGGGTCAGCTGATTCCCTTCGATTGCATCGAGTTCGATCCGCGCCTGCGGTGGATCGATGTGATGAACGACGTCGCTTTCCTGGTCATGGACCTGGCCAGCCACGACCGATCTGATCTAGCGCTGGTCCTGTTGAGCCGCTACCTCGAGGTAACGGGCGACTACGAAGCCGTGCTCCTCCTGCCCTTCTACGCTGCGTATCGTGCGTTGGTGCGCGCCAAAGTGGACGCTCTCGCTGCGGAGCAGGTGCCTGCGCGCGCCGCTGCATACCGGGACAGATTGCAACGGCGCATCCGTGCCGCCTTGGAATGGGCAACGCCGCGTCGGCCCATGCTTATCCTCATGCACGGTGCGTCCGGCTCCGGCAAGTCCTGGTTGAGTCGACAGCTCGTTCCCGAGTTGCGCGCGATCCGCATTCGTTCCGACCTGGAGCGCAAGCGCATGGCCGGAATGCAGCCGACGCAGTCAGAGCCGGCGGGAGTTCGGGAAGGAATCTATTCGCCGCACTTCAGCCACCGCACTTACGCGCGACTGGCTGACCACACCGAAGCCTGTCTGCGAGCGGGGTTCGATGTGATCGTTGATGCCGCCTTCCTCGATGTCACGAATCGTGAGCTCTTTCGTGCACTAGCCAAGCGCGTCGGCGCCGGTCATGTGATCGTCGCCTGCCAGGCCGCCCCCGCTACCCTTGCGGAACGCCTCATCGAACGCTCGGCTGGACACAGCGATCCCTCCGACGCAACTCTCCCGGTTCTCGACACGCAGCTTCGTGAAATCAAGCCGTTCGAGCTAGCGGAACAGCAGGACGTAGTAACTGTGGATACTAAGGAGCCTGACGCACTACGCAGGACCGCGGCGGCCGTCCGTAGGCGCTCTGCAGCGTAGCTCGCTCCTCGCACCGGGCCAGCCAAGGCGGAACGCCCCTCGTACACATGTTCCTGACAGCGTTCGCATGCGCATACTTCGCGCATGCGCCTCGCGACTAACCCTCTGTTCGCACTCGGACTGTGGGCTATCGCGTGCGCGACCGCCGCCGCGGACCAGATCGACACCGCGACCGCGGCGCGCGAAAGCGCGCCAATCGTTGTCGCCAACCGCACGGTCATCGTCGTGCGCGGGCCCATCGCCGGATATTCGGCTGCGGAGCGCGCGGTCGCTTCCGTGAACCGCATAACCGATGCTCTCGAGACGAACCCATCGCCTGTCATCAAGGTCGAGGATATCGACCAGGGGACGCAGGTGCTGCTCGGCGGCAAGCGCGCTTTTCTCGTAACACGTATCGACATCGATCCGATCGCCGGCGAGACCACTCAGATAGTCGCCGGGGAAGCGGCCAAGCGCCTGGGACAGGCGGTCGCGGAATATCGAGCGCAGCACACTCCCCGTTATTTGTTGCTCCAAACCGGATGGGCGGTGCTGGCGCTCGCCCTCTACAGCGGGCTGCTGTGGCTGCTGATGGTCGTCGATCGTCGCGTCGGCCGGCTGGTGGCCGGGGCTGCGGCGGCGCGCGCGGATCGCCTCCATGTCAAAGGTGTCCGTCTATTCGATCCCGAGCAAGTCAGCCAGTTCACACGCCACGTGTTCACGGGATTGGCGTATGTCGTGGGGTTCGTCGCGACGTACGGCTGGATCACGTTCACGCTGCTGCAGTTCCCGTACACGCGTCCGTCGGGCGAGCAGATGGAAGGACAGCTGCTGGGAATCGTCGGCGACATCGCGCTTTCGATCGCCAACGCGATTCCCGGCCTGCTGTTGGTGATCGCGATCCTGCTGATTGCGCGGCTGATCATCCGCCTCGCGAACCTGTTTTTCGATCGCGTCGCCCGCGGCAAAATCACGATGGGCGGGCTCGATGCCGATACGGTAGCACCCACCCGGCGCATCTTTCAGTTCGTCGTCTGGGCGTTCGCGGCAGCGCTCGCCTATCCCTATCTGCCGGGGTCGGACACCGAAGCCTTCAAGGGCGTCTCGGTGCTGTTCGGCCTTGCGGTGTCGATCGGGGCCTCCAGCTTGGTCGGTCAGGCGGTGAGCGGGCTGATCCTCACGTATACCCGCGCCTTCCGGCCCGGCGAGTACGTGCGCATCGGCGACACTGAGGGCACGGTGGTCGGGATGGGCGCCTTCGCCACCCGCGTCCGCACCGGTCTCGGCGAGGAGGTGCTCGTCCCGAACAACCTCGGACTGCAGAACTCGACCAGGAACTTCTCCCGCGCAGCGCCGGGCCCGGGGTTCATGGTCAACAGCGGCGTCACCATCGGCTATTCGACGCCGTGGCGGCAAGTGCATGCGATGCTCGAGGAGGCAGCGCGTCGCACGTCCGGCATCGACCGTGATCCCGCGCCTTACGTGCGTCAGACCGCGCTCGCGGATTTCTACGTCGAGTACCGCCTGATCGCCCACTCGCTCATCGACGATCCGACCGAGCGCATCAACATGCTGAGCGGTCTGCACGCCAACATCCAGGATGTGTTCAATGAGCACGGGGTGCAGATCATGTCGCCGCACTATATGACCGACCCCGCTGAGGTGCAGGTTGTAGCGAGGGAGCGCTGGTTCGCGCCGCCCGCCAAGCCGCCTGCAATCTAGCGCCTGCTGTCGCAGTCTCGAGCGTGCTCGCTGGCTAGAAATACCAGAAGCCGATTGAAACGATAACGTTGAGGTAGTCCCGAGCGGAATCAACCGTCGCCGTGAGACTCCAGTCGTAATCGCCCCAGATACTCGTGTGGAACACGCGGACTTCAAACCCGCCCGTCACATGCATCCGGCTCGAGACGCCTTCATAGTTCGAGGGCTCGTAATAACTCCCCAGTCGCAGCCGCAGCCGGCCCGGTAGTGTTTCGAGCTCCGAACCCAGCCGGACACCGATGGTGTCATGCGTTCCGACCGGCTGTATTTTCTGGGCCAACACCGACTCAACACCCACCGCGTTCGCGCTCGACGCAGTGAAGAGCAGATCACTGGCCACCAGCCACTTGTGATCTTTCCAGAATGGCGCCGAATCGACTGCGTAGGACGCGCCCAGTCCCAGACTCGCAGGCAAGATCACTTGCTGCGGAATGATCAGCCCGTTCACCGTAACCGGAGTGTCGCCTGGCGTCTCGAGTACCTCATCGGAGCGAATGGACGACGAATAGGTCAAGCCGAACCGCCACGGTCCGCGTTCCGGATTCCACAGTGCACCCACGTCCCAACCGGTGCCGGAGAGTTTTCCAAGCGTCACATCGATTGTCTTGGTGCGCAGCTTGGACGTCGTGGCACGCAACCCGACACCGACCGTCAATTCACGATCGAGGAACTGCCGGCCGAGTGTCACGGAGGTGACGCTCAGGACGTATTCATCGTCATCAGCAGCGGGGCTTTCGAGCGCGATGATTTCCGAGTCGCTCAATACGCCCAGTCCCCAGGACCCATACTGGCCCAGCAGTCCGAGGGAGCGTATGCGGTGACTCTTGTAGTCCGGCGGCGTCTCGCCGTTGTTGTCGAAATCATCGCTATCCAGGCCGGTCAGGCCCGCGGTCCAATCCCAGTCGAATTTGGTTGTGGAGCGTTGCGGGCGAAACGCCACACCCGCGGGATTGGAACTCAGGGATGCGATGCCTTCTGCGACCCCGATATACGTCCCGCCGAGCGCCACCTTCCGGGACGAACCCAGGACAGGACCTTGCCGCAGATCCAGGTTGTAATTGTTGTCGACGATCGGCGGGCCGTCGATCTCGCTGCGCACCTCCGCGCAAGACAGCGACATCATCAGCAACAAACAGAATGATGCTGATTGTTGCCACACTGAATTTTTCTCACCGGAAGATGCCGCGCTCGAGAATCGTGCCGTGCCCGACCGGCCGGCCCACGCTCACCCACAGGCTCCACGAGTCAGTGGAGGTTGCGCCGATGCCGAGCGTGAGCGGGCCGACGACGGTGCGTCCGGTCAGGAAGAACGAGCCGCCATAGATTTCTTTGCGGTCGTTGTCGCCGAAGGCATCGATGATCTCGCCGGCGGCAACTCGCGCACCGAGGTACAGCGCGCGGTTGCGGATAGTGGAGATGTCCTGGAGCTTCCAGAGGTAGCTCGTGCCGAGGTTCCAGTAGTCCGTCACGCGCAGCTCGCCCACTTCGAGGCCGGGAAAACTGCCGGGCCCGCCGAGCGCGAAGGTGCGGTCCTGCGGAAGATCGCTGCCGAGGTCGGAACCTCCGGCCAGGGTGACCCAGAGCACGTCGCTGCGAAACGGAACGGCGAGCCCGAGCCCCAGCTCGGCTCGCTCCCAGGAGCGTTCACCGCCGAGCGATTCGTCGCTGTGCATGTACTCGGCTGCGGCCGCCATGCCTCGCGTTGGGCTGAACGCAGTATCGCGGCTGTCGTATTCGGCGGATGCGAGGATGCCCGCATCCACTCTGTCGCTTTCCGGCATGAGCGGTGATCCGATCTCCACGTTGACCTTGCGATGCGTGTACGCGTAGCCGACTCGTGCTTGTCCGTGGCGGCCGACATTGACGCCGAAATCGAGCGTCCCGCCGAGGTCGCTGAAGGAATAGCGCGCAATGCGCTCGTCTTCGAAAAACAGATCTTCGAATGAGCGAGAGTACTGAGCCCGTGGTTCGATGAAGAAGCGGTGCGTAGCGTCGAGGGGCTGGAACAGGCTGGTAGCGAAGAGCACCTGTCCGCCGAGCTGCACTTCGTTGCGCCACTCGGCGCCGAGCGAGTTCAGCCAGGTGCGCGCGTGTCTGCCGTAGAGGATGAAGGTCAGGTCGCCATCCTCGGACGCATACATGCCGAAGTCCATCCTGAGATAGTTCGGTCCCCAGCTCTTCTCGCGCGGCAGCCACGTGAGTGTGGGCGAGTCGCGGTCGCCGTCGAGGCGGTAGCCGATCGAGTCGAAATCCTGCAGCGCCGACATCCGTTGCGCTTCCCGGCTGATCGCTGCAGTGTCGACCGTATCGCCCGCGTTCACGCCGCCGGTCTTCGCCAGGTATTCCGGATTGACGTTCTTCAGGCCGCCGAACTGCACGCTGGCCAATCGCGCAGCAATCTCCTGTGAGGCTGTGACGGAGCCACGCCACGCGGCATATTGCGCCTCGGGCAGCGCCAGCCGCGCAAGACTCTCCGCTTGGGCGCGCGCTGCTGCCTCGCCAAGGGGAATGGTCTCCGGCACGCGCTCGAAGTCCGCCGTGCCGATCGATCCCATGAGCACGTCGATTCGAACGTCGTTCGGCCGCAGAGACTGCAGTTGCAGCGTCTCGTTGGCCTCGATCATCACGTCCATCGTGCGGCTGAGGAGCTGCGCTGCGCTGCGCAGCTTGCGCGGGTCCGCGGCAGGCTCCACCAGGTTCACGACGATGACGACGTCGGCACAGAGATCACGCGCGACGTCGATGGGAATGTTGCGGACGAGGCCGCCGTCCGAGAGCACCTTGCCGTCCAGTTCGACCGGCGAGAACGCCCCCGGGATCGCCATGCTGGCGCGCAACGCCGTCGCCAAGTCGCCCTGATCGAGCACGAACATCTGGCCGGAAACCATGTCGGTTGCGATGGCGCGGAATGGAATGGGCAGCTCGTCGAAATCAGTCTTCACCCGTGCATTGGCGACATAGCCGCGCAGCAGATCCTCGATGTTGCTCGTGTTGACCAGACCGCTCGGTGTGGTCACGCCCTCCGCACTGATCCCGAACTCGAAATCATTGCTGTAGGTCGCGCCCTCCCGCTTCTGCTCGATCGGCTCGAGCGCCCGCCGTCCCTGGTTGCCGACCACCCGCTTCCAGTCGATCTGGGTGACAAACTTCTCGAGCTCAGCCGCCGGAATACCAGACGCATAACCGCCGCCAACGAGCGCGCCCATACTCGTGCCGGCAATGCAGTCCACCGGCACGTGCATCTGTTCGAGGACTTTCAGGACGCCGACGTGAGCGCCGCCCTTGGCGCCGCCTCCGGCCAGCACCAGACCGATACGGGGCCGGCCGGCCTCGGCGGCAGGCAGTGCCGGGGCCGAGCACGCCAACATCCCGAGCATAGCGAGCCAGGTGGCGATAGCGTGTCGAGTTCGCGAAGTCGTCGGTCGCATCTGAATACCTCCGCATTCGCATTGCGACGAGGCTGTCGCCGCAGTCAGGAGGTCGTGCTAACACACGGGGGGTGCCGGAAAAATCAGTGCTCGGTGCAGGCGCAGAGGTCCCGGCGCGTCGGGCCACCTCGCTGAGCTAGTGCGTTTGATCCGGACCGGCCTTGAAGTTGCGGAACTCGCTGCTGCCTGCGGTATGCCCCAGTCCGTCGATGGCGCGCACCCGAACGCGAATCTCTGCGCCGGCGCGGCCACGATGACATCAGCACGGCCGGCGATAGGTTGATTGCACGCATGCGTCCATGCTGACGCGCTTGCAGCGCTAGCTCATTGGCTCTTGATGAACGCGACGCTTTCGCGCATCGCCTGCGCATAGCGGGCCACCAGCGCATGGCCACCGGAGGGGAAGATGAGGGCTCTGCCGTGCGCCACGCTGTGCGCAATGTATCGAGCTCGAGCGGCCGTGCCGAATCGGTCGTCCTCCGCACTGATCGTCAGGACCGGGCAGGCGATCTTCTCGATGGAGTACGGCTCGCGCATGGCGGCCGTATGGATGTCGAACTGCATTCCCTCGTAACGCGGGCTCACGGGCAGCAGGTGATCCAGCAATTGGCCGACGCGCGCCTTTTCACCTGCATCCGCCGAGCGCACAACGGCGGGAGCCGTGCCCAGCATTGCCCCGCTCATTGCGCCAGGCACGATCGACATGAGTCGCAATGCTGCCCACGCGAAGAAATCGGAGCTGATCATTGCAGTGACGAAGGCGCCGCCGTGAACTGCTGTCCCTGCGGGCAGGTAATCGGCAGGTACGATCAGCACCAGGGCACGGCACCGTTGCGGGTAGCGAATTGCAAACTGCATGGACGACCACGCGCCCGCAGAGATGCCGACGACGACCACCTGATCGATCCCCAGGTGATCGAGAAGCTCGGCATACGCATCGGCCTGCATCGCGACGGTCAGGTCAGGGGGCAAACTCGAACGCAGGTAGCCGAAACGTGACGGAGCGATCAGCCGATACTCGTGTTCGACCAGCGCACCCGTCATGTCGATAGCCTGATCGAACCCCCCTCCCGCGCCGTGAATCGCGAGGATCGGCTCGCCGGCTCCGCGCACGGAGTATTCCAGCGTACCGACCGACATCTGCATCGTCTCGCTGTGACCTGCGAGGCGAGCGCGGGCTAATGACAGGTCGCGGGCAAAGAGGATGTAGACGCCAGCCGCGGTAACGATGAGGACTGCGAGAACCAGAAGATAGATACTGCCGGCCGGGTGATCCACGTGGGCAGCGTAGCATTGCAGATCTCGCGAGCAGCAAGAAAGATGTTACCTATCGAACGTGCGTCCGCTACAGATCTCGCTGAGAAACCCGGCCGGTCGCCTGCAGTGTTCTTTCTGCTGGTCTTTGCGCTTTCGGGTCCGTTCTGGTTGGTCACCTCCCTCGGGCAGCTTCAGCTGCTGCCGGGCTTGCCCCTGAGTGCAGTCATGGTCCTCTGCCCTCTCGTTGCCTCGCTGCTCCTCATTGCGCTCGAGCGCGGCTCCGCAGCTGTGACTGCACACCTCAAGCGGGCGCTCGACTTTCGACTCATCAAGAGCAAGGCCTGGTACGCACCAATTCTGCTCCTCATGCCAGCGACCGCAGCGTTGGCCTACATCGCGATGCGAGTGCTCGATCTACCGCTGCCTTCACCCGCCCTGTCCATCTCGATCGTTCCCGCCTTGTTCCTGCTGTTCTTCCTTGCCGCTCTGGCTGAAGAGCTCGGCTGGTCTGGCTACGCTCTCGACCCGCTACAAAATCGATACGGCGCGCTGCTGGCGAGCCTGATCATCGGGCTCGTGTGGGCAGCATGGCACTTAGTTCCTTTGCTGCAGGTCGACCGCGCGCCCGGTTGGATCGCGTGGTGGTCTGTAGCCACCGTGGCTACACGCGTTCTGCATACCTGGCTCTACAACAACACTGGCAAGAGCGTGTTCGGTGCCGCGCTGTTCCACGCGATGACGAACGTCAGTTGGCAGATGTTCCCTAACCATGGGTCGCACTACGATCCGCGCATCACCGGGATCATCCTGGCGATCGTGGCCCTATGCGTTACCGTTGCATGGGGGCCGCGAACGCTCGCGCGTTTTACGAAGCCTTGAAGGCACCTTACTGCGACGCTCAGTCATGGAAGACAGCGCCGTATCTCACGCCCGCCTTTCTGAGCAACCAAGCCAGCGGACAGCAGCCGGTGACTGATGACTGCGCGAGATCTGCAGCCAGAAATGCAGCCAGAGCGTACCAGTAGGGATGCACCAGACTGCCGAGCAGAATGGCGATCACGATCAGCGAGCCGGCCACCGCGAGCACTACTCGTTCCACCGTCATCGGATGCCTCCTCCCCCGCGATTGCGGTCAGACTCTTAGCCCTCTCGCAGCATTGTCCTGCACGCAGCAATGTCATGGCATGAGGGATAGGCCTGCACTGATCGTGAAAGGTACGGAAGCAACAGAGCAGGACCCAGCCCGCCTGATGGTGCCCGGGGCACGCCTAGTCCGGAGCTGCGAAAGGCGCTCGAAGCTGTTGCGCACACACCCGATGCGCTCCTTCCACGTGAGGAATACCAGGCCATCACGAAGCGGGACTGCTCTGACAGGCCCTGACTTGACCTCGAAGTGCGCTCGTCACGAATAACCTAGCATGGTGACCAACGGCCTGGAGCGGGACAACAAACAAGAAGCTGAAAGGCTCAAAAATCGTGCTGATACTGCTCCGCGGGCTGACACGCTGGCGACGCATCGCCGTCACTGGCTGACCGTGTTGTCATTCCTCGGGCGCGCGGTCGCGAACCGGGCCCTGCATACGCGACAAGTAGTCCGCGAGCCCGTCCATCTCGTTTGCCTGCAGGTTCCTGAAGGATCGCGCGAGGTCCTCGTCGACGTTGAACCGATGACCTGCAGCAAGATTGCGCATTTCCTTCACCAGATATCGATAGTGCTGATTGCGCAGAGAGGGCACGAAGCCATCGTCGTCGCCACGAGCATCTTCCTCATGGCAACTGCTGCAGAATTGCTCGTAACTCGCCTCGCCAAGCGACAGGTATTTTCCGTCGCCCGTATGCACGCCCTTAGGCGGCGGCAATTTGTTGAGGTACAGCGCCAGGTCAGCCCAGGACTGTGGCTGGCTCACTGCTTCGCGAGAGACCACCCGGTGCATTTGCGTCGCGATACGGTCACGCTCGCTGAACGCGGCGAGCTGCCTGATGACGTAGGCGCGGCGTTGCGAGGCGAGTGCAGGGACATCATGCTGCCCCGCGCCCTGCGCCTCACGCCCGTGACAACCCGCGCACTGCTCGCTGTAGAGTGCCGCCCCGCGTTGCACGTCTGCTTTGAGATCGAGTGCATCCATTGTCAGGTCGACCACCCGATCGGCAGCGGCGCTTGCGACCGAACCGGCCGTGAGCATCGCCGCGCTAAACATAAGCGCCAGCAGTCTCTTCTTCATGCCAGATGTGTTCATGGATGCGATAACTCCGGCCCGCGGTCCTATCACTGAGTGTGTCCCACGAACTGCTTGGCGTCGATGGCGACTTTCCCGACATATCGCGACTCCACCAAACTTGCGCAGTTCACACTTTGTGGAACCCCCTAAGGCGCTTCGCCACGGCACGCTCCAGACTGTGGCCCAAGTGAGGTCGAGCCATGCATGCGAGCGATCCTGTAAATCGAATCATGATGACGCCAGTGCTGACGATAGCGCCGAGTGAGTCGCTCGAAGAGCCTTGCGCCTCTTCACGAGCTATCCGGTGCACCATCTGCCGGTGGTGGAAGAAGAGCGCGTTGTTGGAATGCTGAGCTCCTCCGACGTTGCGAAGCTCAAATTCTTTCTACCGCCGCCTGGGACAGCGCGAGATGCGTTGCTCAAGGAGCGCTGGCACGTCAGGAAGATCATGCGCTCGCCTGCCTTGACTGTTGCGGAACACGAGAGTGCGCAGCGTGCCGCAGAGATCATGGCAACCAGTGGCATCCATGCCCTACCCGTAGTCAACAGCAAGGCCCATCTGATCGGGATTGTAACGACGACAGACATCATGCAGGGTTGCCTGGATCCATTGCCGAGTAAACCAGCAAACGCTCCAGACGCTGCGGACGAGCTGCGAATGCGCGCCTTGATGGAAGTTGTCAGCGCCGCCAAGCGATATTTGAATGCGGGACAAGACGAGCGTTTGCATGCGTCCCTGCAAAAGGCGCTCGATCGTGTCGACCTACTGCATGGGTCGGGCCTAAAGACAGATGTCTTGGGCCTTGGCAGCTGATGTCAGCAGCGAAGATGCGTTCTGTGCACTTGAAACCTCGTTCGATCAAGATCGACTGCGGCGGGCGCCAGCGGGCGCGGCGCTGCTAGGCTTCGACGCTGCAGCTTTCTTAGCCAAGGCCTGCAAGTCAGCCGACAGCGCTCGCACCTTGTCATAGTCGCCAATTTCCAGGGCGCGAGTGATACGTTGCTGCACGCGTCTCGCGGCAGCGGCGTAACGCTCATGTGCTGGTCGCATGCCAGGCGTCATGCTCAGCATGACCGGTTGCGACTTCGTAATGCTCCCTCGTGAGCAGTGCCACGCACCTAATCTGCTGCTTCGTAGCTGGTCTTTGCGCTTCGGGTCCGCTCTGGCTGGTCTCCTCACCGGGGCAGATTCAGCTGCAAAACGATCGCTTGCACAGTTGCAAGCGTGTTTTTGACCCGATGGTCGAGCTCGTTAACCAGCAGCCGCTGCAGCTCTTCTGCCTGCTTCGGAGCTGACAGGTCATGGCTTGCACCAGATATCGCAACTGCCCTGCGCCTCCTGACCCTGTCCCTCGAACTCGACCGTTCCCCACGCGCTCAGCCACCGCCAACTTCCGTCCAGCTGCTTGACCCGATACTCGACGTCGTAGTGGCCATCGCTCTGTGGATCGAGTGCGCGAGCGACGCGTGACCACATCACTTCGAGATCGTCGGGATGGAATTTGTCCCTGACTCCCTCGTCGCTGTGAAGGAAGCGCGCTTCAGTGAGACCATACAGCCGCTGGGCGTTTTCGTCGTACGTGCATATGTTGTCCGCCAACGTGTAGCGCCACGTTCCCATTTGCGCGGCGGTCATCGCCAGATCAAACGTGCGTTGCTGGCGCGTGTTCGCCTGCAGAGGCGATTGACTCGCCGCCAAAGTGGTCATCGTTCTGTCTTTACGACGACGAAGAACGAGATCGTGATGAAGAAGCGTACGAAAGTGTCCACAAAAGTGTCCACAGCCGACGCGAAATGCCGCAGAAAAAATAGATGGCTGGCCGTGCCGCCCCCCCTGATAGAGCATCAAGGCGTCGCCATGCGTCGCCGACTCGAACGGACGAAATTGTCTTTGCTAGAAGCGCACTTGGAAATTGATGCCGGCTGAGGGACTCGAACAGTTCTATGCGCTATGTACGGCAGCGTACAGACCCAATTTCAGGACGCGTGTTAGGACCCTCCGATCAGCGTGCACGACAGCTGTCGGCATTCGCCGAGACCAGCTGACTCGTTTAGGGAAGTGCGCTGCGTAGCGACCCCATTAGATCCCATGAAAAGTCGCGATACTGCTGGTAAAGAGATTCCAAATCCCGCCCTGGGCGCAAGCGAGGAGCGCTACCGCAGCCTCTTGAATTCGATTGACGTGGGATTCTGCGTGATCGAGTTACTGTTCGACGACTACGGCAATCCCGTGGACTTCCGATTTCTGGAAACCAACCCGGCCTTCGAGAAGCAATCAGGGTTGAGCGATACAGTCGGCAAATGCATGCGCACACTAGTGCCCCAGCTCGAGGCACACTGGTTCGAGACGTACGGCCGCGTCGCACTGACGGGTGAATCCATTCGATTCGTGCACGAGGCGCGGGCACTCGACGGCCGCTGGTTTGACGTCTACGCCTTCCGGTTGGACGTGCCGGAGTTGCACCACGTCGCGGTTCTGTTCACCGACATCTCCATGCGCAGAAGTCTCGAGGAAAGGACGCAGCAGCAAGCAAATTCTTTGTCCGAGCTGAATCGGCGCAAGGACGAATTTCTCGCCATGTTGTCGCACGAGCTGCGAAACCCGCTCGCTGCCATTCGGCATGCAGCCGAACTGATTCAGATGGATCGCAACCCAGATCCGATACAGCTCGAAGCGCACGAAGTGCTCGACCGCCAGGTAGCGCAATTGACGCGCCTGGTCGATGACCTGTTGGACGTGTCCCGGATCTCCACCGGCCGCGTTCGATTGCAGATTGAGCCCGTGGATCTGCGCGACCCCGTTCGGCGCGCGATTGAAATCGTTCGGCCGCAAATCGACCGCAAAGGACAGACGCTGTCGTTGTCGCTGCCCGATGAAGCTGTGCGCGTTCTGGGTGATGACGTGCGGCTGCAGCAGGTAGTCGTGAACCTGCTTGACAATGCCAACAAGTATACCGACCGCAGCGGGCTATTAGCGGTAGAGCTGCGAACCGAAAGTGACGAGACCGTGCTGTGCGTTCGTGACAACGGCAGAGGAATCGAACCGGAAGCTCTGCCGCGCATCTTCGACTTGTTCACTCAGGCAAATCAGTCCCTGCCCGAGGCGCAAGGCGGCCTGGGCGTCGGGCTCGCACTCGTACAATCGCTGGTTGTCATGCACGCAGGACGAGTCGAGGCGCGCAGCGCACCGGGGCAAGGTAGCGAGTTCATCTTCAGACTTCCTGTGTACAGGTCTGCGCATGAGCGACCTGTTGCTCCGGACAAAGTTGTACGGGCGCCCGTTCGTGGCCTGAGAGTACTGATCATGGAGGACAATCCAGATGTGGCGCGGAGCATGGCAAGACTCCTCGCTGTCGCGGGGCACGATGTCCGCGTGGCTCAAGATGGAGAGAGCGGAATGAGCGTGGCGCGGGCGTTTGCGCCCGACGCGATACTCCTCGATATCGGTTTACCGGTCGTGGACGGTTTGCAGGTGGCGAGGTGGATTCGACAGGAGCCTGGACTGAGGAAGGTGTTGCTGATTGCACTCACCGGGTACGTTCGGGAGGCGGACCGGCAAGCCACGAGGGACGCAGGATTCGACCATCACCTCGCGAAACCGGTCGACTTCAAGACGATCGAAAGCACCCTGGCGAGCGTGGAGCGGACTTGAGCTGATCCAGCCGCGCCGCGCGTCATGCGTTCGGACGCACGACGCCGTGAAGCGCGCATAAATACCGCGTCCGCCCGTCCGCTAGACCTCGCAAGCCTCAATCCTCAAGTTGGCGACGAGCCGAAGTGTGCCGATCAGAAGGGCGGCTCGACAAATCAATCAGCACGGCGCGTGCCGCCGGCTTTCAGATCAAAGGTGACTCTGATTTTCGGGCGGTGCACTCGTGCGGCGAACGACCCGCTGGAAGAACAGGCTGTTGGGCACCTGTAGCACAGAACTCGCCGGACCAGGCTCGTTCTCGGTGGGGGTCGTGTAGATCAAATGGATAGCGGTCACCGTGCCGCGGAGTCCGGGCTTCTCCCCGCTCTCGAGGACTTCGATGTGGTCGCCCACTCGAAACGGTCGGGTGGTGAGCAAGAGCAGCGCACAAAAGGTGTTGCTGAGCACGGACCAGGCAGCGAAGAACGCGATCGCTGCGACCGCCAGGAATCCGGTCATCGCGGACCAGAGCACCTTGGCCGATACACCCAGGGATTTCAGCACGAGCAGGATCGCGATCAGGATGATCAGGTATGAGGCGGCCCGGCGCGCCGCCTCGATGAGCTGGGTGGGTAGCAGCCTCCGGCGCCCCAGGATCGTGAGGAACCAGCGCACGAGTTTGCGCAGCAGCCAGGCGCCGATGACTATCAGCACCACTGTACTCACGACATCCAGCGCCTGGGACGGCTCGAATGCCCAGTGCGAAAAGAGCTCAGACAAATCCGATCGCTGTAGCGCAGTGGTCACAGGTGACCTCTGGAGTTGGACGTCGGCCCCTTCTACACCTCTTCTGGCTTGGTAGCCCTTCGTAGATCGGGCTCCCCCCGGTGTTGCACGCGACTACATGAAGTCGGGAATCCAGCGCGTGCATGACTGGGGTATCGGTGGGGGATTGGCGAAGCATTTGATCGACGGTAGGAGTCACTCGTGCATACGCGTGAGATCGAGAGGCATACGAAAGTGTCCACAAAAGTGTCCACAGCCCACACGACGAAGCCTGCATCCAGGAACTTCCTGCAACAACAGGCTAGGTTCGATCGCTTCCTGGAGTGATACAACCACGAACGCAAGTGGGACGGCACTCCTACTCGGATCACGCTCGGTAAATTCCCTTCCCTCGGTCTAGCCGAAGCGCGCCAGCTCGCGATGAAGAATCGCGAGTGGCTGGACAAGGGGATCGATCCGCGCCGAGCCGTGGATCGTCTCGGCAAGAGAAATAGCGACGATCGGACTACCTCGCCGGCGAAGAGCGATCCGTTGGCACCAGGGCAAGAGCCGCCCGACCCCTCCGACTTCGAAACGCGACTCGCCGCCACACCAAAGGACCGAGTTCCGCGACCCGATCCGGGCGACCGGTCGAGCGTCCTATTCATCGCGCACGAATACATCGAGAAGTGGTTCAAAGCACAAGGCAAGAATTCGAAGGAGGCGTGCCGAATGCTTCGAGCTGACGTGCTGCCGAAGTGGCACTGGCGCGATGGAAGGACCATCACTTCGCGCGAGGTCATTGAGCTTCTCGACAAGGTGGTCGAGCGCGGCGCTCCGGTCATGGCCAATAACCTCGCGCAGATGCTTGGTCACATGTTCAAGTTCGCCATTCACCGCGGCACGCTGGAGAGCTCACCGGTTCAGCTCCTGTATCGACCTGGTGGCAAGCCACGCCGACGCAAGCGCGTGCTCAGCGAAGAGGAGCTGCGATCCTTCGTAACCAACATTGATTCGATCTGCCGCACGAAGAAGCGCAGGCACGCTTTAATGGTGCTGTTACTCACCATGCAACGTCGCGGTGAGCTCGCCAGGGCCGAGTGGTCAGAGTTCGATTTCGACAATCGCAGATGGAAGATCCCCGCTTCACACAGCAAGAACAAGCGTGAACATGCAGTTCCGCTGACACGATGGGCAGTCGACGAGCTCAAAGCGCTAAAGCTACTGGCAGACGGCTCCCGATTCGTATTGCCAGGCAAGAATCCCGAACGGCATGCTGACCCGAAGCTCGTCACGCGCAGTGTGAAACGACTCCTCCCTCAATTTCTCGCGCACCACATCCATGCCTTCGTGCCGCATGATCTGCGCCGAACTGGGCGCACGACCCTAGGAAGACTCGGTGTGACTCCGTTTATCGGCGAGCGCGTGATCAACCACAGCAAGGATGTACTCGAGGACACCTACGACCTGTGGGACTACTTCGACGAGAAGCGCGACGCGCTGGAACGATTTGAAACTTATCTCTTGCAGCTCTGAGACAGTGAAACAACGAATGTTTCCGGCAAAGAACCAAGTGCCTCCGACTCGCCATCGTGGCGGCGAAAAGAAAAAAGGCCCCGCGAGCGGGGCCTTCCAGTTGCACGATAGTGCAGCGAGAGCCGATCTCAAGCAGCGGCTGCCGTCAATTGCCAATTCTTCGGCAGCATCACCGCATCGATGGCGTGAATGACTCCGTTCGACGCGACCAGATCCGATTTCACGATGCGGGCCGCGTTGACCCGCACGTTCGTTGACGACGATGGCGTCGACGTCAGCGTGGTGCCCTGCTGGGTCATGAGTTCGCCCGCCTTCAGATCCTTGGCCAGCGCATGGCCCGGCATGACGTGATAGTTCAGGATTGCCTTGAGCTTCCCGGTGTCCTTGAGCAGCTCATCGTACGCGCCAGCCGGAAGTTGCTTGAACGCTTCATCGGTCGGCGCAAAGACCGTGAACGGGCCCTTTGCGGCCAGCGCTTCGGTCAAACCCGCTGCCTTGATGGCGGCAGCGAAGATAGAAAAGTTGCCCGCGGCGATCGCCGTGTCGACGATGTTCCTTGCGGGTCCCGTAGGGTTGTTTCGGGCGGCTTCCATATTAGGAGTGCCTTTTGACTGATCCATAAAATTAACCTCGACATGTGGCCAGCTAGAATTCACCGGCCAACTCAACTCGTGTGCGGCTGAGGCTGCGGAGTATGCGCCACATATCGAGCACGTGCGGCCTGCGGCGCAAAGATGTATTTGTCTTGCTGGTCTGATCGTTTGGCCTTGCTATTCGCGCTAATCGCGCGATTGTTTTCAGACCGCGATTGCTCAGTTCGCCGCCTTAGTACGACGTTGTGATCGGAAATGGGCAGGACGGCATCGATGCCACACGACTGCGGCGCGCGTCTGAAGGATGGGAGTTTCACGTGCGAAGCGCCACCGATCTTCGGCGACCACTTGCTGGTGACTGCTAGCGGCCAGAAGCGGATGAGAGCTACGCTCGCAGTCGGAGTGACCTCGATTCATGTTCCCCCATCTCAGCCAGCAGCCACGTTGGCTAGTACACCAAATGATTTGAGAATTATCGTGCGGGCGATTCGACAGCATGTGTCCACGACTGTATTTGATCAGCCCCGCCGCCTGCAGGTGTCCCGCTGCCTCCGTACTTCGGAGACGCGATGCCCTCTCCAGACCTCACTGCCTCAGTCCAGCCGGAACGGAGAACATTATCGCGTGGGCTGCAATCCTTCAGAAGTATGCCTCCGAATGTGCTTCGCGCCGCCCATCGGTTGCCGCAAAGGCTGAGAGAAATCGAGATGGCGGCGCGGCTGCTGCCAGGTCATCCACCCTATGTCGCGGCGCTTGCGGAGCTTCGCGAAACAGCGACTGAGGTACTCGATATGCCGGCGTACCCCCTTGATGTCATGACCTCCCTTGCTCAGTACCTTGATCGTGACTTCCGGCGTTCGTTCGATCGTTCGCCTGATGTGGAGCTGCTCCAATGACAGGCGATCGCGGCGCGTCGGCCCCTGGCGGCCGTAGCTCACGATATCGGGCACGGGCTTAGCGTTTCCGAGATCGAGCGTCTTCCTCGGCATGTCCCGGCTCCCAGCTCCGCAGGTTTGCTTTGAGAAGACCTTTCACATGCTGGGGACTGGTTTACCACGCGCTCGATCGAAGTTGCGACGCAGCAGACTTTAAAACCGTCATGTTGTTGTGCCGTCAACGAAGCGGTCGTCATACGGACTCCCAACAGGTGCTGCGCGATATAAACTTCATCGTCTCAGGATTTGATTCAGGGCGTTGCTGCCAACCGCAGGTCCCAGGAGCTTCACCCAACAAAAGCCAGGCGCGCCGCGCAGGGAGACCACTGTGCCAGAGCTTACGAACTCGCGTCGAGTCGTCTACAAGGCAACCCATGTGGCGGTCGTGCCAGATGTGGCGGGCGCCGATGCCCAAGCGGTCGCGCAAATTTCCGGCGGCGTTCCAAAGGCTGGGCAGGTGCAGCTGCTCGCAATCAAGAAATTAGAGCTCCCGGTATTGCGCACTGCGGTCAAGAAGCTCTCGCTGAAACGCGCTGAACGGCTGGCGGTAAACAAGGCACTGAATGCCGTGACGAGGGTCGCCAAAGGCGGATCTCGTCAGGTGGTTCTGCGAAACGCCAGGGCCTTTGCGCGCGTGGAGAAGAGCGCGTTGGCTAAGGTCGCTGAAGTGTTGATCGCAAACCGCCGGAAGCGCCATTCTCAGCTGTTGGAAACAATAGACCGTATTCAGAAGGTCTACGCGGCGAATGAGAGACTCGCGGGTTCTTTTGCGAAGACGACGAGCAAAGCCTCCCCGGCCACAGCACGTCGGTTGATGGCAACTCCCCAGGAAGCCAAGCTCTTTGGAAGCATCCTGGCGTCCAACCGAAGACTGAGAGCGTTAGCCGGCACAAGCGGACCGGCGGTTGCGCTGGAATCGGTCTTGGGTCGCGCGCCGCAAGCTGCTTCGCAGCCTGTTGTGTCTCTCTCGACGCCACGAACGCCCCTCGATCGGTTGAACAACGCCCTGCGCTGGGCAGCCGAGCAGAGGATGCCTGAGTACGCGACGCTGCAAAAACTCGCGCCGCCTCAGGGGAAGGTACTGAGAGGCTTCGTATTCGGAACGGATCAATTCACGGGGACCGACGTCATCAATGCCGTTAACGAAGCCGCCAATGAGGCTGCAGCCGCCAGTACCTTCGACGAGACCTTTCACATCGAGCCGGTGGGCCGACTCTTCTTAGAACGTCTCGAGACGACTCCTGCAGGCATAGAACGAGGCGAGTTGGTGTATTCCATTCCGATGACTCCCGGCGAGGAAGTCAACATCAGTCACCGCGAATGGTCTCGGCAGTCCGAAGGCTTCGAAAACATCGTCAGCGATCGGTTGGAGGGTTACTCCGAAAAAGGCGTCACGGAGAAAAGCGACGTCAGTCAAGCCGTCTCCTCGGAGTCTAAGCACTCCACTGCGCTCAACGTAGGCGTTTCGCTGTCCGCGAGCTACGCGTCGGTCTCGCTCAGTTCGTCCTTCGGTTACAACTCTACTTCGGACGATCAGCAGTCGAAGAAAGACAGCCGCAACCATGCCAGTGAAATCACGAGCAAGGCCGCGTCGCGTACTCGCAAGGATCACAAGGTCACGTTCAAAGTTGCCTCGGCCGCCGAAACGGAAGACCTCGCAGTACGAAGAATCAAGAACGAGGGCACTAGCGCCGTGCGCTACGACTACTTTCGTATCATGCGCAAGTGGAAAGTCGATCTGATCCGCTACGGACTGCGGATGACCTACGACATCGTCATCCCCAGCCCTGGGTCTACCCTACTGCAGAAGATCGCTCAAAAGAAGCAGATCGACGCACAGCTCAATGAGCCTATGACGTTCGGTCTCAGTCCCTCGGGCATCACGCGCGGTACGTGGGTAGACCTGCAAACCCAGTGGGGTGCGCCGATCTCACCTCCGCCGGAGGAGACGATGCTTGTCGATCGGGTCAAGCCATTTCAGGCGCAGGACACCGAAAACACAGAATACGACTTCATTCCGCTCGATATCGATCCGGCTTACTCGATCGAGTCGGCGACATTTGGTGCCGTCTACGATGCCGCCAACAAGCCGCAGCACCCCGAAAAACCCAAGGACAACTCCAACAGCTGGTTCGATGTGATTGGTGATGGGCAGGGGGGCTCGATTGGATGGCAGGGATACGGTGGCGTGCTAACGAACATCCAGGGCCTTTCCGGCCAGCTGAACGTTCCATTTGGGTTCTTGAAGGTGACGGGCGGACTCGCGCAAATCCGCGCCACCGTGCGACTTAGACCGGAAGCATTCACCGAGTGGCAGGTGAAGTCGTACCAGCAGTTGCTCGAGGGCGCACGAAACCAGGATCAACTGAATCGCAACCGGCTGCGCGAACAGGCCAAGCAACTGCAGGAGGAAATCGACGCGATCGGCGGTCTCGCGGCGCGGCAAATGGAGCGCGAGGAAATCATGAAGGGAGTCCTGCAGTGGCTGCTGGGCCCGTCTTTCAGCTTGGTGCCTAAGGATATTCAGAGCTGGTTCACAAGCGCGGGACCCAATGATCCGCTCACCTTCGCACTCAGCACCCAATCGTCGGAGATCAGCGCCGCCGGCCGCTGGCAAGCGGTGATGGAGTACGGCGAGTTCATCAAATTCATTCACAATGCGATCGAGTGGGAGAACGTCCTTTACGTCAACTATCCGTACTTCTGGGACTCGCCGAAGAATTGGGACTTCAAGCTGTTTCTCAATCACGTGGACCCGGAGCACCGAATGTTCCTTCGGTCGGGCGCAGCCCGAGTCGTATTGACTATTCGGGAGGGCTACGGGGACAGCTTCACCGCTCTCATGGAAAGCGGGGCCATGCAGACGATCCCTTATCTCAATACACCGGACCATCCGTATCGTAAGATTTCAGATGAGATACGCAGCGCCGCCATGACGAACTACCCCGGCATCCCGCCGGCGAATCCTGCGACGAATGTCAGGCCGCTACTCTACCCCGAGCAAACGCGTACCTGGCAGGACATGCAGTATCTGATCCAGCTGCTCGAAGCCTACCGTGCTGATTCGGCAGACGGTACTTATCCTACTACCGCGGAGGGAATCGCGGCGCTCAAACCGAAGATGAACAAGGTCAATGCTGCGAATGACCTCATCGGTTGGCCTAGCTATCAGACTTTGCCAACGAAGGACTTCTGGGACAACGATTTCGTCTACAAGTGCCCGGGAGATACCGGTGAGTACGACCTCGTTTCGTACGGCGCGGATGGCAAACCTGATGCGGCCCCCGGCGGCCGCGACAAGAACACCGATATCTGGGCGAACGCCGAGGGTTCAGTGATCGCAACGTGGTTCGAGTACACACCGACGAGCGCGCTCGATGTGCAGATGACGATGAATCTGACCGACATGGCGTAGCGACGTTCGCATGCCGGCAACGAAAGAGGAACTCGTAAACAAGTGGGCTAGGTCGCTAGGTGGTGGCCGTCTCGTTCGAGCAGGCAACTCGGTTCAGACGCTGGTGGATGGTGAAGAAACGTTCGCTGCGATGTTTCGGGAGCTGCTGACCGCCCGAGCCGCGTGGCACTACATCTATCTGCTCGGCTGGTACATGGACGACTCGGTGCCGCTCGTCAAGGATGTGCCGACTTCTACCATCCTGGAGATCTTCAAATCTGCAGCCGCCAGCCAGGTTCAGATAAGAGTCATGCTGTGGGAGCAGGTTGTGGGGAGTGATGAGCGCAAGACCAACAAGACCTCCGTAGAAAACATCAACGTGCTCAAGACCGGCGCCGCCATCCTGGACGGCCACACACCCACCGTACTCAATAGTCATCATCAGAAGATTCTGGTGATCAAGGGGGAGCGCGGGCTCGTAGCCTTCTGCGGCGGCATCGACATAAATGGCGACCGCATTCGCGTTCAGGAAAGCCCCGAGGCTCAATCCAGCAGCGGCCAAAATGGCAGTCCGTTTCACGACGTTCATTGTCGCATCGCTGGTCGTGCCGCCATCGACCTACTCGGCACTTTCATACAGCGCTGGAAGGCGCATCCTGACACCAAAGCCATCGACGCACGCGCGAGGCTTCTCGGTTACGGCGAAGCACCGCCGTCGACGTCTGCTGGCAACGCATTCGTTCGCGTGACAAGGACGTACAACTGCGCCAAGCAGCGGCCGGAACGCGGCCAGCCGACCCCGAGCGTCGCTGGAGACACGAACGAAAGCGTCCCTTCCGATGTTCAGTCGCTGAAGAACATATGCGCAAAAGAGCGTTCGGTTCGTGAGACGTTGCTTGCTTCGATCGCAACCGCCACGCGCTTCATCTATATCGAGGAACAGTACCTCATCGACCTCGAAGTAGCTGCTGCATTGAAGAAGGCTTTAGCGCACCTTCAACACATCACGATCCTGATCCCCCATTTCAGAATCACGCGTCCTTGGGTAATGAAGGGACGCCGCAAGTCGTTTATAGAAGCCATAACGGGCCGCGCTGATGTTCCTGACAAGACGTCCAAGTTTGCCGTGTTTTATCGCGTGTCCAGCGACGCCGGCACGCTTGGACCGCATAGTTACGTTCACGCAAAGACGTGGATTTTCGACGACGAGATGATGATCATCGGTTCGGCCAACTGTAACCGTCGCGGATTGACCTCCGACAGTGAGGCGAATGTCTGCATCTTTGACAAGCCCACTTCTATCGACCAACCGAGTCTGGCGCATCAGCTGCGAATGCGACTGTGGGCTGAGCACCTCGGACTGCCGGCATCTACGGTCACCGACGGAGTGAAATCGCGAGGCTTGTGGTTCGAGAGTCGCCCTGGCTCGCGCGTGCGTCCTTACGATCCAACCAAAGGTCCGGAGCAATGGGCGGCGGACGCGCCCGCGCCCGAGAGCGAAGCGCTGGTGCGTGACCCCTTCGACCCTGACTATGGAGATCTTCCGAAGTGCCAGGACGAAGACTGCAAGGCCGGAAATTACAACCATTAGCTCGACTGCCTTTCAACGGGCGTACATTAGACCCTGCAAACTAAGATCCCAGCCCTTCAGGACTTGCCATGCACGGGCTTCCGATTTAAATCGCTGTGTACGCATAGTCCAGAATGAGCACTGACAGGTCCTGGATGTCATGAGTGACGAATGCGAACTCCCTGAGGAGTGGCGGACGGAGATCTCCCGCGCAATTTTTCTTTCCTCGCCCCTGCGAATGCCACGGAGTGGGCTTGCCGTGGGTAGCTTCTTGCCGCTTGACCTCTCGTCGATCTAGCGCAGCGAGCCTCGTTAAAACGCCCCAGGACCGCCACAGCGACAATAGGTGATAACGGTTGAGCTAAGCAGCTCGAGAAAGATCGGTGCCGAAAACCCGAACATCCGTGTCTGACGTCAATTCGTCCGCCCATTTAATTAACGCGCGACGCATCTCACGCACATAGCCGTAGCGGTTATAAATGGCCGTAATACTGCCGTCCGAATGACCCAGCACGCGCTTGATCAGCTTGTCACCCTCATCCCCAAGTACTTCCGCCAAACGCGTCGCAACAGTCCGGCGCAGCACGTGTGATGTGAGGTGCTTCGAAAGGGGCGCACCGTTATTGGCGATGATTTGATCTCGCAGCTGCGTATTAAAGAACTTGGAAATGGCCTGTATCGGCGTGCGACCGTCGGTGCTCGACAGAATGTACGTCCCGCTCGTCCGGCGCGGTATCGCCTTCAGAATCTCGATGGCCTGCGGCACGAGCGGTACGACGTGCACGTGATCCGACTTGTAGTTATCCGCGGGAATCACGTGCAAGGCCTCCTCGAGGTCGATCTGCGACTCCTGGGCTGACGCTACTTCATCGAGGCGGCAGCCGTTCAGCAACATCAGCTGCGCATGGGTTCCGAATGGATAGCCGCAGTCCCCTGCCGCCTGCCACACGATGCGCGCCTCGCGCAACGTCAGTACCGTCTCGCCGCGCTTCTGCTTGGGCAGATTCTTCTGCATGCGGCTTGCAGGGTTGTCTTTGCGCTTGAGGACGCTTTCATCGATCGCCCAGGAGTACATCTGGCGCAGTACCGACATCGTCGTGCGTGCAGCCTCGATGCCACCCAGCTGACCGCCCTTCTGGCCCTTCGGTCGCGGCCGCTTCACACGCGCCGCATTCATCACCTCGCGCGCGTCCTCACGCGTCACGAGCTCGGCGAGCTTCTCGCCAATGCTCGGATTGATATGCGTCTCGAACGCGATCTCGTAGTTCCTGGCTGAGTCGAGGGCCTTCGAGCGCACGTAGTCCTTGAGGTATCGCTCCGACAGCTGGCGGACCGTGAGCGTGTAAGCCGTTGCGCTCTGCGCCATCGCGAGCTTCGGATTGATGCCGAGCTTCGCCTGCTCAAGCAGATGATTCGCCTGGGCGCGCGCGGCCTGGAGACTCGTCTGCGGATAGTTGCCGAGGCTGACCCGGATCTTGCGACCGAGCAGGCGCTTCCCGTGCGCATTGACACCGCCCTCGCCCATCACGCGCAACACCAACGTCCAGTTCGCTGCACCCGCCGGAAACAGCCGGATCGAAAGGCCCGGCACGGAGCCATCGGCAACGCTTTGCTCTTCCTCGCGTGACTGGGCGAGAAGAGATTTCAACTTAGGATCGGTAAGTCTTTTCAGCGGTTCCATGTGCATCGTTACGGTTCCAGAAACGGTGCCAGTTTGGGCTGGCTGCACCTGGAAGTTACGCTACGCCGATGGAAATCGCGCGTCTACAAATTATTGGATTCGTTGACTAAATAGACCTCAGTGGATGTTGGTGGAACTAGTCTGAAAAAATTCGGGACGTATAGGTCGCAGGTTCAAATCCTGTCACCCCGACCACAACTCCCTGCAGTCTGCAACAGCAAGCCCCGTGACCACGAAAGCCCCCTTGCCTCAGCGCGGACTATCGGTTCTGAGCCAATCGGTGAACCAACGGTTCGCTCACAGCATCGCGCGAGAATCGTAGGCCGGCGACGATCAGCGCCGCAGCGCTGAATCCGCTGACGACGATGAGGTCGCGACCCACTGCGAAATCCGCGGCTGACGCGGCCGCAGGACCAGCAATGGATGCGTGCCTCAGCAGATCGACCCCGTACGTATAGGGATTCAGCGACGCCACGATCTGCAACGGCAGAGGCAATTGATGCACCGGGTACAGCGAGCCGGACAGGAAAAACACGGGAAAGATCACCAGGTTCATCATGCCCGCGTAGTTCTCCAGCGTGCGCGACCACGCTGCGACCAGCATGCCGAGACTGGCGCATACCAGTGCAGTGCCGAGCAGCCCCAGCACGAGTAGCGGAATCGACAACTGCGAGCTCACGTAGCCAAGTGCCGAGAGCAGTACCAACAGCATGAGCGCCTGAATCAGCGCGGACAGCATCGCGGCCAGCGCCTTTGCGATGGCAATACAGTAACGCTCGATCGGCGCGATGATGAGCATGCGCATGACGCCGGATTCCTTGTCGTACACCGTCGACAGAGCAGCGAGCATCGCGCCGAACAACAGTGTCATCCCCAGTACGCCGGGCACGAGGAACGTCTGATAGTTCCCGCTGCCTGATCGCCCCTGCGTCGCCGCGAAACCGGCACCGATCACTAGCAGCCAGAGCATCGGTCGAACCATCGATGACAACAGCCGCCAGCGCTGCCGCAGCAGCTTGATCACCTCGCGCTCGAGCACCGCGAGAGTCGGACGGGCGGCCGCGATCATGCAGCCCGCCTTTTCTGCGCCGCCGGCGGGCGATTCACCCAGAGAAACACATCATTGAGATTGGGCCGACGCCAGCGCACTGCCTTGGCCTTCGATGCCAGCTCGGCCTGCAATGAACCCAGTTCGACCGGATCGCTATCGCAGCGGAACTGCAGGCTCTCCCCTTCGATCAGCGCCGCACCCAGCCGCGGCTCGAGCTGTTCGGCGAGTTGCGCGGGCTGGTCGGTTTCGACTTCCAGGATGTTTCGGCAGAGTTGTTCAACCAGCGTCCTCGGCGGACCTTCGCGCACAACGCGACCCGAACTGAGGAATGCGACTTGGTCGCAGTCGATCGCTTCTTCGAGATAGTGCGTTGTCAGAAACACGGTCATGCCGAGTTCGGCTCTGAGTCGGGCGATGTGGCGCCAGATCGCTCGCCGGTTGGGTACATCCAGGCCGATCGTGGGCTCGTCGAGGAACAGGATCCGCGGCTGATGGATGACGCCGCGCGCGATATCGAGTGCGCGGCGCATCCCGCCCGATAGCGATGCCACCGGCACATCGCGCTGCTCACTCAGGCCGAAAAGCTCCAGAAGCTCGGTGCTCCGTCGGTGGATCTCAGCCCGCGACAAATCGTTGAGCCTGCCGGCGAAGCGCAGATTCTCGGCAGCCGACAGGCTCCGATCGAGCGCGGGATCCTGGAACACGACGCCGATGCTGCCGCGTACAGCAAGGCTTTGCCCGTTGACAGCGTAGCCCGCCACCCACGCCTCCCCGGACGTCGGACGAAGTAGTGTCGACAGCATGTGAATCGTGCTGGTTTTGCCTGCGCCGTTCGGCCCGAGCAGCCCAAAGAACCCGCCGCGCGGAATCGCGAGGTCGATGCCCGCCACCGCGATCGTTGCTCCGTATCGCTTGGTAAGGAACTGCGCGCGGATTGCCAGCTCGGTGGTCATGAGACGGCAATCGACTTGCGATGATCGCGGAAGATCAGCGGCTTCTCCCCTGCACGCCCCCGGTCCGCATGCGCCGCGGCCTCCGTGACCAGGTGATGGTGCGGAGAAAGATCGCAAACCGGATCTGCATTGGCCGCATCGCCCGTGAGCAGGTAAGCCTGGCAGCGACAACCGCCGAAGTCCCTGCCCTTCTCGGGACAACTGCGGCATGGCTCCTTCATCCAGGC
>Ga0134123_10000323_pt1 | contig 32809 bp, 31 predicted proteins | sample KB303_FD_96460 | JGI IMG/M metagenome (GOLD analysis project Ga0134123, IMG submission 96460) | Terrestrial soil microbial communities without Nitrogen fertilizer from Kellogg Biological Station, Michigan, USA - KB3-0-3 | ecosystem: Environmental > Terrestrial > Soil > Unclassified ...
CGCGCACGGCCACCCTCGAGATGGGCGGCGTGCCGACCACGCTGCCCCAGGGCGCGGTGGTGATCGCGGCCATCACCAGCTGCACCAACACCTCGAACCCGTACGTCATGCTCGGCGCCGGGCTGCTGGCCAAAAACGCGGTCGAAAAGGGGCTGCAGGTCAAGCCGTGGGTCAAGACCAGTCTCGCGCCGGGCTCCAAGGTCGTGACGCAGTACCTCACACAGGCCGGCGTCTTGCCCAGCCTCGAGCGGCTGAACTTCAACGTCGTCGGCTACGGCTGCACGACTTGCATCGGCAACTCCGGTCCGCTGCGGCCGGAAATCTCCGAGGCGGTGCGCGCGGGCGACCTGATCGCCTGCTCCGTGCTCTCGGGTAATCGCAACTTCGAAGGCCGCGTGCATCCGGAAGTGAAGATGAACTTCCTTGCGTCGCCGCCGCTGGTCGTCGCCTACGCGCTCGCGGGTTCGCTCAATGTCGACATCACGACCGAGCCGCTCGACATCGGCAGCGACGGCAAGCCGGTCTACCTCAAGGACATCTGGCCGTCGTCGGGCGAAATCCACGAGTTCATCGCCAAGTCGGTGGACTCCGCGATGTTCAAGAAGAGCTACGCCAGCGTGTTCACGGGCGACGAGCACTGGAATTCGATCCGGCTGCCGAGCGGCAAGATCTACTCGTGGGACGACAAGTCGACCTACGTGAAGAACCCGCCGTACTTCGTCGGCATGACGATGAAGCCCGGTGCAGTTGCCGATATCCGCAATGCGCGTGCGCTCGCCGTGCTGGGCGATTCGGTGACGACCGACCACATCTCGCCCGCCGGCGACATTTCCAAGTCGAGCCCGGCAGCGAAGTACCTGATGTCGCTCGGCGTGCAGCCGGCGGATTTCAATTCGTACGGCGCGCGCCGCGGCAATCACGAAGTGATGATGCGCGGCACCTTCGCCAACATCCGGCTGCGCAACCAGCTCGCGCCGGGCACCGAAGGCGGTGTCACCGTGCACGTGCCGAGCGGCGAGCAGATGAGCATCTACGACGCCGCGATGCGCTACAAACAGGAAGGAACGCCGCTGGTCGTGCTGGCGGGTAAAGAGTATGGCACCGGCTCATCGCGCGACTGGGCCGCAAAGGGCACGATGCTGCTGGGTGCGAAAGCAGTGATCGCCGAGAGCTTCGAGCGCATCCACCGCTCGAATCTGATCGGCATGGGCGTGCTGCCGCTACAGTTCAAGGAAGGGCAGAACGCGCAGTCGCTGGGCCTGACGGGCAAGGAGACGTTCGAGATCATCGGCCTGAACGGCGGTGCGGCGAAAGTGGTCACGGTCGTCGCGACACCCGCAACCGGCGCGCCTATCAAGTTCGAAGTGCGCGTGCGCATCGACACGCCGAAAGAGCGCGAGTACTTCCAGCACGGCGGCATCCTGCACTACGTTCTTCGCCAGCTGGCGTCTTCGAGCAAAGCAGCCTGACGGAGTGACGCGCCATGACTGAGCACGTTCGTATCGCGGTCGACAACGCAGTCATGCGCATCACGCTGGCGCGGCCGGAGAAGAAGAACGCGCTCACGCAGGCGATGTATGTCGCAGTCGGCGAAGCGCTGACGCGTGCCGAGAGCGATCCTACGGTGCGCGTCGTCTTGATCGACAGCGATGGCGACTCGTTTACGGCTGGCAACGACATCGCGGACTTTGCTGCCATCGCCACGGGCGCGAGCTCTCGCGAACAGATGCAGACGCACATCTTCCTGGAAGCGCTCGCGCGTGGCACGAAGCCATACGTTGCAGCCGTCGCCGGTCTTGCGGTCGGCGTCGGCGTCACGATGTTGATGCATTGTGATGTGTCTTACGTGGCGGAAGACGCCCGCCTCTCGACACCGTTCGTCAATCTCGCGCTGGTGCCGGAAGCGGCTTCGACGTGGCTCATTCCAGCGCGCATCGGCTACGCCCGTGCGTTCCAGTTGTTTGCGCTCGGCGAGCCTATCGATGGCAAGACCGCTGCCGCGATCGGACTCGTAACTGCCGCGCTGCCTGCGGCGGAAGTTTGCGCCAAGGCACTCGCGACCGCGAAGGCGCTCGCTGCGAAGCCCGCGGGTGCACTGCAGGCCACCAAGAAGCTGATGCGGGATTCTGCAGCGATCCTCGCCGTGATGGCGCGCGAGGGTGAGGCGTTCGGCAACCGCCTGCGCTCGCCGGAAGCAGCCGAGGCTTTCCGCGCATTCGCCGAGCGACGCGCGCCCGACTTCAGCAAGATCCAGGGCTGAGTCTCGCAGGCCTGCGATGCCCCTGCCGTTCGCAACATCGATCCAGGATACCGGCACCGAGCTGATCGGACCGCTGCGCATGCCGCGGCAGATGCTCGCGGCGCAGAAGTACGACGATCACACCTCGATCCACGACAACGCAACCGCGCAGAAATTCGGCTTCAAGGGCGGCACGATCGAAGGGCCGACGCATTTCAGCCAGTTCGCGCCGCTGTGCGTCGCGCTGTGGGGGCCGGGGTGGCTGGCACAGGGCTCACTTTCGGCGCACTACCGCAACGCCTGCTTCGAGGGCGACAAGGTCCGTGCGTTGGTGACGAAGCCCAAGGACGATGCGACTCACACCACTATCCGCATGGAGCGTGAGGATGGTACCGAGATTCTCCGTGGCACCGCCGCCATCGGCGCCAGCAATCCACCCTCGGCACTCGAACAGCGGATCAGCGAGCTGAGCCAGCCGGAAACCCTGGTCATCCTGCGCGACGTGCGCGTGGGAATGCGCACCAAGCGGATTGACGTGCGCATGGACGCAGATCAGAACATGGGTGCGCTGTATCCGTTCTCACTCGCGCAGAAGCTGCAGGCGATCACCGAGCCTTCGCCCTGGTACACCGCTGCAGGCGCGGCCAGCTCGCCGTGGAAGGCAGCGATCATTCCAGTCGAGATGGTCAGCGTGCTGCTCAACTATTCGAGCGACGCTGCGAGCTTTCCGGTGCGCAAGCCGGTCGTGGGGTTGTTCGCGGATCAGGAGATCCGCATGCACAGCGGGCCGCTGCTCGTGGGTCGGCAGTACGAGATGGATCGCGAAGTGGTGGCACTCAGCGGCAGCCGTCGGACGGAGAGCTTGTGGATCCGCACGCGAGTGTTCGCGCCGGGTGGAGAGGAAGTGCTGGCGACGATGCTGCTCAATGCGGCGTATATGAAAGATTCGTTTCCGAACTACGAAGCTGAGCAGAAGAGTCAGGCTCAAGCCTGACCCACAGCCTCAACGGCGCCACTTCTGCAATTTTTTTGGCGGCTGCTGGGGCGCGCGCTGCAGGCGGATCGGCAGACGCGGCGGCTCGGGCTCGTCTTCGACGAGCCACTTCTGTTTGAAAGCCTGCAACGCTTCCTGTTGGACAGCTGCGTGCCGATTCGACAGCAGCAGCGAAGAAGGCGCGCACACTCGCGCACGAATCAAGCCCAGATCCGCCGCCGCATCGAACAGGCTCGGATACCAGCTCTGCCAACCTGGCAGCAGGCTCTCGACCTGCTCGCGCAGGTTCAGGCGCTGGGGCGATTCGGGCAGCACGCTCATCACGGCCGTCTTTTATCACGAAGCTCATGGCAACTGCAGTCCTTGCATCACACAGCATCTGTGCGAGAAACTATTGGCCTTCCGAGTCGATACCAGTCGACGCGTCGCGTGACGAGCATCACCGCGGCGAGTGCGACGAACAGCACGATCGCGCCGAGCAGCAGTGCGTAGTCCTCGGACAACACCAGCGCGTATAGCAGCGCGTACACCCCGCTCATCGCAACACCCGCTACTGCGCCGCGCAGCGAGCTGCGCAATGCTCCTGCGACGTAGACCCCGATGAGCGCAACCAGTGCGACGGCCGCCGACAGATAAGCAGCCGCGAACGAGATGTGCTCGGCGAGCGCGATCAGCAGCAGATAGAAGATGCTCAATGCCAAGCCGATCATCAGGTACTGCAGCGGGTGCAGCGGATTGCGCGTGATCTGTTCCCACGCAAAGAAAGTCAGGAACGTCAGCGCGATGAACAGCAGCGCGTATTTCACCGCGCGCTCGCTGCGCTGATACACATCGACAGCCTGGTAGACAGCGACGCCGAAGGCAGACTGTTGGAGCGCGCTTTCATCGACCTCCTCTTCGCTGAACGCTTGCCGGTACGAGCGATTCAGCTCCAGCACCTGCCAGCGTGCATCGAACCCGTCGGCCGTGATGGTGCGCTCGGCCGGCAGGAACGCACCGTGGAACGACGGGTGCGGCCAGTTGGAATGCATCGCCAGCGTCGTCGTGCTGCCGAGCGGCAGCAACGACAAGTCGCGACTGCCGGCGGTGACCGTGTGAAACTCGAACGCCGCCGACGCGGTTTTCGCAAGCTCGGTCAGATCGACGCGTGCCTCGATGCCGCGATAGACGCCGGGTTGCGCCGGCCCGAGCTTGACGGTCTGCCCGGCGAAGCTCGCCACGCTCACCTCGCGCAGACTGCGGACTTCCGATACAGGCAGGCGCAGCCGGCTCTCGTGCCACAAGTACGTGACGCCGGGCCGATCGAGCAGCGGCTGCAACGCCGCGAACTCGAACTCGCCCTTGAACTGCAGATCCGCCAGGTACACCGGCACCGCGTAGATGCCCACGTAACGGGCCTCGTCCTGCAACTGCAGATCGACCTTCATGTCGAGACGGGCCGGCAGCAGATACAGGTAGGTGCGGATGATTTTTGCGACCTCCCTCTTGTCGTCGATCTTCTCGATCACGGTTCGCTGCGTCGGCACGACCAGCATCGGTCCACCGAGCACGGCACTGCCGCCCCAGCCTTCGGCGACGCGCGCATAGGCTTGCTCGCGCAACTCGGAGCGCTCGGTCACGAGCCCGCGCAGCATCCCCAAGGGCACCAACAGCAGCAGCACGATCACGCCGATCAGGACTGCCTTGAGGGTCACCGAACCCGATTCGCCGATCTGGAACGCCGCCATGCTCGTCACTCCCGCGTCTTGGTCAGTTGCCGGGGAGCCTGCGCCGGCAAGAGGGCATTCCGCCGACGCAATTCGGGCGAACTGTGGCGCCGCGATCAGGTCAAGAATCCGTGAAGCCCTGCCGTGCGTAGGGCAACGGTGCTAACGTCTATTGCGCACTGCGCCTTCGAGATGGGACCAGGAGTCACCTCATGTTGATCCGCCAGCCCCGGCCCGGCGATTCGGCCCAGATCCGGCCGTCGGAAATCACGCCAGAGTCGGTCTTTTTGGATCGGCGCCGGCTGCTGCAAGCTGCGCTCGCCGCAGGCGTCGCAGGCCTTGGCGGCGCCTGGTCGGAGGTCGCCTCGGCCGACGTCGCGCCGCTCGAGTACAAGCGCAACGAGAAGTACAGCCTCACCGAGACGCCGAACAAGTACGAAGACATCACCGGCTACAACAACTACTACGAGTTCGGTGTCGACAAGAGCGCTCCGGCTGCGAATTCCGGCCGCTTCAAGCCCGCGCCGTGGTCGGTCGCGGTAAGTGGCGAATGCGAGAACAAGGGCACCTTCACGCTCGAAGACGTGCTGAAGGGTCATCCGCTCGAAGAGCGCGTCTACCGCCTGCGCTGCGTGGAGGCGTGGTCGATGATCATTCCGTGGATCGGCGTGCCGCTCGCGGACATCCTGAAGCGCTACAAGCCGACGTCCAAGGCCAAGTACGTCGCATTCAAGACCGTCATGCGCCCGTCGGAAATGCCCGGCCAGCGTTACGACGTGCTCGAATGGCCGTACGTCGAGGGGCTGCGCATCGACGAAGCGATGAATCCGCTCGCGATCCTGGCTGTGGGCGTGTACGGCAAGTCGCTGCCGAATCAGAACGGCGCGCCGCTGCGGCTGATCACGCCGTGGAAGTACGGCTTCAAGGGCATCAAGTCGATCGTCGAGATCCGCTTCACCGAGCGCCAGCCGCCGACCTCCTGGAATATCTCGGCGCCGCACGAGTACGGGTTCTATGCCAACGTCAATCCCAACGTCGATCATCCGCGCTGGAGCCAGGCGCGCGAGCGGCGCATCGGCCATGGGTTGTTCGACTCGCGCGTGCCGACGCTGATGTTCAATGGCTATGAGCGGGAGGTCGCGTCGCTGTACCAGGGGATGGACCTCAAGAAATTCTATTGATGCCGTCCACCAACGTCGTTCGCCGGGTCTTCAAGCCGGCGTTGTTCCTGCTGTGCCTGCTGCCGCTCGCCTCGCTCGTCTGGCGTGCGTTCGAGCTCGGCGGCACCAACCTCGGCGCAAATCCGGTCGAGAAGATCCAGGACACGCTCGGTCAGTGGGGGCTGCGCCTGCTGATCATCACGCTCGCAGTCACGCCGTTGCGGGATTGGTTCAATGCGGCCTGGCTGATCCAGCTGCGCCGCATGCTCGGCGTCTACGCCTTCTTCTACATACTGCTGCACTTCCTGACTTGGCTGATCCTGGACCAGGACCTGTACTGGGCCGGCATCCTGCCCGACATCGCGGACCGGCCGTTCATCACGATCGGTTTCCTGGCGCTGCTGCTGTTGATCCCGCTCGCGGTGACCTCGACCAACGGCATGATGCGTCGCCTGGGACGGCGCTGGAAAACCCTGCACCGGCTGATCTACCTGATCGTGCTGCTCGGCATCTGGCACTACTACTGGCAGGTCAAGGCCGACGTGCGCGAGCCGCTGATCTATCTCGCGATCACGCTGGTGCTGCTGGGATGGCGGGTGTGGAAAGTGCGGCGGCGGTTGCTGCCGTCACATCGCGGTGCGGATCGACCAGAGCTCCGGGAAGAAACGTAGCTCCAACGCCTTGGTGAGATACGACACGCCGCTGGTGCCGCCGGTGCCGCGCTTGTAGCCGATGATGCGCTCGACGGTTTTCATGTGACTGAAGCGCCAGAGCTGGAAATGGTGGTCGAGGTCGACCAGCTTCTCCGCCAGCTCGTACAGATCCCAGTTCGCATCGACGCTGTGGTAGACGGACAGCCACGCCGCAGCGACCTGCTTGCTCGCTTGATACGGCTGCGACCAGTCGCGGTCCAGGTACTCCTGCGGGATCTCGAAGCCGCGCCGGCTCAGCAAGCGCAGCGACTCGTCGTAAATGCTCGGCGTGTTCAGCGCGCGCTGCAGCGCCTCGTACGAAGCGGCATCGCGTCGATGCACCTGGATCATCTCGGCGTTCTTGTTGCCGATGACGAACTCCAGCATGCGGTACTGCACCGACTGGAAGCCGGAGGCGCGGCCGAGCTCGTTGCGGAACATGGAGTATTCCGCCGGCGTCATCGTCGCCAGCACGTCCCACGACTGCACCAGCTGGGCCTGGATGCGCGACACGCGCGCCAACATCTTGAACGAGGATCCAAGGTCGTCGCGGCGGATGTGCTCGCGCGCCGCCGTCAGCTCGTGCAAGCACAGCTTCATCCACAGCTCGGAGGCCTGATGGATGATGATGAACAGCATTTCGTCATGCTCGGCGGACACCGGCCGCTGCGCCGAGAGCAGCTGCTCCAGCTTGAGATACTGGCCGTAGCTCTGCGACTCGCCCAGGTCCCAGTGGACCTGCTCGTCGGACAGATCGACGGGTTTCGCCGGTCGATTGGGATCCTGATCGCTCACGAGAACATCCACCCCGGTACGCTTTGCCAGCCGCGCAGCAGCTCCTGGTCGAGCGCGCGATAATCGGACTCGATGCTCTCGACCAGTGCCCAGAACCTCGCCGAATGATTCATGTGTCGCGTGTGACACAGCTCGTGCAGCAGGAGATAGCGCACGACCTGCGGACGCAGGAACAGCAGGCACACGTTCAGGCTGATCGTGCCGCTCGCGGAACAGCTGCCCCAGCGCGTGCGTTGCCGGCGAATCTGCGTCCGCGCATAACGAAAATCACACTCCGCCGCGAGCTTTGCCAGCTGGTGGCCGAGTTGCCCATGTGCGAGGTCGGCGAGCCAGCTGCGCAATGCCGCAGCGATCGCGCGGTCATTGTGCAGCGGGCCGCTCACGACCAGCAGGTTCTCACCGGCGATCCGCACGCGTGCGGTGTCTTCGCCAGAGTGCTCGTACTCGACGGCATAGTGCCGCCCGATTGCCGGCAGCTTGATCGATGTCGGACGACTGTGGTCGGTCGCCGCAGCCGTGGAGAGGTCCTCGATCCGTCGATGAATCCATTGCCGGTGGGTGCCGATGAACTTCTGGACCGCTGCCGGCGATGCGCCCGGCGGCACGACGACTTCGACCCTGCCGCCCGGATAGACCCGCACCGACAGCCGGCGTGCGCGACCGCTGACGCGCACCGTCCAGCGATCAGCCGCGCTGCGCGAGTCGAACAGCTGCAGCTGAGGCGAGTTGAACGATGGAAGCTGGCGCCGGTTCACTTGCACAGTGTAGTTCAACGCGGCCGGGTCGCGGCACCCTGCAAGAGCTGCTGGGCCTGTCGATAGTCCGGCGCCATCACCAGCGCGCGCTCGAGCGTGTCGCGTGCGGCCACCGGGTCGCCGCGCTGCAGGTAGCTTTCGCCGAGCATCGTCAGCGCTTCCACGTGACCCCAGTCCGGTTTACCCGGCCGCGACGGCGGCGCGGCTTCGAAGCTCGCCACCACGGCACGCCAGCGCTCGACTGCTGCCGGATCGGCTGCCGTGGTCGACGCGCAGATCGCCTGAATGAGCTTGATGCGAGGATTGTTCGGAGCGAGCCCGTTCGCCGTGCGCAGCGGCTTGCTGTTCGCGCAACCCGCGGAACCGGACCGGGCAGTCGCGGAATGCCCGTCGCACGCGGCTTCGATCGCCAGCGCCTCTGCCATCGATGCATCCTGCTCGACGGCATGGCGCGCGTGGCGCACGCAGGTCTGCGCCGCTTTCGACGCCAGCGACTTCGCGTTCGGCCGCGGCCGCTGATCGGCCAGCGGCTGCAGATACAGCTGCGACAGTTTCCAATGGCCGTAGGCGAGCTGATACGACTTGCTGGCCGCCAGCGAATCCTCGACCTGGAATTCCTCGAGGTTCTTCAGGATCGTTGCGACGCCTTGGCTGTCGCCAGTGTAGAACGCGTACTGCATGCGTGCCGCGGCGTCGTCGAGCTCGGCGACGCTCTCAGCGCTTGCGGCACCGGTAGCGAGCAGCGCGAGCAGCAGGCCGCAGGATGTTGCACTACAATTCATGCCCGAAACGATAGCACAGGCTGCCCTCGCCGCAGATTCGCCCCATTGCCCGCCCAGCTCATCGACATCGGCATCAATCTCGCCCACGACAGTTTCGACAGCGATCGAGCGGACGTCATCCGGCGCGCGGATGCGGTCGGCGTCTCGCACATGCTGATCACAGGCAGCTCGCTGCCGAGCACGCGCGCGGCGCTCGACCTGGTGCGCAGCGATCCGCAACGCTTTCGATGCACGGCCGGCGTTCATCCGCATCATGCTGCCGAGCTCGACGAGGCGGCGTTGAGCGAGCTCGCTGCCCTCGCCGCAGCGTCAGAAGTCGTGGCAGTCGGCGAATGCGGATTGGACTATTTTCGCAATCTGTCGCCGCGTCCCGCGCAGCTCATAGCTTTCGGGCGCCAGCTCGACCTGGCGGTCCAGCTGCGCAAACCGGTGTTCCTGCATCAGCGCGACGCGCATGACGACTTCTTAAGAATTCTGCGCGAATACGGCTCGCGGCTGGTCGGCGGCGTGGCGCATTGCTTTACTGCGGGGATTGCGGAGGCTCGTGCATATCTCGATCTGGGGCTGTACATCGGCATCACCGGCTGGATTTCGGACGAGCGCCGCGGGCTGCACCTGCGCGAAGTCGTCCGTACGATTCCGGCGGAGCGGCTGCTGCTCGAGACGGACGGTCCGTACCTGTTGCCGCGCGACCTGCAACCGAAGCCGCAGAGCCGGCGCAACGAACCGATGTACCTGCCGCATGTCCTACGAGCAGTCGCTGCCGCCCGCGGCCAGTCGCCACAGGAACTCGCGTCGCTGACGACGCGTAACGCTCACACGCTATTCGGCTGGCCCGCGCCGGCCGCGGAGGTTTGACATGAGCTCTGGAGAAAACCCGGGAATCAATATGGAGCGGCTCACCCGCTACATCGACACCACCTGGGACCAGTCGATCGTGCCGGCGCTGTCCGAATACATCCGCATTCCGAACAAGTCCGTGCACTTCGATCCGCAATGGGAAGAGCACGGTCACATGCAGCGGGCCGCAGAGCTGATGAAGGCGTGGTGCGAGAAGCACGCGCTGCCGGGCATGAAGATCGAGATCGTGCGGCTGCCCGGGTTGACCCCGCTGCTGTTCATCGAAGTGCCGGGGTCGGGCGCCGCCGCCCGCAGCAACGACTGCGTGCTCCTGTACGGTCACATGGACAAGCAACCGGAGTTCAGCGGCTGGGCGGAAGGTCTCGATCCGTGGACGCCGGTGCTGCGCGACGGCCGACTGTACGGCCGCGGTGGCGCGGACGACGGCTACGCGGTGTTCGGCTCGCTGCTCGCGCTGCGTGCGCTGGCCGACCAGAACATTCCGTTCGCGCGCAGCGTGATCCTGATCGAAGCCACCGAGGAGAGCGGCAGTCCCGACCTGCCGGCTTACATCGATGCGCTGGCCGATCGCATCGGCGAGCCGTCGCTGGTGGTATGCCTCGATGCCGAGTGCGGCAACTACGATCAGTTCTGGTGTACGACTTCGCTGCGCGGCAACCTCATCGGCACGTTGCGCGTCGAGGTGCTGACGGAAGGCGTGCACTCCGGCATGGCGAGCGGCATCGTGCCGTCGAGCTTCCGAATCGCACGGCGACAGTTGGAGCGCGTCGAGAACGCGGAGACCGGCAAGCTGATCGATGCTCTGTGGAGCAAGATTCCCGAGGATCGACTGCAGCAAGCGCGCGCCGCCGCGAAGACGCTCGGCAAAGGCGTTTACACGAAGCTGCCCTTCTCGGGCGGCACAGGCCCGATCAGTGACGATCCATACGAGTTGCTTCTCAACAGCAACTGGCGCCCGACGCTTTCCGTCACTGGCGCCGAGGGCATCCCGTCGCTGCAGAACGCCGGCAACGTGCTGCGTCCCTTTACCGCGCTCAAGCTGTCGTTCCGGTTGCCGCCGGGCGTAGATGGCGAGGCCGCTGGCAACGCAGTCAAGCAGGCGCTGGAGAGCAACCCGCCGTACGGCGCAACGGTGAAGTTCGAGATCGAGTCGAGCATGGGCGGCTGGAACGCGCCATCGACCGCGCCCTGGCTCGAAGCCGCCATTCAGTCGGCGTCGCGCACGTTCTTCGGCCGCGACGCGATGTACATGGGCGTCGGCGGCTCGATTCCGTTCATGGGCATGCTGCACGAGAAGTTTCCGCGCACGCAGTTCCTGATCACCGGCGTGCTCGGGCCGCACTCGAACGCACACGGGCCGAACGAGTTCTTGGATATCGCGACCGGTAAGCGCGTGACGGCGTGCGTGGCACACGTCGTCGCGGAACACGCCAAGAGAAAGTAGTGCGCTGTAGTCGGGCTTCAGCCCGATTCTTCACGCCGCCAGCGGATTCGGCTCGGCGTTGCGCTTCACGTTCGCCCACACATCGCCGAACGCCGCCGTGGTGTGCCCGCGGTGCTTGTCCACCGGCGGGAAATCCTGCGTGATGCTGTCGATGCGCAGGCAGTTGCGCGGCTTGCCTTTCGGGAACTCGCTGCGCAGCGTGAACAACAATCGCCCTTCCACCGGCACTTCGCCCGTCAGCAGCCGCACCGCTGCCATACGGTCGTACAGCGCGTGCTGCGGGTTGGTGAACGTGTAGCGGCGCTTCTTGCCGATCGCCGTCCACTCGAGCATCTGGTCGCCGCCGAAAATCGCGCCGGGCATATCGAGCAGGTCCGCGACCAGCAGTCCGCGCTGCGTGAGCAGCAGGTAATGCACGTGGATCTGGCCGCCGTTGCCGTTCGGAATGAGCACGTTCTTCAGCATCTCGTAGGCGACGCTGGAGATCGCAGCGTCGATCGCCTTGCGAGTGCGATAGGCGCGCAACAACAGGTAGAGCCATACGAGCAGCGCCAGCGTGGCAACCGCGCCGGCAACTGCATACCACCACGTCGGAATGTGTTCGGGAATCTGGATCATCAGTTCTTCTGCAGCTCCCCACGCAACGCCTCGAGCGTCGGCTCGAGTTCCGTTTCCTGGCGCGGCAGCGCCAGCAAGCGAGCCAGGCTCTCGGGCACCGGCGCTTCGCGACCGGTCTGCGCCTCGACGATCTCGTTGAACTTCGCCGGGTGCGCCGTGGCGACGATCACCCAGTGACCGCGCGCGCCGCGCGCAAGCAGCCGGCGGAATACTTTGGCCGCGGTCGCGCTGTGCGGGCACCACAAGCGGTCCAGCTCGTGCGAGTCGCGGCGGATCGTGCCGCGGATCTCGATGTCGTCGACGCTCGACGCGCCGATCTGCCCTTGCAGCTCTTCGAAGTCGGGATGTAACGCGCGCAACCGTTCCATGTTGGAGGGATTGCCGACGTCCATTGCGTTTGCCAGCGTTGCCACGCTCGGCCGCGGCGCCCATTCGCCGGTGCGCAGGTACTCCGTGATCGACTGATTGGCGTTGGTCGCGAGCACGATTTCGCCGATCGGCACGCCGACGTGCCGCGCCCAGATGCAGGCGAGCGCGTTGCCGAGGTTGCCGGTCGGCACGATGAAATTGGCGCGCCGGCCGCTCTCGCGCCACAGCTCCAGGCCCGCCTTCGCGAAGTACACCATCTGCGGCAGGAGCCGGCCGACGTTGATGCTGTTGGCGGACGATAGCTGATGCGTTTCGGCGAGCGCCGGGTCGGCGAACGCTTCCTTCACCACGCGCTGGCAGTCGTCGAACGTACCGTTCACCGCGAACGTCCGGACATTGCCGCCCCAGCACGCGAGCTGCTGCGCCTGACGATCGGAAACCTTGCCCTTCGGGTACAGCACCGCCACGTCGACCCACGGCTTGCCGTGAAATGCCGCGGCGACGGCGCTGCCGGTGTCACCCGACGTCGCGACCAATATCGTCAGCTTGCGCCGCTGGCCGCGCTGGATGCGTTCCATGCAGGCCGCGAGGAACCGCGCACCGAAATCCTTGAAGGCGCCGGTCGGCCCATGAAACAGCTCGAGCACCGACAGCGGCGCCGGCGCATTGGGCAAGGTCGCCAGCGGTGCCGGGAAATCGAACGCCTCGTTGCAGATCGCGGGCAGCTCGTCTGCCAGCGGATCGCCAGCCGCGAATGGTGCGAGCAGGCGCATACCGAGTTGCGGCAGCTCGAAGTCGTTCTCGAACTGCCGCGCCGTGAAGTGCGGAAATTCCTGCGGAACGTACAACCCGCCGTCCGGCGCGAGACCGCGCGCAATGGCTTCGCCGAGCGTCACGGCGTGGTCGGCTTTGCGGGTGCTGATGTAGTGCATGAAGGCTAGTGCCCGGCGGCTCAGTCGATCATTCGAGGATCCGCGCGCCGGCCGGATCCAGGGTCGAGATCCAGGCATCGCTCGCGAGGCCATGGGCCGTGAACCCGGCGACCATCGCATCGCGAATGCGTTCGGCGTGCTGTTGCTCGCACCACGCGAACAGGGTCGGCCCGGCGCCCGAGATCGAGCACCCGAGCGCGCCGTTCGTCATGGCGCCCTCCTTGACTGCTTTGAAGCCGGGGATCAGCACCTGGCGCTGCGGCTCGATGATCACGTCTTCGAGTGACTCCCGTATCAGCTGCAAGTCGCCGGTGAAGCATCCGGTGAGGAAGCCGGCGAGGTTCGCAGATTGCCAGATCACGTCGGACAGATCGATGGAGCGATTGAGGATCTGCCGCGCCTCGCGGGTCGACAGCATCATGTGCGGGTGCACGAGCACGCAGCGCACGGTCGACGGCACCGGAATCTGCTTGACGTTGGGATTGTCGATGCCGACCGTCAGCACCAGCCCGCCGTACAGGGACGGGGCGATGTTGTCGACATGCACCGAGCCGGAAGCGACGGCCTCGCCCTTCATCGCGAACTTGAGCAGCTCCAGCTTGCCGAGCGGCTCGCTCAGCAACGCGTTGGTCGCCACCACTGCCGCAACCGCGGAAGCGGCCGATCCGCCCAGGCCGGAGCCGAGCGGAATGCCCTTGTCGATAGACAGCTCGACGCCGAAATCCAGCTTCAGGTCTCGAACCATGCACAGCACGCCCATGCCTGCCGTATTGCGCTCCGGCTCGCGGGGAAGGTCGACGACCGTGCCCGTGATGGCGCCGATGCGCACACCCGGCTGCGGGAGCCGGCGGGCGGTGACGCGATCGCCGATTGCCTGGAAGCTGTGACCGAGCACATCGAACCCGACTGCCACATTGCCGACGCTGGCGGGCGCGAACGCTGTGGCTGTCTGCCGCATGCCTAGAGTTTCACGCCGAGGTAGGCACACACGCGCAGCAAGTCGCCGAACACGCCGCCGGCAGTGACCTCGGGACCGGCGCCGGGGCCTTGCACCACCAGCGGGTTCTGGTTGTAGCGCTGTGTCAGGAAACGAACGACGTTGTCCGTGAGATTGATGTTGGCGAACGTGTGCGACCGCTCCAACTCGACCAGGCCGACCGAGGCCTTGCCGGTGGCGGCATCGAGCGAGCCGATGTAGCGCAGCACCCGATCGCGGCTGCGCGCAGCTTGCAGGCGCTCCGCCATCGCCGTATCGAAGGCTGGCAGACGCTCGAGGAATTCCTCGGCCGTGCAACTGGCGAGCGAGCGCGGCACCAGGCTTTCGAGCTGCACGTCGGACAGCTCCAGGCGCAGGCCCATCTCGCGTCCCAGGATGATCAGCTTGCGAGCGAAATCGGTTCCCGACAGGTCGTCGCGCGGATCCGGCTCGGTGTAGCCGCGCGCCTTGGCAGCGCGCACCACTGACGAGAAAGGCTCGGAGCCGTCCCAGACGTTGAACAGGTACGCCAGCGTGCCGGACAGCATGCCTTCGATGCGATGGATCGCATCGCCGGTGTCGCGCAGGTCGCGCAGGGTCTGGATGACGGGCAAGCCGGCGCCGACAGTCGCCTCGTAAAGGTAATGCGTGTTGCCCGCACGCCGTGCCTCGTGCAGACGCGCATAGAACTCCAGATCCGCACTGTTCGCCTTCTTGTTCGGCGTGACGATGTGGAGACCGCTCGCGAGCCAGCCCGGGTAGCGATCAGCGACGTCCTGGCTCGACGAGCAGTCGATGATGACCGCGTGCGGAAGATACTCCGCGTGGATGTGCTGCGCGAAGCGCGCGAGATCAGACGGCTCGTTGCGGCTGCTGAACGCATCGCGCCAGCGTGGCAGCTGCACCTGCGGATCCGCGAGGTGCATGCGCTTCGAGCTCATGATGCCGCGCACGCGCAGGTCAAGCTTGAGATCGCGCGACAAGCGCTGGATCTGCGACGCGAGCTGGTCGAGCAGCACGCTGCCGACGACGCCCGGGCCAATGAGCCCGACCGACACAGTATGCGGCGAAAGATAGAAACTCGAATGCACCGAGCGCAGAGCGCGAGCCGAGAACTTGCTGTCGATGACCGCGGAGATGTTGCGCTCCGACGCGCCCTGCGCGATCGCGCGGACACTGACGGCTGCATTGCCGAGTGCGCCGAAGACTTTCGCGGCGACACCGTGCGAGCCCGCCATACCGTCGCCCACGACGGCCAGGATGCTGCAGCCGGGATCGACCTGTACCTGCTGGATCTGTCCTTCGCGCAGCTCGCGATCGAATGCCTGCCGCACCACTGTTTCCGCGCGAGCAGCTTCGGCTTCGGGAATCGCAAAGCAGATCGAATGCTCGGAGCTGCCCTGGGAGATCAGGATCACCGAGATGCCGTGATCGCGCAGCGCGCCGAACAGGCGATGCGCGGTTCCGGGCACGCCGATCATGCCGGCGCCTTCCAGGTTGACGAGCGCGACGCGATCGATGCAGGTGATGCCTTTGACGGCGATCTCCGACGTCGGCTTCGCGCAGATCAGCGTGCCGGGTTTCTCCGGCGCAAAAGTGTTGCGGATCCAGATCGGAATGCCTTTCAGCACCGCGGGCGCCATCGTCTGCGGATGGATCACCTTGGCGCCGAAGTACGCGAGCTCCATCGCCTCGTTGTAAGACAGCGAGTCGATGACTTTGGCGTCCGGCACGAGCCGCGGATCGGCGCTGAGCACGCCATCGACGTCGGTCCAGATGTGGATCTCTGCCGCGCTGAGCAGCGCGCCGAAGATCGAGCCCGAGAAGTCGCTGCCGTTGCGGCCGAGCGTCGTCTGCACACCTTTCGCATCGCGTGCGATGAAGCCCGTGATGATCAACGTGGCCGGCGCCGCCGGATCGCGTGGCACGATGCGGTCGGCGTTCGCCTGCGACAGATCCCAGCGCACGGCCGGGCCGAGCGGTCCCCATTCCACCGACACGACATCGCGTGCATCGATCCAGTGAACACTGCCGGGGCGACGGCCGCGATGGCGCAGGTATGCGCTGAACAGGCGGGTCGACCAGATTTCGCCATACCCCGCGATCAGGTCGCGCACCGGCTGCGCGGCGGAGCGGATCAGCTCGACGGTATGGAGGATTCCCGCGATGTCACGGCAGTCCTGGGCGAGCTGGGCCAGGAATTCGCTGCGGGCATTGCCGGCGAGCAGCGTGTCGGCGATCACCTCGTGCCGGTGCCGCAGCTCTTCGATGCGTTCGGTCAGCGGCCCTTCCTGACGCTCGGCAGTCGCTACCAGGTTCAGCAGCGCGTCCGTGACCCCGCGGCAGGCAGACAGCACGACGCCGAGCCGCGGCTGCGGATCCTGCTCGAGGATGCGGGCGACGCGTTCCATGCAGACCGCGTCGGCGACGCTGGAGCCGCCGAATTTGTGTACGCGCCAGTCCACTTGCCAGGATCTCTTGTTGCTCTCTCAATGCCGACCGCGCAGCCGCTGGCGTCCGGCGCATGACCACCGAAGCGGATGGATGCAAACACTCGGAAACTGCCAGCGCGGGAGGGCGACACTCTAGCGGAGGAACTGACCAGTGACTAGGCGCAGGAACCTATAGGACACCTGGCAGGAGCGCTGTAGGTCGGGCTTCGGCCCGACGTCCTCACCCCGACGTATCCAGCCGCCCGAACGCCAGCAACGACCCCGCCTCTTCTTCCCCGGCCGCGTGCGGAAATCCAGGGCGCGCGAAGCAGATCGTCTCGCCGGGGTCCGGCCCGGCGGTGGCCGCCGCGTGCTCGTTGAAATACATCACCCGGGCAGGTCCGACTTGGATAAGGTCGCGATGCCGCATCGCGCGGCGCAGGATCCGGCGCGAGTTGACGACCAGGCCGTTGGTGCTGCCGAGATCGAGCAGCAGGTCCTGGCCGTTGTCGTGCACGATCAGCGCGTGGTAGCGACTGACGAATACGGAGTCGATCGAGATGTCGGCTTCATCGCCGCGCCCGACCAGGATGCGATCGCCGACGAGCGTGACTTCGCGGTCCGGCAGGCCTTGCATGGTGATGACCAGCTTGGCTCGGGGCACTGGCGCTGCCGGCGGTGCGGTCACATCGGCGGTCGTAACGGGAGCTGCGGGCCGCTTGTACTGCCAGCCCAGCTCTTCGGTCGCATGGTCGAGCGCCGAAGTCGTCACCAGAGGAGCGCCCTCGGATGCTGCCCATGCGAGTGCACGAGCGCACAGTTTGTTGATGCGTGCCGGCACGCCGCCGCTGCACGCATGGATGTGCGACATCAGCGTGTACGGCATCAGACCGTCGGGATTCGCCGCCCCGGCTGCGCGCAGGCGATGTGCAACATAAGCCGCCGTCTGATCTTCCGTCAGCGGTCCGAGCGAAAAGCGCGGTGCGTTGGGCGTCACCAGCTGCGCCATGCGCGGTGACTCGAGCACCAGATTCAGGGAAGGCTGACCGATCAGCAGCACCTTCAACACGCGCGTGCCGTCGACTTCCGCGGCGGCGAGCGAGCGCAGCTCTTCGAGCACCGACGGATGCATGGCCTGCGGATTCTCGACCACGAGCAGGCAGATGCGGCCCATGCTCGCCTGGTGCGACATGAAGCGCTCGAGGCAACGGCGACGGTCGGTCTTGTCGGTCTCTTCGAGCGCGAAGCCGAACTGGTGCAGGATCTCCAGCAGGAAGTCGCGCGCCGGCATGTTCTCGCGCTGGATCGCGGCCGCGACGATGCGCTCGTCGAGGTCGTTCAGCATCCGGCGGATCAGCAGGCTCTTGCCGCAACCGTGGTCGGCTGTGACCACGCCGAGCCGCGCATTGGTCCACAGGGAGTGCCCCATGAACTCCAACGCGCGCAGGTGCTGATCGCTCGGGAAAAAGAACGCCTCATCGTTCGTCTCCGCGAACGGTGCGGTTGCGAGCCCGAACCCCACGGACTCGTCTAGAGATCGCGCATTTTCAATCATGTAAGAGCGTGAACTGTTCTACGCAACTCGTTGACTTTCATACGTTTGACCCCTTCAGTTAGAGTCATTCGCGAGTTGCCTGTTTGGACAATAGTCCGACTTTTGCAGTAGCACAAGGCGAATCCAGGGGTTGCGCCGCAAGCGCATTGGTGGGTCGGGTGGGAATCGAACCCACGACCAATGGATTAAAAGTCCAGTGCTCTACCGACTGAGCTACCGACCCACGAAACAGGAGGCGTATCGAGCGGGGCGCGCATGATACCGAAACGCTCCCGCCTGTTCACTGAATGAGTCATTCGGCGTACCGCGTCGGGTCCGCAACGCCCGCCGCCTTGAAGCCCTCGCGGCGCAGGCGGCAGGCGTCGCAGCGGCCGCACGCCCTGCCCTGCGCGTCGGCCTGATAGCAGGACACCGTCAGCGAAAAATCCACGCCGAGCTCGAGGCCGCGCCGGATGATCTGCGCCTTGGTCAAATCGATTAGTGGCGTCGCGATCTCGAACTTCAGCGTGCCTTCTACTGCAGCCTTGGTCGCGAGATTGGCGACGCGCTCGAACGCCGCGACGAATGCGGGGCGACAGTCGGGGTAGCCCGAGTAATCGACGGCATTCACGCCGATGAAAATGCGCGGTGCGTTCAGAACCTCGGCCCAGCCGAGCGCACACGCGAGCATCACGGTGTTGCGCGCGGGGACGTAGGTTACGGGAATGCCGACCTGCGGCGACTCGGGAACTGCGATCGACGAATCCGTGAGGGCCGAGCCGCCGATGCCGCCGAGGTCGAGCCGCAGCGTCCGGTGCTCGACGGCGCCGAGCACGCGGGCGACATGAGCCGCGGCGTCCAGCTCTGCGCGATGGCGCTGTCCGTAGTCGAGACTCAGCGCATAGCAGCTGAATCCCCGCTCACGCGCGATGGCGAGAGTCGTGGCGGAATCGAGACCGCCGGAGAGCAGAACGACTGCGCGGTCCATCATCGCCCCGGAGTGTCGCCCCACAGGACTTTGTGGAGCTGGATCTGCAGCCGCACGGGAAGCCGCTCGTCGAGAATCCATTGCGCGAGATCGCGTGCCTCGACCTGGCCATAGCTCGGGCTGAACAGCACAGTGCAACGCTCCGTCAGCTGTCGCGATCGGATCAAGTCGCGGGACCATTCGAAATCCACGCGATTGCAGATCACGAACTTGATCTGCTCGTCCGCGCGCAGCAGGTCGAGGTTCTCCAGCAGATTGCGCGCTGCCTCGCCGCTGCCCGGCGTCTTGACGTCGACGACGCGGATCACGCGTGGATCGACCCTGCTCACATCGATCGCGCCGCTCGTCTCCAGCGATACCCGATGGCCGGCATCGCACAGCCGGCGCAGCAGATCGAAGCAGCCCTTCTGCGCGAGCGGCTCACCGCCGGTCACGCACACGTGCCGCGTCTGAAACTCCGCGACCTTGCCGAGGACATCGTCGAGGCTGAGCCACTCGCCGCCATAGAACGCGTACTGCGTATCGCAGTACTGGCAGCGTAACGGACAGCCGGTGAGTCGGACGAAGACCGTGGGCCAGCCAACGCTGTCCGCCTCGCCCTGGATCGACAGGAAGATCTCGGTGATCTTGACCCTGGCAGGCGCTGCCTGCTCAGCAGGCGGCGCCGCCGATGACGGCGCAGCACCCACTGCTCACCTTCCTTCCCCATCCATCTTCGCGAGACGCTGGCTCGCGAGACGGGCTGCAGTGGTGTCGGCGAAGCGCTGCACGACCTGGTTCAGCGCCGAGCGCGCTTCCGACCAGTTCTTCAGCTCGTAGTTGCAGAAACCGATCTTCAGCAGCGCATCCGGGGTCTTGCGCGAGTCCGGATACTTCTCGAGCACCGTGCGGAAGTCGCGCAGCGCGTCGGGATACTGCTTGGTGACGTAGTGCGCCTCGCCCAGCCAGTACTGCGCGTTGTCCGCGAGCGCGCTGGTCGGGAACGTCGTCAGGAACTGCTTGAAGCCGCTGATCGCCTCCGGGTACTTGCCGTCTTTCAGCAGGTCGAAAGCGGCCTGATAGTTCGCCCGGTCGTCGCCTTGCGGCACAGGCAGGTCGGAGCTGCTGGCAGTGCTCGCAGCTGCACGAGCCCCACCGCCCTCGAGTGCTGCGAGTCGACGATCGACGTCGCCGTACATGTCGCGTTGCTGGGTCTGTTGCTGCTGCACCTGGTGCTGCAGCTCATCCAACACGCCGCGGAGCATGCGCGCTTCGACCTGCACAGCCTCGAGTCGCTGCGACAGGTCGAGCAGGCTCTGGTTGGCCAGCACGCGCTCGATGCGTAAGAGCCGGCCATCCAGCTCCGTGAGCTTCTGGACCACCGGATCTTCCTCCGGCGGGGTCGTCGCGCAGCCTGCGAGCCAAGCGCAGGCTGCGGCAACGATCACGAATCGAAGTGTCGTCATGGGTTGCTCTTGCTCTGCGTGCTAGCGGCCGTAGACCAGCTCGACGCGGCGATTCTTCGCGTAGGCAGCCTCGTCGCTGCCCTGCACTGCCGGACGCTCTTCGCCGTAGCTCACCGTGGTGATCTGCGCCTCGGTCACACCTTGCAGCATCAGCGCGCGACGGACTGCCTGAGCGCGGCGCTCGCCGAGGCCGATGTTGTACTCGCGCGAGCCGCGCTCGTCCGAGTGGCCTTCGAGACGAATCTTGTTGCCGCTGTTCGTGTTGAGGTACTTGGCGTGCGCGGTGACGATCGGCACGAACTCCGGCTTGATTTCGGCGCGGTCGTACTCGAAGTAGATGATCGTGCCGGCCGCGATTGCCGCCTGTTTCGCCTGCTCGTCCGCAGGCAAATTGCGTCCGCTCACATCGTTGTCGCCGGTGCGGTTGGTCTCGGTGCCGGTCTCAGCGGGCGCGTTGCTGGCATCGGGCAAAGTGGGGGGCTTTGACTTACAGGCTGCCAGAGCGAAGCCACTCATCAGCACGATCAGCATCAGTTGCGTTACACGCATTCACCTCTCCTACGCACATCGATAAAGAAGGGCCGAAAACGAAGGGTATGACCGCAAAAATCGCGCGAAATTCTGCCACAAAGCCTGTTATCGCGCCTGCCCGCCGTGCAGGCTCATCGCGCCGCCGGGAACGGTGACCACACCGGCTCACGCACGTCTCCCGTGCTCGCAGCGAGGCGCTGCTGAACCCGTCCGTCGACCGATACCGTCGCCAGCACGCCACGGCCGCGGTCCTGGGTCGCGTAAATGAGTGTCGCACCGTTGGGCGCGAAGCTCGGGCTCTCGTCCTGCCGCCCTGGCGACAACACCTGCACGGCTTTCGACTGCAGATCGACGGTCGCGATCCGGAAGTTGCCGCGATCCAGGTGCACCACCGCCAGCTGCTTGCCATCGGGCGACAGGCGCGGACGTGCGTTGTAAGTACCTTCGAAGGTCACGCGCGTCGCACGGTTGGGCTGATCGACGTCGAGCTCGTAGATCTGCGGACCGCCGGCGCGGTCGGACATGAAGTAGAGCTTGCGGCCGTCACCGGACCATGCCGGCTCGGTATCGATGCCGGGGTCGAACGTCATGCGCGTGAGCGTCTGGCTGCCGAGCTTGAGCGTGTAGATGTCGACGTCGCCGTCCTTGCGCGACAAGGTCAGCGCCAGAGTGCTGCCGTCGGGCGACCAGGCCGGGGCACCGTTGATGCCCGCGCGCGCCGAGACTCGGCTGCGCTCGCCAGTGCGCAGCGTCTGGACGTAGATCGCGGACGCCTTGCTCTCGAACGACACGTACGCGAGGTTCTGGCCGTCCGGCGACCACGCCGGCGACATGATCGGCTCGGTCGAGCTGGCGATCTTCTGCTGATTCTCGCCGTCGGCATCGGCCACGATGAGTGTGTACTGCTGCTTCGGCGGCGTCCCCTCGGCGCTGACGAAGGCGATGCGGGTCGAGAACGCACCGCGAATCCCGGTCAACTGCTCGAAGACGATATCGGCGATCCGGTGCGACATCGCGCGCATCGAGCCGGTCGTCGCCGTCAGCCGCTGCCCGGCCAGGCGCTGGCCGTTGAGCACGTTGTACAGCTCGAACTGCGCCGCGTAGCGATCCGCGCCGTCCGGCGTGAGCTTGCCGACCACGATGAAGTCGCTCTTGAGATAGCGCCAATCCTGAAAGCGGATCTGGTCGCCGGCGCTCGGGCGGTCGATCATGTCCTTGCGGTCCAGCGGCGCGAACCGGCCACTGCGCTGCAGGTCGGCCGCAACAATTTGCGCCACGTCGAACGGTGCCGCGTTGGCGGACTCCCAGCCGAACGGCACGACGGCGATCGGCACGGCATTCTCCTGGCCCTGCGTGATCTCGATGACGAGCTGCGCATTCGCGACAGGCGCGAGTAACGCCGCAAGGACAAGCAGTGCGAGCGAGCGACCGAGGTTCAGCATTCTCTTCCTCCGAATCAATCTTCCCACATCAATCTTCCAGGGGCTTGAATACGAACACCAGATTCCGCTCGAACACCCGCGGATCCGGCGGTGGCGGTAGCGGCGAGGCCTTGAGCACCGCCGCTTCGATCGACTGTTTCACAGCAGCATCGCCGTTGCACCTGTCGACCTGCACCGACAGCACCGTGCCGGTCGGTGTCTGCGCAACCTTCACCGTACATTCCAGCCCGGCCCGCGCCGACGGCGGGCGGTTCCAGTTGCGCACGATCGCTTGTTGGATCATTGCGATGTACTGATTCAGCAGCCCGGCGTTCGCCGCCTGCGCACGCCCCTCTTCCTCTTCGATCTGACTCTTCAGGTCCGCCTCGCGTTGCTGCTGCACTTTTGCATCCTCGGCAGCCTTGCGACGCTCGGCCTCTTCCTTCTGCTTGCGTTCGATGTCGGCGACGCGTTTGCGTTCCGCCTCGGCCTTGCGTTGCCGCTCCGCGTCCGCCTGAGCCTTGCGCTCGGTTTCCTGGCGCTCGCGTACTTGCTGTTCCTCGGCCTGGCGGCGTTGCTGCTCTTGCTCGCGCTGCTTCAGTTCCTGCTGACGCTCCTGTTCGGCACGTTGTTCCGCTTCGCGCTTTTCCTGTTGCTTGCGCTGTTCCTGCTGCTGCCGTTCGCGTTCGTGCTGCCGCTCGCGCTGTTGTTTGCGTGCCGCCCCTTCGAGGACGGAGCGATCCACGACCACGGCCTGAATCGCCAGCGTCGGCTGCAACGGCTTGCTCCAGATGTTGACCAGCGTGAGCCCGAAGACGGCCGCAAACACGAGGTGCAGCAGCACTGCCCCGATCAAGTAAGCCCAGTGATTGCGGATGAACTCCGGCATCGAGCTTCAGCGTTGGGGACGCCGCTTCGTCTCGACCGGGTCGGTGATGAAGCCGACCTTCTCCGCGCCCGCCTGCTGCAGCAACACCATGCCGGCCACTACACGCCCGTACGGCACGTTCTGGTCTGCCTTCACCAGCACCGGCGTCTTCGGCTCGCGCCGCAGGACGGCGCCGACGCGCTCGAGGACCCCCTCCTCCGTTACCGGCTTCTCCTCGTCCTTGCCGAGGTTCAAATAGAGATTGCCCTGCTTGTCCACGCTCAGAATCAGCGGCTGCGTATCCTCCGAAGGTATCGGCTCCGCGCCGGCCTTCGGCAAATCGACCTTGATGCCCTGAGTGAGCAGCGGTGCCGTAATCATGAAGATGATGAGCAGCACCAGCATCACGTCGATGTACGGGACGACGTTGATTTCGGCCATCAGCTTGCGGCCGCGCCGATTCGGTGACTGCATCATGCGTGTGCCTCGGCGGCAGCAGCGTGCCCGGTGCGCGGAGCGCTGGCGTGCCGCTGCAGGATCGTCGTCAGCTCTTCGACGAACGTGTCGTAGCGCAGCTCGATGCGGCTGACCTGGTCGGCATAACGGTTGTAGGCGATGACCGCCGGGATGGCCGCGAACAGACCCATGGCGGTCGCGATGAGCGCTTCGGCGATGCCCGGCGCGACCATGGCGAGCGTCGCCTGCTGGACGTTACCGAGGCCGTGGAACGCGTTCATGATTCCCCACACGGTGCCGAACAGGCCGACGTACGGGCTGGTCGAGCCGACCGTCGCGAGCATCGACAGGCTGTGCTCCAGGCGGTCGCTCTCTTTCAGCAGCGCGACTCGCATGCCGCGGCGGGCGCCTTCGATCAGCTGCGCCGACGGGAACCCGCCCTGCTGGCGCATGCGCTGGAACTCGCGGAAGCCCGACTCGAAGATCGACTCCATGCCCTTGGTCACGCGCCGGCCCTGGTCGATGGCGCGAAACATCGCCGTCAGGTCGCCGCCCGACCAGAACACTTCCTCGAAGCGATCCGCGTCGGTGCGCGCGCGCTTCAGCTCCGCGCGTTTGCGCAACATGATCGACCACGACACGATCGACGCCAGCAGCAGCAGCGCCATGACGATCTGCACGATGATGCTGGCGTTGAGCACCAGCTCCAGCGGATTCAGGCCCTGATTCATCATTCACCGATCTCCTGCATTGATCTGCTTCCACAGCTCCTGCGGCAGCGGCCGCGGGCGATAGCTCTGCGCATCGAGGCATGCGGCCCGTACGCGCCCGTCGAGCAGCAACACGCCGCCGACGGCGTCCCGATAGACCTCCTGGTCTAACGTCAGGCTGGCCCGCGAGGTCTGCTGGACCTTGCAGGTCACCTGCAGCTGATCGCCGTACCGCGCCGGCCTGCGATAGTGCGCCTCCACGTCGACGACCACGAATATCAGGCCGTCATCCTCTTTGAGGCGCACCTGGTCGACGCCGAGCGCGCGCAACCATTCGGTGCGCGCGCGCTCCATGAACTTCATGTAGTTTGCGTAGTACACGATGCCGCCGGCGTCCGTGTCCTCCCAGTACACGCGGACAGGCCAGACGAAGGGAGCCACATCCACCGCCATCACTGCCCCATCACTCGTTCTTGAACAGTTCCAGCGTCGCGCTCGCGCGCTCCGGCACCTTCAGGCCGAAATGCTGGTAGGCGTTGCGCGTGGCGACGCGGCCGCGCGCGGTGCGCATCACGAAACCCTGCTGGATGAGATACGGCTCGATGACGTCCTCGATCGTGCCGCGCTCCTCGCCGAGCGCCGCTGCGAGGCTCTCGACGCCGACCGGACCGCCGTCGAACTTCTCGATGATCGTCAGCAGGAGCTTGCGGTCCATCACGTCGAAGCCGAGCGGGTCGACGTCGAGCATGTCGAGGGCCGCCTGGGCCACTTCGTCGGTGATGCGGCCGCCGGCCTTTACTTCCGCAAAGTCGCGCACGCGCCGTAGCAATCGATTGGCGATGCGCGGAGTTCCCCGCGAGCGTTGCGCGATGCGGGCCGAGCCGCCGACGTCAGTCGGGACGCCGAGGATCGCCGCTGAGCGCGTGACTATGCGCTGCAACTCCGCCTGGTCATAGAACTCCAGCCGCTGCACGATGCCGAAGCGGTCGCGCAGCGGCGAGGTCAGCAGCCCTGCGCGCGTGGTGGCGCCGATCAGCGTAAACGGCTGCAAGTCGAGCTTGATCGAGCGTGCGGCAGGCCCTTCGCCGATCATGATGTCGAGCTGGAAGTCTTCCATCGCCGGGTAGAGGATCTCCTCGACGACCGGGCTCAAGCGATGGATCTCGTCGACGAACAGCACGTCGTTCGGTTGCAGGTTGGTCAGCAGGGCCGCCAGGTCGCCGGGCCGCTCGATCACCGGTCCGGAGGTCTGCCGCAGATTAACGCCGAGCTCATTCGCGACGATGTGCGCGAGCGTGGTCTTGCCGAGGCCCGGCGGACCGAAGATCAGCACATGATCAAGCGCTTCGTGCCGATTGCGCGCGGCCTGGATGAAGATCTCCATCTGCGTCTTGACCGCCTGCTGGCCGACGTAGTCCGCAAGCTTCTTCGGGCGCACGGCGCGGTCGAACGCAGCCTCGTCGCCCTGCGTGCCTGCCGATACGATGCGGTCCTCTTCGATCATTTTGCTGCCGCCGCCTGCAAGGCCTTGCGAATCAGTTCTTCAGTCGTCTGCACCGAGGCATCGACGCCCTTCAGCAACCGGGTCACTTCGGCGGGCTTGTAGCCGAGCGCGACCAGCGCGCTGAAAGCCTCCGCCTGTGGACCGACCGCCGGCTGCTGGGTTCCGCTGCCGGCAGCAATCACCGCCGTCATCTCGCCGAATCCCTTGATCCGGTCCTTCATTTCGACCACCAGGCGCTCCGCGGTCTTGCGGCCGACGCCCGGGATGCGCACCAGCGTGTCGACGTCCTGAGACTCGATGCACATGAGGAAGTTGTCCACGCTCATTCCCGACAACAGCGCGAGCGCCAGCTTCGGCCCGACGTTCGACACCTTGAGCAGCTCGCGGAACAGCCGCCGGTCGCGCTCGGTGCGGAAGCCGAACAGGATGTGCGCGTCCTCGCGCACGATCAGTTGCGTGAACAGCGTGATCTCGCTGCCCGCCGGCGGCAGGTCGTAGAACACCGGCAGCGGCGCCTCCACTTCGTAGCCGACTCCGCCGACGTCGATCACCAGCTGCGGCGGCTGTTTCGCGGTCAGGCGGCCGCGCAGGAAGCCGATCATCGAACCGCGCCCACCGCCAGCGACACGAGCCCGTGCAGGCGCCGGGAATGCGCGTGGCACAGCGCGATGGCAAGCGCGTCGGCGGCGTCCTCGCCCAGCGGGCCGGCGATGCTGAGCAGGCGTTTGACCATCATCTGGACCTGTTCCTTCTGCGCGCCACCGGTGCCGACTACCGCGAGCTTCACCTCGCGCGGGGCGTACTCGAATACCCGCGGCCGGACGGCGAAGGTGGCGCTCAGGGCCGCGCCGCGCGCCTGCCCCAACTTCAACGCGCTGTCGGCGTTTCGATTCATGAACACGCGCTCGATAGCGACCTCGTCCGGGCGGAACTCGCTCGTCAGCGATTCGACGCCGGCGAAAATCTCTTGCAGACGCTCTGCCAGCGTCTCCCCCCGCGCGCGGATCGCGCCGCTGACGATGTAGGCGGTGCGCCCTGCCTGCGTCTCGACGACGGCGTAGCCGGTGCGTTGCGATCCGGGGTCCAGGCCGAGGATCCGCACCTGCGCCGGCAACGCTCCGGGGCGCTGCGGCAGCGCCAGCTCGGCAACACTCTGCGGGCGCCTGAGTCTGCGCAAGGATTCCTCCGCTACGACGTTATGTCGGTGCCGTATGATAGCGGCAACGGCTGCAATCCGACACGTCGATCGCAGGGTTTTTTGTAGCCGATTCAGTGGCATGTCATCCCTCGAAAGCATTCCCGACAGCGCTGCGCGTGGCTCACGCGAGCTCGCAGACGCCCTCGTGCGTCTCGCACAGCACGCGACCGACGAACGCGCCGTCGCGAGCGGCCGCGCGATCGTCGACATCGTCACGGAGCTGACGGACGACGAAGAGATCCTGCGGGGCGCGATGTTGTTCGCACTGCTGGAAGCGCGCGCGCTGACCACGGATCGCGCCGAAGCCCTGGCCGGACCGGCCGCGACGCGCATCGCCAACGAATTGCTGAAGCTGGGCTCGCTGAACATCGCGGCACCGGTGAGCGGCGCCCCGTCGCTGTCGGGCAATCAGTCCGAAGGCCTGCGCAAGATGCTGCTCGCGATCGTCACCGATCCGCGATTGGTGCTGATCAAGCTCGCCGCGCAGCTCCACAAGCTGCGCGCAAGCAAGGATGCTCCGGAAGCCGAGCGGCAACGGCTGGCCTACGAGACGCGGCAGGTTTATGCGCCGCTCGCCAATCGACTGGGCGTGTGGCAGATCAAGTGGCAGCTCGAAGACTGGAGCTTCCGCTACCTCGAACCGGACAACTACAAGCGAGTCGCTGGCTGGCTCGCGTCCAAGCGCGGTGACCGCGAGCGCTACATCGAAGACGTCATCGCGATGCTGCGTGCAGAGCTGCAGAAGGCGCAGATCGACGCCGACATCGCCGGTCGTCCGAAGCACATCTACAGCATCTGGCGCAAGAGCCAGCGCAAGGGTCTGTCGTTCGATCAGGTCTTCGACGTGCGTGCGCTGCGCGTGCTCGTGGCGACGATCGCGGACTGCTATGCCGCGCTTGGCGTCGTGCACGGGCTGTGGCCGTACATCCCGGGAGAGTTCGACGACTACATCGCGACACCCAAGGACAACGCTTATCGCTCGCTGCACACGGCAGTGATAGGCCCGGGCAAGTTGCCGCTGGAAATCCAGATTCGCACGCGTGAGATGCACGAGCATGCGGAGCTGGGCGTCGCCGCGCACTGGCGCTACAAGGAAGGCGGCCGCGCCAATCCGGCATACGAGCAGAAGATCGTCTGGTTGCGCCAGCTGCTGGAGCCCGGCGAGCGCCAGGAGAGCGATGGCGATTTCCTCGACCGGGTGCGCTCGGAGGTGTTCGAGGATCGCGTGTACGCACTCTCGCCACGCGGCGAGGTGATCGAGCTGCAACGAGGCTCCACGCCGCTCGACTTCGCGTACCACGTGCATACGGATCTCGGCCATCGCTGCCGCGGTGCCAAGGTGAACGGCCGGATGGTGCCGCTGAACACCGTGCTTGCGAACGGCGACCAGGTGGAAATCGTCACGGCCAAGCAGCTGAACCCGAGTCGCGACTGGCTCGTGCCTTCGCTCGGCTACCTCGCTTCGCCGCGCAATCGCAGCAAGGTGCGCGCGTGGTTCCGCAAGCTCGACGAAGACCAGAACCGGCAGCAGGGCAAGCAGATCCTGGAGCGCGAGCTGCAGCGGCTCGCGATTCACAGCGTCACGCTGCCGGAGCTGATCGGCGAGTTCAATCTGACGACGGCCGACCAGCTGTATCTCGCGATCGGCGAGGGCGAGGTCACCGTCGCGCAGATCATCGGCGCGATCCAGCGTCGTGCGAAACCGCAGGAGCTGCCCTCGCCCGTGTCGCGCCGGCCGGCGGCGATGCCGAAGGAGACTTCGGGCATCACCATCGAAGGCGTCGGCGACCTGCTGTCGAGCTTCGCGCGCTGCTGCGGTCCGGTGCCGCCGGAAGGGATCGCGGGCTATATAACGATGGGCCGCGGCGTCAGCATCCATCGCGATGACTGCAGCAGCTTCCGCCGCCTGCAGGCCACGCATCCCGAGCGCGTGATCGCGGTGGAATGGGGCAAGCAAGGCGAACGCGCTTTCCCGCTCGACGTGACTGTGCGCGCCTTCGATCGCCGCGGTCTGGTGCGTGATATCAGCGCAGTGCTGGCTGATTCGAAGATCAACATCCAGGCAATGAACGTGGCAACGGATGAACGCGAGGGCATGGCGGAGATCGTCCTGCGCATCACCGTGCGCGATCTGGAGGAGTTGTCGCGCGTTCTCGGCCGGATCCAGGGCGTGCCGAACGTGACGAGCGCGAGGAGAAAAGCGTAGCGATTGTCAGGCTTCAGCCTGACTGCGCCAACGCTTCCTCAAACCTCGCCGCCCCCTGCTGCCGCATCGCCGCGATCTCGCTGTCACTCCACTCTCGGACCACGCGTCCGTCGAGCAGCAACGCTGCCTTGTCCGCATAGTGCTCCACGATATCGAGCGAATGCGTTGCCAGCATCACAGCGCAGCGATTGGCAGCCAGACGCTGCTGCAAATGTCTCTTCACGACCAATGCGCTCGCCGGATCCAGCCCATTGAACGCTTCATCCAGCACGACCAGCGCCGGCTCGCCGAGCAGCGCCAGCAGCACACAAAGCTTCTGCCGTGTGCCGAGCGAATACGTGTCGACGAAGCGGTCGAGATAAGGACTGAATTTCAATGCCTCGCCGAGCTCGATCACCTCGGGATCGACGCGCTCGAGCTCTTTGGCGCTCGCGTACACCTCGAGGCATTGCCGCCCGGTGAGCAGCCCGGGCAGCTGTTCAGGCGCGCATCCGTAGCCCAGCTTGCGCTTCGCATCGACAGTATGAGTGCGCACCGAGTGACCGCACACCAGAATGTCGCCGGCGCTCGCCACCAGCCGCGCCGCCACGCAGTGAAGCAACGTGCTCTTGCCGACGCCGTTCGGCCCCAACAGACAGAACCACTGCCCGGTGCGCACTTGCAAGGTGACTCCCCGCAGCACCTCCTGCTTGCCGTAGCGAGCGTGCACGTCGCGAATGTCCAGCACGATCGAAGTCATGTCTTCGCTCCTGCGCGGAAATGCCATGCGGCGAGCAGCGCCGCGAGGGGAATCGACCAACCGTGTTCGCGCGCTTCCACGATCGCCAGTGTGGCGAACGACACCACGAGCCTGACGAGCGGCTGGCGCGAGCGATAAGCATCGACGACGAAGATGCCGTACGAGAGCACCACGATCGCCAGCCACAGCACACTGACGTACAACGCGCTCGGCCACGGTGCGCCGAGACTGATCATCACCGCAGCAGCGACCGCGGTCCCGACGAACTGATGCAGCAACGCCCGGCGCGTCATTCCCCACGCGAACTGCGCGAACGGAATCGGTGTCGAGCGCAGCCAGTCGGAAGCCGATCGCGCCGTATCCCACACCGCGCGCAGCAAGCCGCCGAGATAGCCACCGAGCACCCAGATCGCGAGAACGCTCAATCCGTGGACGGCGGACGAGCCCGCCTGCACCGCGAACAGCGCTGGAATCAGCACGAGGATGCGCAGGTTTTCGGGCCGTCCCCAGGCGCGGACTTGCGCGAGAGGCCATCCGGACAGCGCGGCGGCAGAAGGCAGGGTCTCAGCGCGAACCTTGACCCTGCCGACGTAGCGCGAGCCCTCCAAGGCATCCGCACGCGAGCCCCGAGCCAACCACCAGCCAACGGCTGCCCCGACTGCGGTCGCCACGGTGACCCACAGGATGACTTTGCCAACGATCGCAGCATCGACGTCGCCCGCAACGCCCATCGCCACGAACAACACCCAAACTGCAAGCAGCTGTGTCGCCAGCGGCAACAGAGTCACGACGAGAATCGCCAGCAAGCGGCTGTATGTGCGCACCGGTGCAGCCGCGAGCCAGAACTGCGTGTAGCGGATCTCTGCTCGTTCGCGCTGCTTGCCTACGTTGAACGCGGCGTAGAGGGCGATCGCCGCGATCGTCAGCACGCGATAGTCCAGCAAGCCGTCGAACACCGCGCGAAAGCGCGGAGCGAAGGTCAGGAGAATTACGGCGAGAGCGGCCAGAATGCCGGCCGCTGCAGCCACGACGACTGCTGCATGGGCCATCGTCCGTCGCAGCAGATTCCGAGCGGCGAGCCATTCGGCAAACAGCAGCGGGTGCCGCCGCAACATGTTATTTCGCTGCAGCTGTCGACGCCGGCCAGAGCTTGAAGCGTAGTGCGCGCAGGCCGTACAGCGCAAAGATGACCACCAGCGCGACGATCATTCCCTTGAGCTGATCGCCGCCATCCTTGCCGCTGACGGTTTCGTAGAACAGCCACACGATCGCAACGAGTGCGGCGATCGGCACCAGCGGTCCGCCAGGGATCACGAACGGCTGACCGTCCATCCGCACGTCGCGCTTGCGCAGCACGAGCGTCGCAATGGCGCACAGGAAATACAGCGCCAGCGCGGCCAGGTTCGCGAACACAGTGAGCCACTTGAAGCCATCGATCTGTGTCAGCAGGCTGCCCACGAGTGCGACCGTGGCGACCATCACGCCGTAGATGGCGATCGCGCGGTTCGGAGTGCGGAAATGCGGATGAACCGACGTCAGCACTCGCGGCAGGAAGCCGTCGCGACTCATGGCGAACAAGCCGCGCGGCTCGGACAGCACGTTGGCGCTCAGGTAGCCGAACATCGAAACCACGGCAGCGAAGATCATGATCGTGCGCGCGACGGGGCCGAGCGCGACTCCCGCTGCTTCGGCCAGCGGCGTGTTGCCGGTGTTTGCGAGCGCAGGTCCCATGATGCCGAGTGCCACGTACTGAATCGCGAGATACATGATGGTCGCGGCGCCAAGCGCAAGCAAGATCGCCCGCGGCACGGTGCGCGCCGGATTCTTCACTTCGCCGCTCGGTACAGTGGCACCTTCGATGCCCGAGAACGCGTAGATCATGATGCCCGCGGTGTTGAGCACCGTGCCGGCGGATGGCACGCTCGCCCAAGCGAGATTGCTGGTGTCGATGAAGAACACGCCGACGATGATGAACACCAGCAACGGCACCAGCTTCACGACGGTGATCGTCTGGAGCAAGCGCGCTCCGCTTCGCACGCCGCGCATATTGAGTGTCACCAGGATCGCCACGCAGGCCACCATCAACACTTGCGTGACCCAGGCCGGGGCACCACCGCTCGTCAGCGCGAGGAGCGAGCGCACGACCGCAGTGATAGCCGCTGCCGCAGCGAACCAGCCCGTCGTGAACACCAGGCATCCAGCGACAAACCCAGCCATCGGACCGAGCGCAGTTTCGACGTATGCATACGCGCCGCCGGTCGATGAAACGCGGCTGCCGGATTCCGCGAAACACAGCACGACCAGCGCGATCACGATCGCGCACGCCACATATGCGAGTGGCGCGGCGCCGCCGAGGCCGATCACGGCAAACGCCGGCAGCGAGAAGATTCCGCTGCCGACCGTGTAGTTGAAGATATTGGCAGCGAACTGCCTGACGCCCAGCTCGCGCGAAAG
>Ga0134123_10000324_pt1 | contig 32807 bp, 26 predicted proteins | sample KB303_FD_96460 | JGI IMG/M metagenome (GOLD analysis project Ga0134123, IMG submission 96460) | Terrestrial soil microbial communities without Nitrogen fertilizer from Kellogg Biological Station, Michigan, USA - KB3-0-3 | ecosystem: Environmental > Terrestrial > Soil > Unclassified ...
CACCTACAGGTATCACTTTGAACTGGTAACGCTTACCGCTCACCAATTGCTCTACCAGCATTTTTCTTCCGAAAACCGTGTCAAGCAGCGTCCATGTCGCACCGTTATCCGCACTGGTAAATACGCGGTAATAACGGGCATGCTTCGCACGTTTCCATGACACATCAATCATCCCCGGAAGGTTAGTGTATGCAGCCGCTATTTTTTCAATAGCTGAAGGCACCTGGTTTTTTTCAGCGTTTTTGGAAACTTCGAAACCCGAAGAAAGCAAATCAGCCTCATCGCCATTTGTAACCGTAGTATTTACATACGTTGCAAGCTGGCGAAGCATACCGCAAAGAATTTTCTTTTCATTGCGCAATTCCGCAAGTTTCTTACGGTCGTTTCCACCTGCTTCGGCAATCTTACCTGCCACCACGGTAATTTGCGCATCCAAAGCAGCCTTTGACACAGGAGGGTTGCTGAAAATACCAACAGTGTAGAGCTTATCGCTGACATTTGTTGCTATTTCATTCACCTTTCCCGGAGCTTTTCTTGTATAATCAATTATAGCTTTTTTCATAGTGTATACCTCCTTTCTATCTTAATGAAGATGTTCTTATATACTCGAAAAGGGCAATTAAGGTTGCAGAAACGCAAAAAATAAGCTATTCCTTACATGAAAACATGATGAAAAAATTTTCAATGTTATACACAACATTGATCTGTGTTGTGCATTGCTTTGATCAAAACAGCATATTGGTTTGATCAATGTTATGCACTGTATTAATGAATACTGTATGCAGTATTGAACCATGTTGTGCATGGTTTTAATCAAAACAGGATATTGTATAGAACAATGTTGTACACCGTTTTCATAAAAACAGTATGTTGTATGGTGCAATGTTGTGAATTGATTTGTTCAGTATAATGTAATGTATTGTTCAATGTTATGCACTGCTTTGATAAGAACAGCATATTGTATTGATCAATGTAGTGTGATGCATTGATCAAAACGGTGTATCGTATGGATGAATGTTGTGGATGGTTTTTAGCAAGACTGTTTATTGCAGGCAGCAGGTTAAAGAGAACAATTCAGGAAGGAGAATTGTTTTTGATTGAAAGTAAAACCAATCGCAGAAACGGAAATGTGATAAAGAATTATAAAGTAAATAATTTCTTAATATATTTATTTAATTTAAAAGTGCTTTCAACATTTACACCTACTAAATTCAGCAATGGAATACTAAGTTTAACTTTTGTTTCCCAATCGTCTGTCATTTTCAGATCAGTGTATACTTTTTGTAGCTTTTCATCCATTTCTCCATCAAATGCTTCAAAAGCTAATGTAATATAATCAATAATTTTTTCTGTGATAGCGTCCGACCCTTCATCATTTACTTTTTTTATAATCGCGTGTATTTCATTAATATCAGATTGGTTGGCTGGCAATTGGATTAAATACTCATAGTAACTGTCAAGTTTACTTTTTATTTCTATTTGCCCTTTTTTTATGGACTCAGTGTTTGTGAGTATTCTTTCTATTCTGTACTGATCTGTATTTTGAAGACCTAATGCAATTCTTTCCAAAGGAATATAATTTCCAAGTAATGAATTTATTTCAACCTCTTCAAAACTTATTTGGCATTCGAGCGATTTCTTTCCCTTCTTTACTGCTCTATTTATAACTTCGGCCGAATAGAAGTAGGGCGATTCAGATACATTGCATTCAATGCAGCAGCACCCAAATTCTTCAGAGATTTTGAGATTTGTATAGCTATTGTTTATTTCTTCAATTTTTGAAGTTATAATTGCAAGAAGTTCTTTTTTCTCGATGCCTTCAACCCGAATACTAATTAAATTCTTTTTTCCAAAACGATCCTCTTTGACGATCGCTTGTGTACTTTTATATTGAAAAAGTACACCATGTAACCAAAAAATATTATCATGAATGTATTTATGCATCATTACGATCAATTGAGAAAGCAATCCTTTTGGCATAAATTCATACTGATAACGAAAAATCAGGTTAGCTATGTTGGTTTTCCAATAATATTGTAAAGGTCTATCGTTAAATAATTGTGGCGCCAAGTAATAACCGTCTTGGTGCTGATAGCAAATTTTAAACTGTGGATTTTTCATTAGGTTTAATAATTCTGCCTGCTTGTTCACAAATTGAGGTTCATCCCATATTTCCATTAAATCTTGATTTGTGAATTTTCCGTGAGCATCTTTTATTTTTTTGCTATCAAATACATTATAAATACCCTTTGTAACCCATTCGTGATTTATGAATATGGTATCTTTCAGTTGAATGTCATCTTTAAAGTGAAGAAAAACTCCCAAATCATGGAAATAATCACTTAAAAAAAGCGCTTGTACACGGTTTAATTTATACTTATTACAAATATTAAGATATTCAGCTAACGTTATAAAATTAATTTTTTGATTTTGTAATTTGCTTATTTCTTTTCTTATATCTACCCATGGCTTGGGCAATTCATCACCAACTCCTTTCAATCGTTTTTCCTTTAAGACTTTATAAATATTTTCTTTCAATATATTTAGCTTAGCACCGTAGATTGAATTCCAGTCTGGATGTTCGGTATTGCAGCTTATTTGTTGCAGATCAGTAAAAATTTGAGGAAAAAGATTGCGATATTCATCTATGCTTTGATTTTTATGATCTTGATCTGTTTTATTTTGAATGAGAATCACAGGACTGTCCCCTGCAAGAGTATTGATAATGTTTAACCAATAATAAAAATCATCATAGCGAACATCTTTTCTTGCTTCAGTTATAAAAAGATAGAGGGAGCGTTTAGTTAAGAAAAACTGATGCGTTGCGTGATATATTTCCTGTCCACCAAAATCCCAGATATTGAAACGAAAATCTTTTGGAGTTTTCGTTTTATCACAAGTTATATTCCATTGTGATATATCCATGCCATGTGTTGATGTTTTATTTAAATCAATTTTGAAATCAGGATTACGCAATGCTTCGGAAATTGTACTTTTACCCGCGCGTTCCTCTCCCACAAGCAATAACTTTGCTTCATACAAATAATCTTTTTCATCTTTAAGTTGTTCAAAATAATTTCTTATTGCATCGTCACTTTTTTTGGCAATTTCTATAGGAGGATTTTCAATTGGATTCTCAAAGATGTTCATGCAATTATTTTCACTGTAATTTTCTTCCCAAATAAAATTAAGATTTAAACTTAGTAAAGGTTCAATATCTTTAATTTGATTTCGACTTAAATTTAACATTTTTAATTGGGTCATATTTTTAAGAATTGAAACATCCTTTATTTCATTTTTAACCAAGTATAAACCCTGTAATTCAGTTAAGCCTTGCAAAAAATGAATATCTTTTAATCCTCCCTCGTAAATACTTAATCCTTTTATTTTTTTTAATTTGTTTATCTCATTATAATTTATAAGTTCGACAGCAAAAAAAATAAGTTCTTCAAGATTTAACTTCGATAGCAAAGTGCAATCAAAAGTCTCTTGATAGTCCCAAGTTGCTGTAAAAAGTGTAAAACTTCTAAGGGATGTTATAAGTGGTAATTGATTATAATTAATATCAGGATTATTTCCAACAGATAAAGTATTTAAAGATTTTAAAGAGAGAATTGGTGAAAAGTCACGAATTTTATTATGAGTAATTGATAATACAGTTAATTGCTTTAAATGAGTTATTGGAGTTATATCTTCGATTTTATTTGCTTGTAAAAGCAATGTTTCAAGGTGATCAAAACCGATTAATGGTGATATATCTTTAAGATTATTACCAATAAAATGTAAGTGTTTTAAATACTTAAGCTTTTTAAGGGACTGTGGGATTTTATTTATTCCTAAAGAATGTAGGTTTAACCCAATGACATTTTGTTCTGTGTCAGTTTCATAACCTGGTTTCTGTCCCTCATAACTTTTTAAGTTAGGAAGTTTGTGTTTTATTTCGTGTTCAAGTTCAGAAATAGTTTTAAGGTCGTTACTCATTTTGAATAGTTCGATTTAGTTATTGTCATGATAGAGTTTGTTTAATTGAAACTTTACCAGAGTTTTATCAATACAAAAGTAGCACATCCCACCAACTCCACCCTAATTTCCCTCCCCTCTTATCTTCTGATTTTATTTTCCTAAACTTGCTTATGCAAAACAATTTTAAGTTCAGCACACTCGCATGAAAAATACCATTGAACAGCCATGGATTGAAGCGGGCTACGAAATTTTTTCATTGCAGGGTCCCGAAGCATTAAAGATTGAAAAAATTGCGCGCAGGGTGGGCATCAGCAAATCGTCTTTTTACCATCACTTTGCAGACATGGAAATTTACAGGGAAAAGCTGCTGGGCTATCACCTGGAGCGCGCCTGCCGGCTTGCGGAGAAAGCCAAACTATGCAAGGCAGTTGTCCCTGATCTCCTGCATGCTTTTTTAGAAATGAAACAGGATTTGCTGTTTAACCGCCAGCTTCGCATTCACCGAACCAACATGGCTTTCCTGCTGTGCTTTGAACGGGCGCATACGGTGGTGCAGGATGAATTTATCGGGATATGGGCGGAGATGCTCGGCTTGAAGGACCAACCGCGCATTGCGCAAAATATTTTAAACGTAGCCACCGATCTTTTTTACCAGCGCATGACCAACGATAACCTCACCTATGACTGGCTCGTTGCTTTTATTGATGAAATAAAAGTTTTCCTCGAAGATGTAATCAGGAGCAGCGGAGTTGCCAGCCAGATAGGTAACAAATAAATACAGTTGCCACAGATTCACGGATTAATTATTTTTTGTTGCAAAATCTGTGAATCTGCGGCAATTTTGATTTGTATGGAATTTCCTGTCATACTCTTAATCTCTGATCTTTAATTTTTAATCTTTCTGTACGCTTCCGTCTAAAATAAGCAGATAGGTTGATGTAAATTTGCGCCCTTAATTAAAAAACACACCATACAATACATGAAAAAAACATTCTTCATCACCGTACTTTGCACAATCATTTCATTTGTATCCTCAGCGCAATCAGCCGGGACACTTGATTCATCGTTCAACGGCAACGGCATCTATACACATGATTTCGGCTTCCACGATAACCTGAATGACGTTACCGTGCAACCCGATGGAAAAATTGTTTCACAGGGGTGGCGCTCACTGCTAGTTTTGCAGGAGAATTAAAAGTTATCCGCCTCCTTACAGATGGAACACCTGACAGCGCCTTTGGTACAAACAGTGTTTTTTCAATTCTTATCGGGAATGAAACATACGGGTACGAAAGTTTTGTGCAGCCTGACGGTAAAATAATTGTTGCAGGAATTACATACGATGCAAATTATTATGCTGACTGGTTACTGCTGCGCCTGGATTCAACCGGTGTGATTGATTCTTCTTTCGGAACCAATGGAATTACGATGGTTGATTTTTATACGCGTGACGATCTTGCACAGGCAGTAACGTTGCAGGCTGACGGAAAGATTGTAGTATCGGGAACGATTACCGATACTGTAAATTATTATAACAATCCCACCATTGTCCGTTTTACAGCGGATGGAATTATTGATTCGACATTTGGCGTGAACGGTGTGGCTACTATTCCCGCAATAGATATAGACAATGAACTAACGATCATTGCCGTGCAGGCTGACGGAAAAATTGTAGCTGCCGGACATTATTCAAAAGTATTTACAGGCTCTATGGATTTTGACATACTGGTGATCCGGGTGGACGCAAACGGAGTACCCGATGCAACTTTCGGAACTAACGGGGTGGTAAAAACATCCATCAATGGCGGCATTGACGATTCATTCGGAATGGAGCTGGATGCCGCGCAAAATATTATAGTAGCAGGGTTTACCACCCTGCCCGTTACATTAACCCTCGATATGGTACTGGTGAAATACGACAGCTCCGGCACACCCGATCCGAATTTCGGAACAGCGGGAATTGTAACGTTTAACAATTCGGATGAAGACGTTGCTTATGATTTAAAAATTCAGCCCGATAATAAAATTGTCGTGGGCGGAAGCTCCGGTTTAAGCTTTACGGGTCCGCGTGACATAGCTATATGGCGTTATTTAACGGACGGAACACCGGATAATACATTTGGTGCAAATGGTTTTGTCACTACGGCTATTGGCCCTGACTTCCAGGATGCAAACAGCATTGTTTTGCAGGCAGACGGTAAAATTGTCGCTGCCGGAAGGGCTAATAACGGAAGCCAGAATGATATAGCCGTGGTACGTTACCTTAATGATCTTTCTTCTGCTGTTGAAGAAATGATGAGTAATGGTATGTTTTCAGTATTTCCGAATCCTGTTTCGCAAAACGGGACCATTACTTTAAATTATAAATTGAAAAGCGCAGGGCACATGCAAATTGAATTTTACAATTTGATGGGGGCGTAAAATTGAAACCGTGCAAACAGAAGCTTCTTCAAAAGAAAATCATAGTGTGGAAATCCATGTGCCTTCCCTTCTTGTCCCCGGAATTTATTTTGTTAAGGTCAACGGTGATGAAGAGGTAAGTTCTGCTTTTAAATTAGCAGTGGGTAAATAAAATACCGCTTTCCCTTCTCATCTTCTGATTTTATTTCCCTCAACTTCCCCGCTAATTTGGCGGGGAGGCATCTCACACCAACTTGTCCTTTTATTCATTCCGCATCTGCACCCCCATAGAGCGTAAATCACTCAACTGATATTTACCACAAATGCGGTATTATTTAATTCTTGCCCACATTTAATTTTGTCTTAAAAAGAATTATGAAATATTTTAAGATATTAATCATCGCTTCCGTTTTTATTCATAATGGAGCAATTGCACAACCCGGCACGTTAGACCCGACCTTTGGAAGCGGGGGGAAAGTAACAACCGATATAGGGGGCGCTGATGACAAAGCTGTTTCACTTGCTATACAAGGTGATGGTAAATTAGTGGTTACCGGTTTCAGCTACAACGGCAGTAACCAGGACGTTGCACTTGCCCGCTATCAGACAGACGGCAGCCTCGACAGCTCGTTCGGGACAAACGGAAAAGTTACCACTCCTGTCGGAAGCAACGATGATTACGGGCTATCTGTAGCTATTCAAACAGATGGTAAATTGGTTGTTGGCGGTTATAGCCGCAATGCGATAAATAATGATTTTGCCGTGCTGCGTTATAAGAGTGATGGCATCCTCGACAGCGCTTTCGGAACCAATGGAATTGTAATCACCGCAGTGGGAAGCTATGGTGACAATATCAACTCCATTGCGATACAGGCTGATGGAAAAATTGTAGCTGCCGGTTACAGCGATACCACTACCGGTGATTTTTTTGCTTTAGTACGTTACAATAGTAACGGAAGCATGGATACGACTTTTGGCTCGGAAGGAAAAGTGATCACACATATCGGGCAGTCGGATGACCAGGTCAACTCTGTCGTCATACAGACTGATGGTAAAATTGTGGCAGGAGGATACAGTTACAATGGCGCTGACTGGGATTTTGCTCTCACCCGCTACAACACCGATGGAAGCCCGGATAATACGTTCGGCACAAACGGGATTGTAACCACAGATGTCGGCAATACCGATAATATGTTTTATTCCATTGCATTGCAAAGCGATGGTAAAATTGTGGGAGGAGGGTGGTCAGGGCAGGAATTTGCTGCTGCACGTTACAACACCGATGGCAGCCCCGACAGCACGTTTGGTACTGCAGGAACTGTAACTACCGCTGTCGGCATCAATGATGATGGCGTGGCTGTTGCCATACAAACGGATGGAGAAGTAATTTTAGCCGGCAATGCTTCCAACGGATCAAATGATGATTTTGGTTTAGTGCGTTACATGAGCAATGGCAGCATGGATAATACTTTCGGTACAGGCGGTACAGTAACAACTGATTTTTCAAATGTTAATGATAATTGTCTTTCGATAGCCATTCAGCCTGATCACAAAATAGTAGTTGCCGGGTTTACAACCACAAATAATGCCCGCGATTTTGCACTTGCACGGTATGATGCCGGCCCGGTTGGTATAAACGAAACAAATTCAAATTCAACTCATGTGTATCCGAATCCATGTTCGGGTGAATTGATCGTGGAAGGAACAAAAACCGGGAGTGACCTGGTATTCTATGACGTGGCAGGAAGGGAAGTAATGCGGCAATCTGCTGCTGCTTCAAAGTCGAAGATTATTACTGAAAAACTTTTACCGGGATTATATTTGTTTAAATATACAACGGGAAAAGAAACCCGCAATGAAAAGGTTATAAAACTTTAGATCTTCGTGTGTACACGGCAGAATCTCCGTTTTCGTGACTCTCACACAAGTATTTTATAAGTATAGCAGTAAGCATCTGTCAGCCCGCCCGATATTTTCTTCCCTTCTCCCCTTGTGATTTTATTTCCTAAACTTGCCCCATGCAAAACAGGCTGCGTACTGTGCCGTCTTCACTTGTTTCAAAAATTGTTTTTGTTTCATTTTTCATTATGGCTTTTAATTCCTGCAAAAGAGACCCTGCTTTATTTGAAATTAATAACCTGAACGGAAATGTGATTTCCATATTCGGGCATGGAGGGATGGGAATAGGATACAAATTCCCGATCGACACCTATCAATCTATAGAGCCGGTTTTGAGAAGAGGCGCTGACGGGAGCGAAATGGATATCCAGATGACTAAAGACAGTGTGCTCATCGTTTATCATGACGATGATCTTGATAACCAAACCAACTGTCCCGGCATGATTAACGATATGCTGTGGTCCGAAATATGGGGATGTCATTTTTCTTCTCCAATTTCCAGCAAAGTAAATTTAACATCGTTCAATGACCTGCTGGATGATTTGACCGCTTCCGGAAAAAATATTTATGATTATATTTTTACTTTCGACTGCAAGCTGTATTCAAACGCTGCTGACCGCATTGCATTTTGGAATCAGTTTGCAAACGCGATTTTGAAAGCCATGGATGATTATGGTTTGCAAAATAATATCTTCATCGAAAGCCAGGACACTGCCTTCATACGCATTTTGCAGGGTAAACGAAGCGGGTTAAAGCTTTTCTTTTATCCCGGTGATTTTGAAAGTGCATTCCAAATTGCAACGGCAATGAATCTTTACGGAATCACTATCCACACTGATCTTATTTCTGCATCACAGGTAAAACAGGCGCATGACAGTGGATTCATGGTAACGCTCTGGGGAATTGCATCAGAGCAGGAGAACATTGATGCAATTAAGAAAAGCCCCGATTTCATCCAGACCGATAAGCCCATACACCTGCTAAAATTCTTTGACAGGTATAAAGGCTAAGCAGGGATTAAGGTTTATACCTGGCAAAGGTCCCTGTCTTCGGGCCTTCGATTTCTGTTTTCGATGATGCAACTTTTTTCGCTTCCTGTGCATCTTTAGCATGTGATAATTATTAATAACCAAAAAGTATGATAAGATCAGCAACTGTAATCGTAATTTATTTACTTTCATTTTACAATTTTAATTTTTGTAATGCACAGCGTGCCAACGTATGGTATTTCGGCAACCAGGCCGGTCTTGATTTTAACAGCGGTTCGCCCGTAGAAATTTTAAACAGTCCCATGTATTCGTTCGAAGGGACTGCTTCGCTATGCGATATGTCGGGCAACGTTTTAATGTATACCAACGGTGGTGTGCTTGCAATAGGAACCAACAAAGGCGCTATATGGAACAGCCAGGATTCCATTATGCCGAATGGGGATCTCGATTCGGCAAGCGGATGTTACAGCGCTGCACAATCTTCTCTTATTATTCCCGACCCGGGCAACTCAAACCAATATTATGTTTTCACAACGGATTGCCAGGAACATGGAATGGCAGGAGGATTACGGTTTAACCTCGTTGATATGACGCTGGATAACGGGCTGGGAGATGTCATTGTAAAAGACTCTTTAATCATCAGCAGTGTGAACGAATCGCTTGCGGGAATAAGGCATGCCAACGGAACCGATTATTGGGTGGTGGTGCATAACACAGGAACAACTGATTTTTATTCTTTTCATATTTCCGCCTCCGGTATTTCAGCGCCCATTATAACAACCATCGGCAATTGGGCATTTCAGTCTTCAGGGCAATTGACAGCTAATTGCAGCGGTGATAAGCTTGCGTATGCAACGTACCAGGCCATGTTGTTTGATTTTGATAACAATACCGGTGTCATTTCCAATTATATTGCTTTGGGGTTCGATGCCTTCGGATGCGCTTTTTCACCTTCAGGAAGATATTTATACATGTCCTCCCTGGGTTTTACTTCCGAAATAAAACAGTTTGATCTGTATGCCGCTAACATCCCTGCAAGCGCCCAACTCATCGGTCAAACCTCTCTTTACAACATTGGCAATATGGCCTTAGGGCCCGATCATAAAATTTATATCTCCCGCAGTGGCGCTTATTACCTCGGTACAATAAATAACCCTGAGCTTGCTGGGACAGCATGTAATTATGCGGGCAGCTCAGTTACATTGACAAGGAACTCCGAGTACGGTTTGCCCAACTTTGTAAACACATTTACCGGTGAATGTATGCTGACGGGAATTGTCCAGGATGAAAATTCTCCGGAGTTTTCGGCAGTTTACAATAAAGAGGAAAAACTTATTCATATTTATTTTAATAAAATAAGGCCGGTAACCGTTGCGGTAAAAGATATAACGGGTCGCGTCATACTATCTGAAAACATTACGGGAGATGCAGAAGCAATTGTGAATGCTGCCTATTTATCTCACGGAATTTATACAGTGGATGTTTTCGCTAAGGATAAAAATATTTTCGCGAAAAAAATATTTATTTATTAGCCTTTACTTCACCCTGCTTTTGTACCCGGAAGAGCCACCGTTTTCGGGACCCTGGCGAAACAGTTTAACACCCCCTCCATTTACAACCAGGCGGAAAAAAATAAAAATTATTATTTTAGCAAAATAAAGATCTGTATGGAATTACCACACCGTGAAGAAAAGCTGCTTATACCTTTTCAACTGATTTGTTTTATAATTTCTTTCCTGATCGGAATTTTTTTTAATTTTTTTCCGGAGGCTATTGCCGAAAAATTATTGAAAACGAATGTTGCCTTCTTTATAACGGGAATTATTCTTCTTGCCGTAAAAGTGGCGCGCGAGGGATGGGACATGGCAGCAGCCGGGTATACCCTGCTCGCTATCGGATGGGGAGTATTTTTTGCCTCGCTTGATTTTTCAGACCAAAAGGTGGGAGCGCATATTTTCGCGTCCGCATTTTATTTCATCCTGCCTTCCACGATTCTCATTTCCATGTATAAACCTTTTCACTGGTGGATAAAAGCGCTGTTGCTCTGGTGTAACTTTCCTTTTTTTATGGTGCTCGCCACAGTGCCGAAGGATGAAAGCCTTTCACAAAGCGGGTGGGTTTCGCTCGGATTTGCTTCACTTCACATTACTTCCATTATTTTCGGAATATTCTTTTTTATACACTATCTCCGTGCAAAAAAAGCGGGAAGCTGAGATTTACCTTCCCTGTATCCGTCTCGGGAATGAGGATGGTTCATCATCTGGCGATCTTCAATTTCTCCAGCCATTCTTTTTTTAACACGACAAGAGGTTTTCCTGTCATTACTTCTAATATTTCCTGTTCTTTTTGAAAAGATGAAATTGCTGCAAGTAATGGTTGGAGACCATACGTGCGGGCGATGTATGCAACAAGTGAACCGGAGCCGTGATAAAACGTGGGAGCATATTTTTTCCTTTCTTTTGAAGACAGTTCGGGCATCACTCCATTTTCACCAATATGCGAAAGGATATAAGATGCATACTCATTTTTTTCACTCATATCCTCCCTGAAAACGCTGTCAATATTCATTTGTGAGCTGTTTGAAAACACATCAAACCATTTTAAATTATTTGCGCGGGAAACTTCAACTGAAATGTAATCCGGTAATCCCTCGAAGAGCCAAAGGGGCATTTTTGTTTTCCAGTCTTCTTCACTTACTTTGATGGTGTCTTCCCATGTTCCTGATTTTGTGTTCAGCATTTCGTGCAGCGCTTCGTGCAGCCATGGCGCCTTGCCATTTTTAATTCGCCATGCCGGCACTGAAACAAATCCTGCTCCGGAGGCATGTGATACAAATGAATCCGTCCTGAAATAAAAAGTATAAGGCTCATTAAAAGCATGCACCTGCCATGGGAGCGGAGCATTCAGAAATTTTTCTGCTGCAGCAATACCCTTATTGATCGTATCAGAAATTTCATTCATGCGTTTTTGCGGAAAAGAATCTGCCGGGAACCAGCAAACCGTTTTATTCCTTGTGATTTTTATTCCATGATGAACAATATCTGTAATGGCTGCGCTGTCGTTCTCATGAACATTCGGAACTTTAGAAAAATCCGGGACCTGGCTGCCTGCCTTCAGGGTGGCGGTAATAACAAAGAGAACAATCAGCCTGAAATATGTTACACTTGGTTTTTTCATTATCGCTGAAGTCAAAAATAAAATATTTGAGGCATACCAGGTAAACCGGGAAAAATTAAAAATTAAAAATAAACTTTTGTTTCGGATGGTGAAAAAGAGAATTGATTCAGAAATTTATTTTACTTCGCATAAAATTAAGTTTATTAAAACCGATGAGAAATTTTATTTACAGGACAATGCCCGTTCTTTTGTTTATGGCATTTATACACTGGGGATACGCAGAGTCCCCGGTTCAGGACACCGTGCATATGACAGTTTCAATCATTTTGAAATTTAATGGAAAAAACGGTATACCCGGGCAAATGGAACTGTTCAGCCAAAACACGTTCAAGGAAAAAACAAACTTTTTGCAGCGCGGACAGGCAATATGGACAGAACCGTACAGGTTAAAGTTTTTTAATGATGCCGGGGAATTGCTTTACAGCGAAGAAATTCCAAATCCGCTCAAGGATGTGGTGGAAAAATATAACCCTGAAGGGACTTTAGAAAGGAAAGAAAAGGTGAAAGAAACGGGTTACGTGAATTTCCGTTTTGAAATAAATGAGAAGGTAAAAAAAATTAATGCTGTTTGCAGCAGGATAAACGGGGAAGAAGAAATTGCCGTCACTTCCCTTAACATAAATATTGAATGAAACCCGCATCCCGGCAGATATTTGTCAGGAGAATGTTTCGGGCACATCATGATTTTCCTTAATCTTTTCCAGCAGCCAGTTTAAATCAGCTATGTTTTTTTCTTCCACAACTTCTTTTTTTAGCCGTCCTATTTTTATTGAACTTGTTCCTGCACGCACCAGCCTGCTGAGAAAAATAATAAGATTACGGTTCATTTTTTTCTGGTAAGTGGAAAGCTGCCTGTTGCGCAGCAAGAACAGGCGAAATGCCGAAGCATGATAAAAGAAAAATTCTATTTCATTTAATTCATAATAACACTTCATCAAGATCACTTTAGAGTCCACTTTGTAAAACACATCCGTAAACTCCACATCTTTCAGCCGTTTTATAGCCTCCTTGAAATTGCCGTTCATAAAATGCAGGTAAGCGAGATTAAATGCCAAAGCATTCTTTCGTTCAGATGGCTTCAGGTAATTAATATATTTTGGAATAAAATTTTTACACCATTCCTTTTCATTTAAACGCAGGCTGATGTTCACCACATTTTTAAATTCCCATTGCGAAAAATAATCATCATACATCAATCGCCTGTCAGCGAGCATTTCTTTGTAGATAGTAAAAAGAATTTCCACGTATTCGGGCCGGCTGCTGTTGATTTTCTTAATGCAATAATTTTTTACATACTGGTAAAGTTCTTTTAATTCGTTCACAGGAAACAAATGACCATTTTGTGCAACCGATTTTTTCAGCGCTTTAAAATGGTTTTCATTTCCGGGTTCGGTTAAAGTGAGCAATACATGAAAATAAACCTGCACGACAGGAATATTTTTAAAATCGTCATGCTGTGCCAGTTTTTTCAATTCTGCTAACAGGTGTATGGAATAGTCACGTGACAGAATATTTTTAAGGTTGGTGATTTCGCAAAACAGTTGCAGCTTCTTGGCGATGTAAAATGAATCAAGGTGCTGCAGCACATTCCCGTAATCCAATTTAATTTTACGCGGCTGTTTGGCAAACGTATTATTCAAATGTGTTTCGTACGCTTTGTGCAAAAGATAATACTGTGTGGCATTTTTGACAGGTGATTTCCTTTTCATTTCATTGAATGCAAAAGCAAAAGCCTTTTCACAGTCTTTGGTTGCAAGCGCTTCTGTACAATGCAGGAGATATTGCGGCTCGTTTTTATCAATATGCCGCATGGTTAAAAAATATTCAATGTGCTTGGTAAGCTTCGAAACGAGGTAGCGCATTTTTTTATCATCATATTTCTTATTCCTGAAAAGCTGCTTAAAAAGAAGCTGTTTAGAAAAAATTTCTGTTTTCCTGTTTTTAAGCATGGCTTCAAACAAATTAACAATAGAAGCATCGGTGTTAAAATAAGGCGAAGACAAAAAAATACGGAATATTTTTTCTTCATGCCCGTTCAGGCAATGCACTAACTCCTGTAGCTTGTTCATGGGTGTAAATAAAATAATATCGCGGCAAATTACTAAAATATTTCAAAAATAATGCAAAATAAGAAAGGTTTTTAGAGAGACTAAACCTCATACCTCAAGCCTTAAGCCTCAAATATATTTTGGCAAAAGCATAAAAGTGAACTTTTTTTGGCATGATCACGATATACTTTTGTATCGTGAAATAATGTTCAAACCAAAAAAGTAACTTTATAGTCCCCACATATTATGAAAATTCAAAACATTAAACCTGCAAAAGCAAAAAAGCTTGTGAAGCAAATTTTATTCAGTGCAGCAGTATTTCTTTTTTCTCTGAACTCATGCGCTGCGGACTATTACTGGGTAGGCGGGTCAGGAAGCTGGGATGATTATGCAAATCATTGGGCCACTGCAAGCGGGGGAACTGTATTTTATACGCAAATTCCCACCCTTAATGACAATGTTTATTTTGATGCCAATTCATTTCCTTCTTCAGGTGATACGGTATCACTTGTGTCAGGCACAACCTATTATTGTCATAATGCAGATTGGACCAATGCTGCAAACCATCCCACAATATACAATGGAGAATTAAGAGTTAATGGCAACCTTACATTAATTCCAAATATGAATTTCAGCTCAAATCTTAGCTTAATGGGAGGCAATTTTGATCCCGCAGGTCACACTTTCAGCTATCTTAATTTTTATTTCGGACAAGTAAGCTTACTGAATGATTTAACATGTAATGGCTTGCATTTTTACAGGGGAGGATTAATAACCAATAACCATACTCTTACTATTAATTATGATTTTACTACATCAGGACAATTAGATATTTTGTCATTTGATTTTGGAAGCTCTACAATAAATTGCCAGACTTTTTACTGTTATTCAGGGACCAGCTCGCTGGATATTAATATTGCCGGTAATGCCACTGTAAATGCCGCTGTTAATTTTAATGTTTCAGCCGGGAGTTTTAACAGGGTAACCACTCCCACGTTCGGTGCGCTTAACTGGGACAGCCCAACGGGGAATTACAATTCCATTGTTTCTAAATATATTGGTTGTTTTGATTGCAATATAGATACTGCCATCACTTCCTATTTTAATTCAGGAACAGGCTTTGGTGCATCCGTTAATAAATTAATTATAACGTATGACAGCACGGTTGTCAACAGTCCCAATATTGATGGTAAAAATATTATCGGCTCTGCAACCATCAGCGGTGCTCAATGTAATATTAGTGGAAACACACCCTTTGATTCCCTCTCTTTTTACAATTCTCCCGGGTTGATCATTGCAGAGGGGGATACCGTTACCATTCATAATTATTTTTTCAAAGACAATAGCCAGGCTTTATTCAATTTACGAAGCAGCAATGTTTCTTTACCGGCTTTTTTAAAATCGCCACTAAATTTATGTCTCGACTCAATGAAAATTGAAAATATCCATGCTTCTGGAAATATTCCTTTTCATGCCGGAACAAACAGTATTGATTTAGGAGGAAACACCGGGTGGAGTTTTTCGAATTGTGCAACCATAGCCGGGTATTATTGGGTGGGTGGTACAGGAAACTGGAGTGATTATGCGAACCATTGGGCAACTACAAGCGGAGGTACAACTTTTCATTCAACATTTCCAAGTCCATCTGATGATGTCTATTTCGATGCCAATTCATTTTTAACAATGAATGATACACTATATATTGATCAAACAACAATATATTTTAAAAATATGGATTGGTCGGGTATTATATATAATCCCATCATCTCCTGTTCCGGAACTTACGATTTAGATATTTACGGCTCGTTGATTTTATCTTCCAATGTAGCATGGCCAATTGCCGGTACTTTTAGTTTTAAGGCAACTTCTCCAGGAAATATAATTAAAACCGGGAAGAGTGTATTTCCACAAAATTCTCATCTCTATTTTGATGGCAGTGGTGAATGGACTTTAATTGATAGTTTATTAACAGCTGGTAACATCTCGTTAATCAATGGATCGTTTATTTCTAATAATAATTATATTGAGGCGTACGATATAAGCCTGTTTGGACCAGCAGCAAATTTGAGTGTTGATTTTGGGTCATCAGAAATTCACTGCCATGATGGAGGAGCATCATCAACACTTGGCACTTTTAATTTCTCTGCATGTGCAATTTATTGTAATACATGGGGATCCTCTTACCCTTATACCTATGATAAAATTTATTGTTTGGGAACATCCCACATTGATAGTGCCTCAATTAACTTCTTCAGAGGTAGCCTGGAAGGGGAAAATAATTTTATAAATACAGCCATTATTACTCAAGAAATAATTTGGCCAACATTAAAACCCAATATATTCATTAAAGCAACGCTTGCGGGATCTGCCTCCGGAACCTATCTTATCAATTCGAAATGTATTTTTGATACATTGCTCCTTTTCGATGCCGGGTCTTCTGTTTATCTGTATGATACATTGACGATTAATAGTTTATTAGCAGCAAATCCGTCAATATCAATTATTGGAGATAATACGGGTGTTACAAGAATTGTTGCACCTTCTTCAGCAACAGTTTGTCTTGATTATGACTATTTACAATATCTGAATGCAACAGGGGGGGCAACATTTTATGCTGGTGCCAATAGCATTGATGTGGGCGGAAATAGTGGCTGGCAATTTACCTCTTGTATGGCGATAACTAATGTCTGGCCCGGTGATGCAAACTATGATTTAACAGCAAACAATGTTGATGTTTTAAATATCGGTCTTGCTTATGGAGATACAGGTGCTGTCCGTGCAGGTGCATCCAATAACTGGGTTGCACAACCTGCAACCAACTGGAGTGGTTTTTTTCAAAGTGCAGTAAATAAAAAACATGCGGATTGTGATGGAAACGGAGTGGTAGACAATAACGACACACTTGCAATTTCGCTCAATTATGGATTGACGCACCCTGCGCGTTTGGTTGGGCCAAATTCAAATCAATCAACTTCGCCACCGCTTTATCTTATAGCAAATCCTGATACGGTAATGGAAGGCGACACTGTTGAAGTGGATATTTACCTTGGCACGCAGCTCATTCCCGTTGACAGCATTTACGGAATCGCGTTCACGATAAATTTTGATACAGCGTTGGTAGATACTTCCTGGATGCCCTTTGATTTTACAGGCTCCTGGATGGGAACTCCCGGTGTTGACCTGCTTGCCTATGACAAAAAACTTTTTTCACAGGGAAAAGCGGATGTTGCGTTAACAAGAACCGATCATGCTAACATAGACGGCTATGGTTATCTTGGCAAAATGGGCGCTGTTATAGTTGACAATGTCGGCACGCGGTTAACAACTTCGCCTCCTTATGTTACCTTACCGCTTTCAATAAGCAACGTAACGGCTTTGACTGCAACTGAATTTTATTTAACTATTTCTACAGGCAATGAGAGTGTAGAAATAGATACTTTAGGAATTACAGGGATTCATTCATCACCCGATGCCAATTCGCCTTTTTCTGTTTACCCGAATCCAGTTCATAAAAAGTTAAACGTTTTCAGCTACTGGCTAAAAGGGGAAACAAACTGCACTGTTGAATTTTACAATGTATTTGGCGGCAAAATAATTTCACAGCAAGTTCCTGTTTCGCAAAACCGGTTTACGACAGATGTAAGCACCGTACCGCAAGGTATGTATTGTATGAAAGTGATTACGGCTAAAGGGACTGTGAATAAAAAGATTTTAGTGATAAAAAAATAACCAGGCATTTCAAGCGGTTTGGCCCTCCGTAGCGTCTCCCGAATTCTACAGTAAAGACTTTTTATCTGTTCGAAAATAATTTATTTTTCCTCTTCAGAAATGCATATACGCTGCATGTTCGCGAAAATCGGGACGGGTAAGATTGATTATATTAAAAATCTTTTTACTTTTATCAAATATTAATTGATAAATCTTTTACCCGACATGAAAAAAATCATACACATATTATTGATTTGCCTGGTTTCATCACGTTCTTATTCACAGGTACCTCTGCCCTATTCGCAGGATTTTGAAGGAACAACATTTCCTCCCACAGGGTGGCAAACATTTCCTATCGGATCACCCATCAACTGGATTCGCGACACCACTGTAAGCGGCTATGGAATTGGCGCTGCCTGCACCAGCTTTGACAATTATAACACAGCTGCAGGAAGCTATTATGGAATCCGTTTACCTTCCATGAATTTTTCAGCTGTCACACTGCCCTACATTCGCTTTGACATTGCGTATGCGCAGCGGACAGGAACAGGTTCGGATATTTTCGCGCTCTATTGGTCTCCCAATGGCAGCAGCGGATGGACGTTTATTACAAGTTATTCTGGTTCAACACTGGTTACGGCCCCTCCTACTTCGAATTTATTTGTTCCCACCTCTTCCCAGTGGCAAACGAAGACACGCTCACTGAGCAGCCTTGCAGGATTATCGTATGTACGCCTTGCCATTGAAGACGACTGCAATCACGGAAATAAAATTTATTTTGATAATGTAATTGTATTTGATTCGGCCACCGTGGGAATAAATGAAATTTATAACTCCAATAATCCGGTGATCTCACCCAATCCGTTTAATGACTTCATCACTGTTACTGAAGGAAAGGTAAAAATCCGTAAAGCGGAACTCTACAATGTGATCGGATCATTGATGGCATCCGAAGAAAGCAAAAATTCATCCATAACCTTTCATCATCTTGCTGAACTGAAAAAGGGAATATATCTTCTTAAAATTTACATGGAAGGTGGAAATGTATACTCGCAAAAAATCAGCAGGCAGTAAAAAATCAATGTCGGATTATAATTTTAAAATTCCGGGTTCCGCTTTGTGACCTGCACATTACAAAATACAATCCCCCAGGCAAAGAGGAAATATCGAGATCGGCTTTTTTCTTTGCGACAGTAAAAGTTTTAACTTTTTTTCCGACTGCATTTAAAATAGCTATTTCTATGTCCTGTTCACGCATCTCCTTATTTTCTATGTATAAAATATTTGATGCAAGCGTTGGATAAATATAAATATCCTGTGAAGATGTGTTTTCCGTCATTCCCGTGTTAATTACACAATCGCTGAATCCTTTTCTCCCGTGAAAATGAAAATCATCTATATATGCACAGCCTCCGTAAGTTGATCCCAGGATGGAAACTTCAATGGCAGTATCCACGGCAAGTATATTATCGGTGATTGTTCCGCTGCTTGAGTTAACCAGCACCGGTGAATTTGTTCCAGTCAGTCCTATATCAAATACTTCTGCCCGGATGTAAACCTGGAAGCCTGCGCTGAAAAATGCAGTTGTTAAAACATAACGGTACCAGTGGTTATGCAGCAAATTCAAATTCGGATAAGGCGTGTTTACCCAGCCATACGTAATCAATTCAATTTTTTTATTGCCTGATACAGTTGCAATGACATAATGATTAAAATCTGCCCAGGGCCTCAGGAAAATGGAAGTAGCCCGTTGGAAGCTGCTTAGATTTACAGTGGTTGAATCGTACTTAAATGATATAGCTGTGACAGCGGTGTCTCCTGAATTGGGTTTGTATTTACTGCAATAAATAGCATTGTCATTTCCCCAGCTTGCGGAATCAGGAACAGACAGACAGCCGCCCGTGATCCCGTTCGTTTGAATTTGAGCAGTCCCCACCCCGCCATGGAAATGATTTACAAAATCATGATTGGTAACAGACTGGTAAAAATCAAAGTTGACGTCTTCATCAACGACCTGCGCGTTGCTGTTCAAAACAGTAAATAAACTTAATGCAAGGAGTAGATATTTTTTTTCCATTTTTTTTGGTTTTAATTATATCAATTAATATGTTTTTTTATTTTTATAATAACCGATTTGGATGTCGGGGTATTGCTTTTTTCTGCTGTGCTGTTAATAGGGACGAGCACATTTGTTTCAGGAAAATAAGTTGCAGTGCATTGTTCCGGGATAGAAAATTCAACAACAATAAATTTACGCGCAATGCGCTCAATCCCGTCAAAATAATTACAGAGGTCAACCACGTCTCCCGGTTTTAATCCTGTTTTTGCAATATCCTTTGCATTCATATAGATGACTCTGCGTTCATTAAAAACTCCACGGTAGCGGTCGTTCAGCCCGTAAATGGTTGTATTGAACTGGTCATGGCTGCGGATAGTCATCATCATAAATTCGTCAGCAGCTAATTTATGGTTTGTCATTTCACCAATATTGAAATGCGCTTTTCCTGAAAATGTATCAAACTTTCCGTCACGCGCTGAGTTTGGTAAATAAAATCCTCCGAGCTTCCGCACTCTTGAGTTGTAATTTTCAAACCCTGGAATTACTTTGGCAATATCATCCCGGATATTATCGTAATTACTTTCATACAAATCCCAGTTAATTTTGGAATGGTCGCCAAGAGTAGCTTTCGCCAGCCGGCAGACAATAACAGCCTCACTTAATAATTTATCGGAAATGGGTTTCAGGTTTCCTTTCGACATTTGTATAACTCCCATAGAATTTTCGGTCGAAATAAACCGGTCATCTCCATTCATGATATCCCTGTCGCTGCGCCCGAGGCAGGGAAGAATAATCGCTTCTTCTCCATGTACTAAATGGCTGCGGTTTAGTTTGGTTGAAACATGTACCGTAAGCCTGCATTTGCGCAAAGCGTCAGCAGTGTAATTTGTATCAGGAGTTGCAGAAAGAAAATTTCCTCCCATGGCAAAAAATATTTTTGCTTTTCCTGCTTTCATAGCATGAATTGATTCAACAGTATCATAGCCATTATTACGCGGAGGTTCAAAGCCAAAAACATTTTTCATTTTATCGAGAAAAGCTTTCGAAGGTTTTTCATATATGCCCATAGTACGGTCACCCTGCACATTGCTATGTCCGCGGACGGGACAAGTGCCCGCCCCGGTTTTACCAATGCTTCCTTTCAGCAGTAAAAGATTCGTAATTTCTTTAATCGTATCCACTGCATTTTTGTGCTGTGTTAAACCCATTGCCCAGCACGCAATAATTTTCTTTTTGTGCATGATTGCATCTGCCGTTTCCATTATTTTTTCTAACGGTATGCCTGCTGCTGTTTCAAGTTCGGTAATTTTTAATTTTTTGAGGTGGCTGATTAATTCCGGGTAGCCGCTGGTATGATCACGGATAAATTCGGGATCGAACACAGTTCCCGGATTTTTTTCCTCTTCTTCCAAAAGCAATTTTTCAATTGCTTTTAACAAAGCCATATCCCCGTTAATTTTTACCTGCAGGAAAATATCGGTGAGCCGTGCTTTTATTCCAAGCGCGCCTTTTACTGTTTGCGGATCAATGAAACTTATCAGCCCGGTTTCCGGTAAAGGATTTACCGAAATAATAATGGCACCGTTTTCTTTTGCTTTTTGCAATGCGGACAACATGCGAGGATGGTTCGTTCCGGGGTTTTGTCCGAGGATAATAATCACTTCGGTTTTATAAAAATCTTCAAGCTTGACTGAACCTTTTCCAATGCCAAGTGATTCAGTTAAAGCAACACCGCTCGATTCATGGCACATGTTGGAACAGTCAGGCAAATTATTTGTTCCGAATTCCCGAACAAACAACTGGTATAAAAAAGCGGCTTCATTGCTTGTTCTTCCTGAAGTATAAAATACAGCTTCACCAGGTGAAGCAAGATCATTCAGCGATGATGCAATTTTTTTAAATGCATTTTCCCAGCTTATTTCCTGGTAATGCGTTGCATTTTTCGGCAAGTACACCGGTTGAGCAACACGTCCCTTCTTCCCTATTTCATAATCATTCAGCTTTGCTAATTCATGAACAGAGTTTTCAGAAAAAAATTCAGGAGTAAGTTTTTTTGTGGTGGCTTCTTCCGCGATTGCCTTTGCACCATTCTCACAATATTCTCCGATAGAAGAGCGCTCATCATCCGGATCGGGCCATGCACAGCTCGGGCAATCATAACCATCTTTCTGATTTAATGCAGACAAGGCCTTCAATCCCCGCCCGATACCAACTTCAGCGAATATATGCTTCGCGCTGCTTATCACGGCAGGCATACCCGCAGCAACAGTTTTCGGATCAGAAAGATGCAGGTCAATAAAGCTCTCCGGATTTTCTGCGCTGGGCCGATCTTTTTTTTCTTCGCTCATTGATGTTTGCCGGCTAAAGGATTCTCATAATTATCCGATTGGTCTTCCGTAGTGTTATCAAGACATTTAAAATCTTTTTCCAGGAGAAGAAATAATTTTTTACCATTCCCAACTTCCATTTCACTTTCGTACCCCACTTTTTCGGTTGTGGTCCATTTCTTTGACCAGTCTTCGGGAATAAACATGGTTATTTTATTATCTGAAAAATCTGCAGAAAGACCCACAATGCCAGCTTTGTTTTCCAATGCGTACGTCAGAGTTGTTCCACCGAAATTTATTTTCTCTTCAAGATATCCTTCCTTCCCGAAAAAATCTACTTCAGGCCGCGTAAGGCGAAAGCGTAAGGAATTTCCTTTGATTCTTATTTTCATGTGTTAAATAATAATTCTCTGCTCTCCTGAATAAATATTAAACCTTTCATTGCGCAAGAATCCGATAAGCGTAATGTTAAACTCTTTTGCCAGTCTTACAGCAAGGCCGGAAGGTGCGCCCACCGCAGCAACTAAATTTATTCCGGCCATTACTGCTTTTTGAATTAATTCAAAACTTGCTCTCCCGCTCAAAAGTAAAATATGATCAGAAAGAGGGATCATTCCCGATGCCAGCGCAGCGCCAATTAATTTATCCAGTGCATTGTGGCGGCCGATATCTTCCCTCGTAAAAATTAAATTTCCGCCTGCGTCAAACAATGCCGAGGCATGGAGCCCACCGGTATGTCTGAAAATATTTTGTTGTTTTCGCAATTGATCAGGAAGCTGGCGGATAGTTTCGGCAGTTGCAGACATGTTGTTTTCTGAAACCTGCTTATCACAAATTGTTTTTATAGAATCAATGGATGATTTTCCGCAGACCCCGCAACTGGAAGTAGTATAAAAATTCCTTTCTAATTTCTTTAAATCAGGCAAAATATTTTCTTTCAATTCCACCCGCACAATATTTTCAACCTCACCCCGACCCTCTCCGGAGGAGAGGGAGCGGTTTGCATCCGTGCAATAGACAATACGTTTCACATCATGATTATTGTTTATAATTCCTTCTGTAAACAAAAAACCAAGCGCCAGCTCAAAATCATTTCCCGGTGTGCGCATGGTGACAGAAATATTTTTTTGCTCCCGTTCATTTGCAGCGCCAAAACCCAGACGGATTTCGAGCGGTTCTTCGGCTGCAAGCAAATCACCGGCATAAACGACCCCTGATTCGTTTATCTTTTTAATATTAACAGGTGAAACGGCTGATGCGGGCATATTCCAAAATTATAAATTCTTTCATTGATAATGGATGAACGCACTTACTTATTCCTGCTCCGAATAATTTGCATAGCATTTTGATATTGCTCAGCAGTATCAATGCTCACAATTGTTTCAGGATTGGATGGAATAATTTTCGATGCATTTATTTCTTTCAGAAAATATCTTAAAGAATATCTTTTATTCACAAAATTATTTTTCATCAAAGGAAAACAAGCATTCTCATAAATTGCAAGCAAGGGTTCTTCAACCCCAGCTTCTTTATGAAAGTATGACACAGCCAATGTATTTTTATTTCTCGCTTCAACGAGCTTTTCCAGATCTTCTTTTTTTATAAACGGATAATCACAGCCAACGGCTAAAAAGGATACTTCTTTGTGTTTTTCAAAAGAGGTTAATAAGGCCGCCATCGGACCTGTATTTTCATAAAGTAAATTATCAGGAATTGAATTATATTTTTCTGAAATAGTTTTTGCCTGTTCACGATTGCAGGAAATAAAAACCTTTTCGCAAAACGCCTGCAGCATTTCATATACATAATATCGCTGTGGAATTCCATAATAGTTAAGGAGACTTTTATCTTCTCCCATCCGGTTGCTTTTTCCCCCGCACACCACCATTCCGAAAAGCTGATTCAGCATATTAAAATTTGAACCGAATATATGAAAATGATCATTAAGACTGAATACAGACTTTACATTCCACTAAACTGATTCCTGGCACAGTTTATTGAACGGACTCTTTTTTCGCCCATGCGGTTGCTCTTTAAAACTTTTCGTTACAATTTCCCGGCATGTTCTGATCCAACCATTTCAACCGTTCGGTAAGCCATTGTTTTAAAAAATCTGTTTCCTCTTTATAAGTACTGAAAATATATTTGTTGGGCCAGACATACGTTCCCAGTATCTGCCATCGCTTAAAATTTCGCTGCTGTGCGTTATCAACCAGGGCCGCAACTGAATCAACAGCACCAACCAGGCTTGCTGTGCTTAATGTGGATTGTCTTAAATATTTCCACCGGCATTTTAATTCATTTTTGAACATGGAATCTTCCAGCAAACGCTCCCACCAAAAAGGGACCAGATGGGCATTTGATCCGCAATAGGAGTTAAACCGGTAAGCCCACCCTTCGGAAAGATCACCTTCGCAATAATTTGCATTTCCCATTGAAATATTAAAATCCCACAGAGGTCCCATATTAATCTTACCTCCCCGGCTGTCCCTGTCTTTATAAAAATAAGTGCTTAAACGGTATGCGTCCACATTTCGGGTAACTTCACTTGCTATAAAAAAATCTATCATGGAAGCCGTATCAAAGTATTTTCGACAGCCGGAATCAGGGTTGGTAAAATCCGAACGTATGAGGGATGATTCAGCTTCGTACATAAAATTCTGCATGTATTGAATTTGCTGTGGAGTTAAATTTTCAGGATCAGGATGACTATATCTGAATTCAATCCTTTGCCATACGGCTTCTTTTGGCAGATACGGACTTACGATGTAATGCTTTCTCCGCTCTTGCGGCTTTTTCTTAACGGTAACCGGTTCTTTTCTTTTAATACCAAGTAACTTCGATTTGGTCATGGTTCCCATTATTCTCAGCAGTGTTTTTGTTTTCGCTTCACGGGAAGCTTTATCGTCATCAGCCCTGTCTATCTTAAGAATATATCCGCCAGTTAAAGCATCACCCGCTGTATCTGCCGGTGTTATTTTTGCAATATCCACCCGGTGAGGGCTGCACTTTATTTTCTCTTCAAGTACGTAGATGCCCTGGTAATCGCTATTAAGAATCAATTCAGCAAATATTGTTCGCGGGGCATACCTTCCCATATCCCGCGCAATTTTATATGCGATCACATCCCGCATCAATGATTTATCATCATACGGTGCGTACAGAACCCAATCATTTTCCGGGGGCAAACCCAGCAGGGTTATATCCGTTTCATTATCTGCAGTATCTCGGGTATCGAAGCTGTAAGATTTTTTTGGAAACCTGTGCGATGAAGATCCCCTGGTTTCAATTTTAATTTTGCCATTATAATTATTAAACGGGTCAGTGATAAAATTAAGTTTTCCTTCCCCATTATAAATAATTCCCATACCGGCCGTTATCCGGCTGCCATCACGTATCACCTGGCCGTTAGTATTGATAATTATCAACGGCAACTCAGAGGAAATAAGCCGGGCGTCCGGTTTAGAAAAAAGCGAATCAGCGGTTTGACCACTACCCGCTTTCAATACAATAAAGCAGCACCATGCTAAAACAAAGGTTTTCATCTCCCGGTTTATACTAAAGTAATTATTTTATTGTTTCTGAAAAGGATTATCTTTTTTGCGGATTAAGGCATTAAAAAAAGACGCATTCTTTCAAATGCGCCTGTAACTTAACCCTGCTTCAAAATTAAAACTACCTTAAATAAATGTCATGGAAAAGAGTGTCATGAACATTCTCCCAAAGTCTTTTATAGCAAAACATGCTTTGAGTGAAAAGTTATAACCACAGGTTTATGAGCTGGGTTTTTAAAAAGTTAAATCAAATATAGTTATTAAAAAATCATTTCAACTGAAAAGAAATCACGGGGAGCTTTTGCTCTTTTTTGTTTTCATCCATGTACACAGCATTTTTTAAAATTACAGTATCGCCTGCTTTTGCTCTCATAATAGCATTTCGTGCAAGAATCGGGATGCCTCCCTCCTCGCCTGTTCCGTACTCAATTGTCTGCAAAGGCTTTTTTGTAAAAATGCTGATGTTAAAGCGATGAAGTATGTAAACTTTTCCATCGTCACATCCTACTTTCAATGGTTTGGATTCGGACCATTTAACCGCGTCTTCCATGGTCGCTTCCTGTATCATTGCCGTATCCAACTGCGGCTTGCACAGGTTGGGAATTTTCATTTCCTGCGAAAAAGTATTAATCGAAGAAATAAATAATAATGATGCACTTAATATTATTGTTCTCATAATTTCAGTTTAACAGGTTCGTAAATTCGTATTCGTTGATCCATTTTATTTCATGGTCATTTTTTTCGGAAACTTGCTCAGCAAATCTTTCACCGCGTCTCTATTTACCGTGAAGGTCATCATTTTTAATTTCACAAAATCTTCGTGATAAAAATAATAGCCGGGAGCATTTTTATGATTGTGTCCGCTGCTTCCTGAGTCTTTGATAAGGAACCACGTGCCGTTCGATTTTTCAGCATATCCTACCAGGTGCAAAGCATGATCATCTGTAGTGGTTCCATTGCTGAACCGAAACTGCCTCGCATTTTCATCAATGTTTGCAGATGGAATATCATAAGAAGGAATCATGGCAACTCCCAATTCAGGATTTATACCGCTTTCAGAAACATCACCGCCAATAGACATCGTGTATCCGTTTTTTATTGCTGATTTAATCGCGCTCATAAAATCATTCAAGGGTGCATTATAATAATCAGCATTGTGCCACCAGTTGTCATCCGCTTTATATTCCGCCTGCGTCCAATATGGTTTTTCCATCAATGACATAAAATCCACGTAGTCATCAGGATTCAGCTTCGCAACATTTTTTAAAAATTCAAGAGGTGTCATTTTCTTTTCTTTATAAACGATTGTTGCCGGGGGCTCACCGATGTAATGATTCATGATGGATTTAATTGTTTCCACTATTTCGTTTTCATTCCATGCATTTTGATTTTTCACTGACAAAAGATAATTATGCATCTCGTCAAACATTTTAGCGTGGTCATGAAATTGTTGTCCGGTTTTCATTCCGTTGTAAGATTCCCAGGGAACAATGCCATATTTTTTCATCATCAGCTGAACTGCATTCGTTTCTGATCCCTCCCCGAAAAAAGATTTCCCTCTCGTACGGACAAATTCTTTTGCTTTCTCTGTGTATTGCCAGTAAACAGTATATAATTCAGAAAGGCGAATATTTTGTTTTGTCAGGCGGTAAACTTCCGATTCATAAAATGAAGTTGTGGAAAAACACCAGCATGTTCCGGTTACTCCCTGCGATACAGGATCGCCAGCGTATACTTTAGTAAATTCATCCAATGATTTGGGAATATCCATCCCGTCATAATTCATCTTGAAGGACAACTTCGGATCTTCGGGTTCCTTGTTAAACAATTCCACATTTTTCTGGATTTCCTCGAGAAAGGAATTCTTAACGTTTTTGAATTCTCCTTTGTCATTATGATTTTGAGCAAAGAGCTGTGAGCAGGTAAAAAAAGAAAGGATTAAAACTGAAGCAACGATTTTATTTTTCATAATGCGGTTAATTTTAAACAAATGTAGAAATTCAGGAATGATCCCAAAATATTTCAGGCAAATTTTCACACTGATTCAATAAAAAAACCTGTTCGAATTAACAAACAGGTTTTCCAAAATGAAAACTATTTTTAATTTTTTGGATCCGGATTAATCACATTATTGCCGTCATGTTTGCCTGAATAAATGTGAATCTTCGTTGTCGGCTCCGGTTTTGAAGGAGTGCTCGTTGATTCAGTTGTTGTTCCGGCAGGAGCAGCGGTTGAGGTACTGTCAATTGTGACATTACTGGGTTCGGTGCTTGCATTCGGATCAGTTGCCGCGGGTTGCGCTGAATTATCCGGGGTAACCGCATTCGGATCCGGGGTAGTGGTAGATTGCTGGTTGTTCTGATCGGTTTGCGCCAATGATTTTTCACAGGCAATTGCCATTAATCCAAACAATAACAGCGAAGCTAATTTGATTTTGTTCATGTTTAGTTTTTCCGGTTTTAAAGATTAATTTAATTTTGTTTGATTTATGAACGTAAAAATAGAAAAAATTATTTTACGTTCATATTTTGCTTAAACTTTCTTAAAAAGAGGTCACATGAAAATGTTTGATCTTTACCGGCAAACCTGAGTAGATTTGAACATAATATGATAAAATTAAAAAACATAAATAAAATATATACAATAGGCCAGAATAAGCTGCATGTGCTGAAAGGAATTGACCTGCACATCAAACAGGGTGAGCTGGTATCAGTAATGGGAGCTTCGGGTTCAGGTAAATCTACGTTGCTTAATATTATAGGCATCCTGGATAACTATGACAGTGGTGAATATGTTTTAAGCGATACGCTCATGAAAAATATGAGCGAAACTAAAGCGGCATATTACAGAAATCAATATATCGGCTTTGTCTTTCAATCGTTCAACCTGATAAATTTTAAAAATGCAGTTGAAAATGTTGCCCTGCCGTTATACTATCAGAAAGTAAGCCGTAAAAAGAGAAACAAGCTCGCTATGGAATATCTCGAGAGAGTCGGGTTAAAAGAATGGGCGGAGCATACTCCGAATGAATTATCGGGTGGCCAAAAACAAAGAATAGCCATTGCAAGGGCGCTGATCGCAAAACCAAAAATTATCCTGGCTGATGAGCCGACAGGCGCTCTCGATTCACAAACTTCATTAGAAGTAATGGAATTATTAAAAGAAGTAAACCGTTCCGGCATCACAGTCATAATTGTAACACATGAAAATGATATTTCTGCAATGACAGACAGGATTATTAGGTTGAAAGACGGAATAATAGTGATGTAAAAAGTACAATTTACAATGTACAATTTTGAATTTGTGCTAATATTTAAATGGTTTTATGAATAAAATTGAATTGCAAAACAGGACATTTAAGTTTTCAATTCGCATTTATAAAATGGTTGAAAAATTCACAAAATCATTTGGAACTGAAATGGTGGCAAGACAAATTTTGCGATCATCTTCTTCAATTGCCGCTAATTATAGAGCCGCCTGCAGAGCGAAATCAAATGCTGATTTTATACATAAATTAAAAATTGTTGAAGAAGAGGCAGACGAAACTTTATTCTGGTTGGAATTTATTCAGGAAACGGAAATCATCGAAAAAAATCTATTGGCGGACTTAATTAAAGAGTCAAGAGAACTTGTGGCAATATTTACAGCATCAGTTAAAACTTCAAAACAAAAATTAAAAAATTAAGTTTTTAAACTCGTAAACCCCAAATTGTACATTGTAAATTGTACATTCCATATTAAAAAAATGTTTGATTTAGATAAATGGCAGGAAATATTCAGTACGATTCGAAAGAACCGGCTGAGAACTTTTTTAACGGCCTTTAGTGTGGCGTGGGGAATTTTTATGCTGATCGTTTTGCTTGGCGCGGGAACAGGTTTACAGCACGGAGTGGAAAAACAATTTATGGCTGATGCCATTAACAGCATTTGGCTGAGCAGCGGACAAACAAGTCTTCCTTATAATGGAATTCAACCCGGCAGGGATGTTAATCTTACGATGGAAGATTTAGCAGAAATTAAAGCAATGCCGGGTGTCGAGCGTATTTCTGGAGTATTCAGCGGAAGATCAACCCGCGTGATGAGCTATAAAAAAGAGCACGGTGCATTTACCTGTCGTCCGTGCCTTCCGGATCATCAGTATTTAGAGAGGGTAACAACTCTTGAAGGAAGATTTTTAAATGATATCGACATTGAACAATACAGGAAAGTTTGTACCATCAGCACGATTGTAAGGGATGCATTATTTAAAGACGAAGATCCGCTTGGAAAATATTTAGATGTTGCCGGAATTCCTTATAAAGTAATAGGAGTCTTTACGGATGAGGGACAGGGTGATATGAACCGGATTTATATTCCATTGACTACAGCGCAGCGCGCTTACAACGGTCAGAATAAGTTAGGCGTTATCTGGCTGATGCCGGTTAATAAATCTATAACGTCCTCCAACCGGTTGATGGAACAGATAAAATCAATGCTGGCACAAAGACATAAATTTGATATCACTGATGAAAAAGCGATTGAAGCATGGAATGCAACAGTACAATACCAGCGCATTATGGGCGTAATGAACGGAATAAATTTATTTGTATGGATCATAGGCATCTTTACCATTATAGCGGGCATCGTAGGCGTCAGTAATATTATGATGATAGTTGTAAAAGAGCGGACAAAGGAAATCGGAATCAGGAAAGCACTGGGCGCTACACCGTGGTCCATCGTGAGCATGATATTGCAGGAGTCTGTTTATGTAACTGCTGTTGCAGGATATGTCGGGCTCGTACTGGGTGTAATTTTACTTGAAACGGTTCCTCAATTTATTCCTGAATCACCTTTCTTCAGCAACCCTGAAGTGGATTTTAGAACTGCGATCACAGCGACTGTTGTATTGGTAATTGCAGGAAGCCTTGCGGGATTTTTTCCATCCCTGAACGCTGCGAGAATTAAACCTATAGTTGCATTGAGAGATGAGTAAATCAAATGTACTATGTACGATTTACAATGTACAATTAAAAAAATAATTGCTGAATGAATTATTAAATTTCTATATTAAAAATATTTGCCCTCGCTCACCCTTTCCTGTCACAATCTGGCTAAAAAGCCCACCGGGCTTTTTCCCTCTAAAGGGAACTGCGCGCGTTCTAATAAATTGTACATTTCAAATCGCTCCGAAGGAGTCCCTTCGGGATAAATCGTAAATTCAAATAACATGTTTGACTTAGACAAATGGCAGGAAATATTTGCCACGATGAAAAAGAACCCACTGCGGACGGTGCTCACTGCATTCGGAGTATTCTGGGGAATCCTGATGCTGATCATTATGCTTGGCTCGGGAAAAGGATTGCAAAACGGCACGATGTCCGACTTTGAAGGAATTGCAACGAACAGTTTTTTTGTGTGGGCGCAAAAAACCACTAAGCCTTATATGGGTATGCAGCCGGGAAGAATGTTCAATTACAACAATGGAGATGCTGAAGCTTTAAAAGGTATTCCTGAATTGGCAGTAGTATGCCCGAGAAACCAATTGGGCGATTATGAGAGTGTAAACAATGTAACACACGGACTAAAAAGCGGGGCGTTCAGCATCATGGGTGATTACCCCGAGATAAACTCCATTCAACCCATGAATCTTACGCTGGGAAGATTTTTAAATGATAAGGATATTAAAGACAGAAGAAAGGTTGCAGTGATCGGATCTGGTGTGCGTGATCTGCTGTTTGAAAAAAAAGAGAACCCGCTTGGAAAATATATATGCATAAACGGAATTTATTTTATGGTTACGGGGATGTTTATTCCGAATGGTTCAGGAGAGGAAACGGAAGAGCAATCTAAAACAATACATCTTCCATTCACCACTTTTCAATATGCATTTAACCAGGGTGACCGTGTGGGATTTTTTGCCATTACATCGAGAAGTGATATTCCTGCTTCTGAAGCAGAAGAAAAAACTATTGCCGTATTAAAAACCCGTCATAAAATTGCCCCGGAAGACCAGCTTGCTGTCGGCCATTGGAACATGGAAAAAGAGTTTAAAAAAATCAATGGATTATTTACCGGGATCAGCGTGCTGGTTTGGATAGTGGGGACGGGGACATTGTTAGCCGGTGTTATTGGCGTCAGTAATATAATGCTGATCGTGGTGAAAGAACGTACGAATGAAATTGGAATTCGCAGGGCGCTGGGAGCCCCGCCATCTGCTATTGTAAGCCAGATCATTCTCGAGTCAATTTTCTTAACATCATTTGCAGGATATTTCGGATTGGTTGCAGGAGTAGGTTTGCTGGAACTGGTTTCTTCAGCGTTAGGTGATTCAGCCGGAATGTTCCGTCATCCTGAAGTAAATTTTGGTGTAGCAATGAAGGCGCTGGGAATTCTCGTAATTGCAGGGGCGCTGGCGGGATTTATGCCTGCAAAAAGAGCAATCAGTATAAGTACGGTGGATGCGCTGAGAGGGGATTAAAGAGAAGTGGTTTATAGCTTTAACTTAACTGACAATTGACAATTGATAATTGACAATGAAACAGGTTATTCTGCGTGAGCGCCCTTCAGGGCTACGGGTACGGGCGGTGGCTGGCCAGTGAAATTCATTCTTTTATTACTTCTATTTTTTACTCACTCGATTTAATGATGAAGTAGTTTCATAATATAAATTTTCTCTGCCGGCATCCGAACATTGCTGCAATTCC
>Ga0134123_10000325_pt1 | contig 32772 bp, 29 predicted proteins | sample KB303_FD_96460 | JGI IMG/M metagenome (GOLD analysis project Ga0134123, IMG submission 96460) | Terrestrial soil microbial communities without Nitrogen fertilizer from Kellogg Biological Station, Michigan, USA - KB3-0-3 | ecosystem: Environmental > Terrestrial > Soil > Unclassified ...
CATGTCCGCGAGCTTGCGCTGGGTGAGCTGGAACCCGCCGATCGGCTTGCCCCATTGGACGCGCGTGGTCGAGTACGCGAGCGCCGACTCGAAACAGGCGCGCGCCGCCCCCATCGAGCCCCACACGATGCCGAACCGCGCCTCGGACAGGCAGGAGAGCGGGCCCTTCAGGCCGGTGACGCCCGGGAGCACCGCGTCGGCGGGCAGCCGCACCTCGTCCAGGACGAGCTCCGACGTCACGCTCGCGCGCAGCGAGAGCTTGCGATGCACGTCGTTCGCCGAGAACCCGGGTGTCTCGGTCGGGACGAGGAACCCGCGGATGCCGTCGTCGGTGCCGGCCCAGACGATCGCGAGATCGGCCACGCTACCGTTCGTGATCCACATCTTCGTCCCGGAGACCACCCAGTCGTCCCCGTCGCGCCGGGCGCTCGTGCGCATCCGACCCGGGTCCGAGCCGACGTCGGGCTCGGTCAGACCGAAACACCCGATCACCTCGCCCCGCGCCATGGCGGGCAGCCAGCGCTCCTTCTGCTCGTCGGAGCCGAACTTCCGGATCGGGAACATGCAGAGCGACCCCTGCACGCTCACGAACGAGCGGAAGCCGCTGTCCCCGGCCTCGAGCTCCAGACAGGCGAGCCCGTAGCTCACGGCATTCGAGCCGGCGCATTCGTAGCCGGTCAGGTGCATCCCGAGCAGCCCCATCGCGCCGAGCTCCTTGGCGACTTCGAGCGGGAACTCGCCCGCCTCGAACCAGGTCTCGATGCCGGGGAGGACGCGCTCGCCCACCCAATCGCGGACGGTGTCGCGAACGGCGCGCTCCTCGTCGCTGAGGAGGTGATCGAGGTCCAAGAAATCGAGTGGATCCGGGGATTCGGTCATGGCGCTTCGCTAGCCTAACGTCGACCCGTACCCCATGGCCCGAGGCACGGTCCGAGCGAGGGGCGGCCGCACGGCCGTCGTGATCGACGATGCTGTTTCCGACGACCGATTTCGCGATCTTCCTGGCGGTCGTGTTCGCCTTGTCGTGGCTGCTGAACCAGCACCGAACTGCCTGGAAGTGGTGCATCCTGGCCGCCAGCTACGTCTTCTACGGGTGGTGGGACCCGCGGCTCGTCTCGCTCCTGGCACTCGTGAGCACCCTCGCCTGGGCGTCGGCGTTGTGGGTGGAACGCACCAACCAGGATCGCGCGCGCCGTCGCCGGACGCTCGTGAGCGTCGCGGTGCTCCTGCTCCCGCTTGCGTGGTTCAAGTACTACGGGTTCTTCGCGCTGAACGTCGCGAACGCGTTCGAGTCCCTCGGGCTCCGCCCGCCGCTGCCCCTGCTCCAGGTGCTGCTCCCGATCGGGATCTCGTTCTACACGTTCATGGCGATCAGCTACGTCGTCGACGTCTCCCGGTACCAGATCCAGGTGTCGCGATGGCTCGACGTCTCCCTGTATCTCGCGTTCTTCCCGCACCTGATCGCGGGTCCGATCGTCCGCAGCGAGGAGCTGATCCCGCAGATCCGCCGCCCCCGGGACGCTGGCAGGATCGACGTGTCGCGAGCTTCGTTCCTGATCGTCGGCGGGCTGTTCAAGAAGATGGTGATCTCGAGCTTCCTCGCGAGCCAGATCGTGGACCCGGTGTTCGGCGCGCCGAACGCGCACGGCGGGCTGGAGGTCCTGATCGCGATCTACGCGTATGCGATCGTGATCTACGCCGACTTCAGCGCGTACAGCGACATCGCGATCGGTGTCGCGCTGCTGCTCGGGTTCGAGTTTCCCGCGAACTTCGACCGCCCCTACACGGCGGTCTCGCTGCGGGACTTCTGGCGCCGTTGGCACATGACGCTGTCCAGGTGGTTGCGCGACTACCTGTACATCCCGCTCGGCGGGAGCCGGCACGGCGAGTTCCGTACGGCCGTGAACATCACGATCACCATGCTTCTCGGGGGGTTGTGGCACGGAGCCGGGTGGACGTTCGTCGCGTGGGGGGCGTTCCACGGGATCGGGCAGGTGATCGGGCGTTGGCGGGCGCGACGGGCGGAGGGGTTCGGGATCGTCGAACCGTCGTCGCGGTGGATCGTCGCGCGCAAGCAACTCGTGACGTTCAACCTCGTCTGCCTCGGCTGGGTGTTCTTCCGCGCGGACTCGATCGCGAGCGCGTTCGAGATCCTCGGCAGGCTCGGTGCGGCGGGCACCACCGCGCTCGTCACGCCCCTGGTGCTCCTGACGATCGCGGCGATGCTCGGCGTTCAGTACCTCCCGGCCGATCCCACGGCGCGTTTGCGCGAGGGCTTCGGAGGGCTCGGCCCGGTGCTCCAGGGCGGCGCGCTCGCGCTGTGCCTGTTCGTGATCACGACGCTCGGGCCTCAGGGCGTGACCCCGTTCATCTACTTCCGGTTCTGAGGTGACGGCCTGATGCAGACGATGGAACGCCCAATCGTGGTTCGAGAGGAGTCGAGGCCGCAGCAACCACCCGTGCCGCGGCGCGCGTCGGCGTGGGACGTCCTCGTGACGATCGTCGTCTGCCTGTGCCTGTGGGCGTTGCTCGCGGCGCCGCTGCTGGAACGGAGTGCCGAGGCGGGGCCGGTCGGCCCGCGGCGATCGGCGGCGCTCGCGCTCCTGCGGCCGCTCGTTGCGATCTCAGACGAGCTGCTCCTGTCCCGAGCGACCGGTTCGGTCGAGCGCGCACTTGGGCGCGATCCCGGGGCCGCGCCCGGCGGCGAGCTGATCCTGCCCGCGTTCGAGCTCCCCCCCGACGAGGTCGGGTCCAGGGCCACGCACACCGCCGGGACGTCGGGCCCGGCCACGCGCGAGGCCGAGGCTGTGGCCCGAGGGGTGGCCCGCGGTGGCCCCGACCTTCGCGTCCCGACCCCGTCGAACAAGCTCCGCGTTGCCGTGATCGGCGACTCGCTCTCCCAGGGTCTCGGCCCGGCCATCGAGCGCTGGATGAACGCCTCCGTGGTACGGGTGCTGTCCCTGGGCCGGCAGTCGACCGGGCTCTCGCGCGAGGACTACTTCAACTGGGAAGCGGGCATGCGCCAGATCGTCGAGGAGTTCCGGCCGGACCTGGTCTTCGTGCTGCTCGGCAGCAACGACGCGCAGGCGCAGATCTCGCGCGACGGCACCTCGATCCCCGTCGGGAGCGTCCGGTGGCTCGAGGGGTACGGCGAACGCGCGGCCAACCTCCTGGGGGAGGCGACCCGCGCGGGGACGCACGTCGTGTGGGTCGGGATCCCCATCGTCAAGGAGCGTCGTCATTGGGACTTCTACCGCCGCGTGAACGACATCTACCGCGAGACCGCCTCCGCGGATCCGTTCGGCACCTACCTCGACGCCTGGACCCCGTTCGAGGGCCGGGACGGCGGGTACACGGCGTTCGTCCGCAACGACCGCGGCGACCTCGTCGAGGTGCGCGCTTCAGACGGCGTGCACTTCACGCAGACGGGGTACTCGTTCCTCGCCAGGATGGCGATCGTCGCGGCCGACCAGGCCTTCGGCATGCCCCAGAAGGCGGTCGGGTTCCACATCTGAACGTCCGACCAACGGTCGAATCGCGCCCCACCCAATCGTCGTTAGGGTGGGGCCGACCGCAGGCCACTCGGACAGGCGAAGAAGAGAAGGAGGACGGCGTGCAGTACATCTTCTTGATCTACGGTGACGAGTCGGAAGGGGGCAGCAACTCTCCCGAGGAGATGGCGAAGAGCATGCAGGAGTGGGGGGACTACACGCAGTACCTGAAGGACAAGGGGTACCACCTCGCCGGTGAGGCCCTCTATCCGACGCACGACGCCACCACGGTTCGCGTTCGGGGCGGCAAGACGATCACCACCGACGGGCCGTTCGCCGAGACCAAGGAGCAGCTGGGCGGGTTCTACCTGGTCGACTGCCCGAGCCTGGACGAGGCGATCGAGGCGAGCGCGAAGATGCCGGTCGGGGACGACGGCTCGGTCGAGATCCGGCCGGTCATGCTCTTCGACGAGGAGGGCCGGCCGTCGTCGTAGGGACCGCGACCGTTGCCGTCGTCGACAGCCTGTTCCGGAGCGAGCAGGGTCGAGCGGTCGCGACCCTGATCCGGGTCCTGGGAGATTTCGACCTCGCCGAGGACGCGGTCCAGGAGGCGTTCGCGCAGGCCATGCGGGTCTGGCCCGAACGCGGGATCCCCGACAACCCCGGCGCGTGGATCACGACGACCGCGCGCAACCGCGCGATCGACCGGCTCCGGCGCGAGCGGACGCTGCGCGAGAAGACGGCGCAGCTCGGCGTCGTCGAGGCGCTCGAGTCGCTCGGAGGAGACGAGACGGACGTGAGCGGGATCCCCGACGACCGGCTGCGGCTGATCTTCACGTGCTGCCACCCGGCCCTGCGGATGGACGCGCGGGTCGCGCTGACGCTCAAGACCCTCGGCGGCCTCACGACCGGCGAGATCGCCCGTGCCTTCCTGGTTCCGGAGCCGACGATGGCCCAGCGCCTCGTCCGGGCCAAGCGCAAGATCCGTCAGGCTGCGATCCCCTACCGGGTCCCGCCGGCCGAGCTCCTGCCCGAACGCCTGCCGGGCGTGCTCGCCGTCCTGTACCTGGTCTTCAACGAGGGGTACGCCGCCACCAGCGGCCCACTCGTTCGAACGGATCTCTGCGACGAGGCGATCCGCCTGGCCCGCCTGGTCGTGACCCTGATGCCCGACGAACCCGAGATACGGGGCCTGCTCGCACTGATGCTCCTGCAGCATTCGAGGCGCGACGCCCGAACCGATCGTCTGGGGGCGATGATCCTGCTCGAGGACCAGGACCGGGCCCGGTGGGACCACGCGATGATCGACGAGGGCCTCGCCACCTTGGACGGCGCGCTCGCCGCCCGCCGACCGGGTCCGTACCAGCTCCAGGGCGCGATCGCCGCGCTCCACGCCCGAGCGCCCCGACCCGAGGACACCGACTGGCCCCAGATCGCCGCCCTCTACGACCGGCTCGTCGAGAGCTCGCCCTCGCCGGTGGTCGAGCTCAACCGCGCCGTCGCGATCGCGATGGCCGACGGTCCTGAGCGCGGCCTCGCGCTCTTCGCGCCACTGGAGGTCGAGCTCGACGACTACCACCCGTTCCACGCCGCTCGGGCCGACCTGTTCCGTCGGGTCCACCGCTACGAGGAGGCGGCCGCCGCGTACCGCCGAGCGCTCGAGCTCGTCACGAACCCGCGGCAGCGCTCCTACCTCGAGGGCAGGCTCGAGGAGGTCACAGCTCCTTGACCAGGTAGGTCATCACCGCACCGACGGCGACCGGGCCGTCGTCGTGGATCAGGTCGGTGCTCGAGACGAAGGGCCCGTGCGCGTGCACGTACCCCAGCCGCTCGTAGAGCGCCCGCGCGGGGGCCGCCTCCCCGTCGAGCGAGACCGACAGGCCGACCCTGGCCATGCCTCGGTCCCGTACCGCCTCCTCGAGCGACTCCATGAGCATCGTCGCAGCTCCGAGCCGTCGCCTGGGCCGCGCGACGAAGACGTCGCGCACCTCGGCGCAGCCCTCTCGGACCGCCGACGTCGAGAACTCCTCGTGCTCGGGGAACAGCACCATCCCCCGGCCGCCGGGGACGTCCCCGAACCAGGCGACCGCCTCGACGAGCTCCCCGCGTCCCTGGGCGAGCAGCCGCCGAAGGTACTCGCTCGAGTTCCACACGGGGAGGCGTCGGTTGAGCGTCTCGACATCGCCCGCCGACAGGGGCACGACGCGGAGGGCCGAGATCGGCCGCGTCGATCCGGGATCGCCCGGCTGCGCCGAGATCGCGCTCAGCGCTCCTTCGAGACCGGATCGGCGCGGCTCACGGAGTCGTGCGCGTCGTGGACGCCCGACACGTGCCATTTTCGGGGCCGGATCAGCTCCTCGGCCTCCTGCGGTCCCCACGACCCCCGCTCGTAGAAGCAGACCGGCGTCGGCCGCTCGAGCACGGGCTCGAGGATCTCCCACGCCCGCTCGACGCCGTCCTGACGGATGAACAGCGAGTGGTCGCCTCGCATCGCCTCGAGGAGCAGCAGCTCGTACGCGTCGGCGAGCTCCGTGTGCGCGAACGCCTCGTCGTAGTCGAAGTCCATCGCCGCCCTGCCCAGATGCATACCGGGTCCGGGCTGCTTGACGTTGAAGCCGATCGTGATGCCCTCGTTGGGCTGCACGCGCACCGTGAGATGGTCGCGCATCGGCAGGTCCATGTCGGACCCGCGGAACACGTTGAACGGCACCTTCTTGAACTTCAGGGTGATCTCGCTGCACTTCTCGGCCAGCCCCTTCCCGGTCCGCAGGAAGAACGGCACGCCCGCCCACCGCCAGTTGTCGATGTCGAGCTCCATCGCCGAGAAGGTCTCCGTCGTCGAGTCGGATGCGACGCCGGGCTCCTCGCGGTACCCCTCGTACTGGCCCCGGATCACGCGATCCGGGCTCGAGATGTCGGTCGATCGCAGAGCCTTCACGGTCTCGTCGCGGAGCCGGTCGGGTGCGAACGACACGGGTGGCTCCATCGCGACGAAGGTCATCACCTGGAACAGGTGCGTCGAGATCATGTCCCGGATGTTGCCGACCTGCTCGTAGAAGGGCCCGCGCCCCTCGATCCCGATCTTCTCGGCGACCGTGATCTGCACGTGGTCGATGTAGCGACGATTCCAGATCGGCTCGAACATCCCGTTCGCGAACCGGAAGGCCAGGATGTTCTGCACGGTCTCCTTGCCGAGGTAGTGGTCGATGCGGAACACCTGCGCCTCGTCGAACACGGTGTGGATGACCTCGTTGAGCTCGCGCGCGCTCTGCAGGTCGTGTCCGAACGGCTTCTCCAGCACGATCTTCGCGTCCCGATGCAGACCGGTCTCGCCGATCCGCCGGACGATGTCGGCGTAGACGGTGGGTGGCACCGCCGCGTCGAAGATCCTGCGCCCCTCCGTGCCGAACTCGGCGTCGATCTTCTCCAGGTACGTCACGAAGTCGTTCATCGCGCCGGGCTCCGAGACTTCGCCCTGGTGGTACGAAAGGCGCCGTGCGAACTCCTCCCAGTCCTCGCCCTCGGGCGGGTGCTTGGCGAACTTCGTGATGTCGTCGAAAGCGGACTGCCGGAACTCATCCGAGGTGATCGCCGAGCGCGCGTAGCCGACCAGCGCGAACCCCTTCGGCAGCCGCCGCTGTAGCCACAGGTGCCAGAAGGCGGGCAACAGCTTCCGCTTGGTCAGATCGCCCGACGCCCCGAAGATCACGGCCGCCTGCGGGAGGAGCTCCTTGGCCATCACCACCCCCGTTCGGACGGCGGGCGGACCTCGATCCACTCGTCGGTCACGCGGACGGCGAACACGGGCACCGGATCGATCGCCGGCCCTTCCACGGGCTCGCCCGTCGCGAGGTCGAACTCGCTCCCGTGGCAGGGGCACACCACGGTGTCCTCCCGCCCGCCGAGCGTTCCCTCGGCGAGCGAGCACCCCTCGTGGGTGCACTCGTCGCCGAACGCGTACAGCTCGTTCTCCACGTGCGCGATCGCCACACGCAGACCGGGGAGGTCGAAGGATCGGAGCTCTCCCTCGGGAACCTCGGCCCGCGAACCGACCCGTCGAAACGACTCGTCCACGCGTGCATCTTCGCCGACGGAGCCGCCTGTGGCACGTGCTCCCTTCGGCTCTTCGGTGACGTCACGCCCCCAGGGTCGCGTTCGGACCCGAGGCCGACTCGGGCGAGGGCTCGTCGGGGGGACCGTGGTCGCGGACGGCCACCCGGTCGATCGCGCTCCCCGAACCCGCGGCGACGACCCGGGTCACCGCCGACCACACGCGCTGCGCCAGGGTGACGGCGCCCAGCACGGTCAAGATCGCGAGCGCCGGCAGCAGCGCCCCCGGGACGGGGAGGCCGATCATCATCGCGACGTAGCGTTCGAGCCGCTGGAAGTAGCCCTCGGTGAGCTCGACGCCGGCCGCCTCCGCCTCGGCGCGGACGTGGCTCACGCAGAGCGCGATCACCAGCGTGAGCAGCGCGAGGGCCGCCTCGAGCCGGAGGCCCTGCCCCGCGAGGGACCAGAACAGACATCCGAACAGGATCACGTCGGCCACCCGGTCCAGGACCGAGTCGAGGAAGGCACCCCAGCGGCTGTCCTCGCCGCGGAGCCTGGCCACGGCGCCGTCCAGGATGTCGAACATCCCGGCCGGGATCAGCAGCAACCCCGCCAGCAGGAACTGGCCCCGGAGCAGCGACGCCCCGACCCAGACGTTGGTGACCAGGCCGAGCAGCGTCAGATGCCACGGGCGGAACCCCGCCCGGTAGACGCCGAGGAGGATGACGCGATAGGGCCACGTGAAGGCCCAGCGCATCGGCTTGGCGGCCACGCCCTCGGCCAGGCGAGGCGCGGGCATGTCGCGGATGCGCGTGGTCTCGCTCGGCGGTCCGGGCTGGTTTCCGCTCATCTGACCCCGGTCCCGAGGCTATCGCCGCGGCGCGGACGCCGCATCCGAGCCGGGGACCGCCTCAGGTTCGGGGCTCGAAGGCGACGACCCGGTAATGGAAGGTCCCTCCGGGCGCCTCGTACGCGATCTGGTCCTCGACGTTGGCCCCCAGGAGCGCCTTCCCGAGCGGCGACGTGGTCGTGATCGTCCGCACACCCGACGCACGCTCCTCGGCGGACTCGGCGAGCAGGTAGGTCTCGTCCGCGGGTTCGCCGTCCTCGAGCGGTCGAAGCGTCACCAGCATCCCCGAGGCGACCACCTCGGACTCGGCGGGTCCCTCGACGATCTCGGGATCGCGGAGCATGCGTTCGAGGTTACGGATCCGGGACTCCATCAGCGCCTGCTCGTTCTTCGCGGCGTCGTACTCGGCGTTCTCCCGGATGTCGCCGTGCTCGCGGGCGGCCTTCAAGCGTTCGGCCATGGCGACGCGGCCCGAGATCTTGAGCTCGTCGAGCTCGCCGCGCAGGCGCACGTAGGCGTCGAGCGTGAGGGTCGACGTCGGCTGCTGCCCGCTCTTGCGGGCAGGCCGGTTGGCGAGCTCTTCGGGCAGTTGCATGAGACCGGCGAGCCTACCAACTCCGGCCGATGGGCCGGCCACCAACCGCGTGCGTATGCTCGGCGCGACGCAGGAGGGGAGGACTCGATGGGACGGCTCGACGGGAAGGTTGCGCTCATCACCGGCGGCGCGAGCGGCATGGGGATGGTCGCGTCGAAGATCTTCGCGGGCGAAGGAGCCTCGGTCGTGCTGACCGACGTCACCGACGACGCCGGCGAGGCGGTGGCCGCCGACATCGAGGCGGGCGGTGGTCGGGCGCACTACGTCCATGCCGACGTCTCGGACGAGGCCGACGCGGAGGCGATGGTGAAGGCGGCCGCGGACCGTTTCGGAGGCCTGCACGTCCTGTACAACAACGCGGGGGTGATGATGAGCCAAGACGGCTCGGTCACCGAAACCGACGCGTCGATCTGGGACACCACGCTCGACATCAACGTCAAGGGCGTCGCGTTCGGGTGCAAGTACGGCGTTCCGGCGATGATCGCCTCCGGGGGCGGATCGATCATCAACGTCGCGTCGTTCGTCGCGTGGATGGGCGCCGCCACCTCGCAGACGGCCTACACCGCCTCGAAGGGCGCCGTACTCTCGATGACGCGCGAGATCGCGGTCGAATACGCCCGCAGGGGGATCCGCTGCAACGCCCTGTGCCCGGGTCCGATCGATACGCCCCTGCTGGCCGAGCTGCTCGCCGATCCCGCACGGCGCCAGCGCCGTTTCGTCCACATCCCGATGGGCCGGCTCGGGCAGGCGGAGGAGCTCGCGAAGGCGGCCCTGTTCCTGGCCAGCGACGACTCCTCCTTCATGACCGGGGCCTCGCTCATCGTCGACGGCGGGATCACGGCGGCATATGTCACGCCCGAGGGCTAAACCGGCGGCCCTGGGGGACGATAAGAGGCCATGCGCGTTCTGTTGGCGGCCGTCGCGACCGGACATCCGGCGATCCCCACCGACGGGGACTTCGACTTCACGCCACTGCTCTACGCGGCCATCTGGATCCTGGCGTTCAGAAGGCTTCGCCCGGGCCTGATGCTCCTGGCCGCCCCCCTGTTCCTTCTCGCAGGGGGCCTGGTGGACTCGATCTCGGACGTGCTCGGGCTGTCCACGCTCACGACGGCCTCCGCGCTGGCGCTCCTCGCGCTCCTGCTGCCCTTGCCTCGCCCCCTGCGGCATCACCGACCTTCGGCCGGTTGACAGGCAAAGTTCGGGTATGGCTCCATACGGCTGACTTCATTCGCCGTTCTCGGGAGGGGGGCGTATGTCCCAACGGAAGGTGGGTTCGGTCACCTATCAAGAGGTAGGTGAGGAGTACTTCAAGAACCGCGGACTTCGGCGACACGCTGGGGTTTGGTCGCTGTGGGCGCTCGGTGTCGGAGCGGTCATCTCGGGCGAGTTCTACGGCTGGAACTTCGGCCTGGGCACCGGTGGGTTCGTCGGCCTGGCGATCGCCGGCGTCCTGATGGCGATCATGTACTACGGCCTCGTTTATTCGATCGCCGAGATGTCGCCCGCACTCCCGCACACGGGAGGCGCGTATTCCTTCGCGCGGTCGGCGATGGGGCCGTGGGGGGGATTCCTCACCGGCCTGGCCGAGAACGCGGAGTACGTGATCACGCCGGCGGTGGTCGTCGGCGCGATGGCCCTGTTGATGCAGGAGATCGTGGGCGGGCTGTTCGATGTCACCGGCGATCCGTTCTGGAACAGCCTTCCGTTCTGGGCGCTGATCTTCTACGTCATCTTCGTGGGGATCAACATCGTCGGGATCGAGGCGACGATGCGGTTCACGGTCACGATCACGTTGCTCTCGCTCGCCGTGCTCGCGTTCTTCATCCTCGCCGCGATCTTCTCCGGCAAACTCGACTTCAACCTGTGGACGAACATCGCCAAGGACGGCAGCGAGATCCCGGGTGGCGGGGGCCCCTCGCTCCCGTTCGGGATCAGCGGGATCTTCAAGTCGTTGCCGTTCGCGATCTGGTTCTTCCTGGCGATCGAGGAGGTGCCGCTCGCGGCCGAGGAGTCCATGGACCCGCGTCGCGACGTCCCCAAGGGATCCGTGTGGGGCATGCACACGCTGCTGATCGCCGCGATCCTGGTCCTGGTCTTCAACTCGGCGCTGCCGGGCGGGGCCTTCCTGTACGGCGCATCCGGATTCCCGCTGCTCGACGGCCTGTACGCGATCTTCGGACAGAACAACGCCACCGAGCTCCTCGGGTTGCTGTTCATGATCGGCCTGGTTGCGAGCTTCTTCACGATCATCTTCGCCTACGGCCGGAACACGTACTCGCTCTCGCGGGCGGGGTACTTCCCCAAGTTCCTGTCGCAGACCCACGGCGTTCGGAAGACCCCGCACGTCGCGCTGATCGCGGGAGCGGTCGTCGGGTACGCCGTGTTCTTCCTCGTCTGGTCCCTCCAGCAGCAGGAACTGGGCGCGCAGATCGTGGCCGCGCTGCTCAACATGGCCGTGTTCGCGGCGGTCATCTCGTACATCCTGCAGATGGTGTCGTTCGTCCTGCTTCGGCAGAAGCTGCCGAACATCGAGCGACCGTACCGGAGCAAGTGGGGGGTTCCGGGCGCGGTGATCGCCGGGCTGCTGGCCGCGACCTCGCTGATCGCCATCTTCCTGAACGACGCGTATCGGCCGGGCGTGTACGGCGTGGCGATCTATTACGTGCTCGGCGCCCTCTACTTCGCGATCGCGGGACGGAACCGTCTGGTGCTGTCGCCTGAGGAGGAGTTCGCGCTCACGCAGGGCGAGCACGGCATCCCGCAGGAGGCGGGATACACGACCTCGCGAGAGGAGCAGGAGGCGATCCTCGGCGGCGGAGCGCCGAGGGCTACCAGCGCAGCGCCCAGCGCTCCCAGCGCACCGCCGACGCAGCCGCCATCGGAGACGCCCACCGGCTAGCGGACCGGCAGCGAGTCGGAACGAACGGCGGGCCCGTGCTCGGGCCCGCCGTTCGCGTTTGACAGCCTCGTGCGGCGGTTCTTCGATAGCGCTCCCGAACCGAAAGGCGGAACACGTGACAGGCGCGAAGGGCACGCTGAGCGCGAAGCAGCTCGAGGATCTCGCCGCCGCGGGCGAGGTCGACACCGTCCTGTGCATGTTCACCGACCTGCAGGGCCGGTTCATGGGCAAGCGCGTGGTCCCGCACTTCTTCTTCGAGGAGATCCTCGGCGAGGAGGGCCTGCACGCCTGCCTGTACCTGCTGGCGATCGACATGGAGATGGAGCCGCTCCCCGGCTACGAGTACGCGTCGTGGGAGACCGGCTACGGCGACTTCCGGATGGTGCCGGACATGAGCACGCTCCGGTGGTGCCCGTGGATCGAGAAGACCGCGATGGTGATCTGCGACATCTTCGAGGAGGAGCAGGCCGACAAGGAGGTCGAGGTCACCCCCCGCACGATCCTCAAGCGCCAGATCGCTCGCGCGGCGGAGCTCGGCTACACGATCAAGACCGGGTCCGAGCTCGAGTTCTACCTCTTCCGGGACTCCTACCGCGACGTCGCCGAGGGCGGCTACCGCGACCTACGCCCCAGCTCGCCGTACATCATGGACTATCACATGCTCCAGACCACCCGCGACGAGTGGTTCGTCCGTCAGGTCCGCAACGCGATGCTGGGCGCCGGCATCCCCGTGGAGTTCAGCAAGGGGGAGTTCGGCAGGGGCCAGCAGGAGATCAACATCACCTACTCCGACGCGCTGTCCAACGCGGACCACCATGCGCTCTACAAGCACGGCGTGAAGGAGATGGCCGAGCTGAACGGCGTGGCGGCCACCTTCATGGCCAAATGGACGATGGCCGAGGCCGGCTCGAGCTGCCACCTGCACTCCAGCGTGTGGAGCGCCGACGGGAGCGAGAGCCTCATGTGGTCGGACGAGGGCGAGCACCATATGAGCGACACGTACCGCTGGTACATGGGCGGCCTGATGGCCTGCGCGCGCGAGATGGCGTGGATGTACGCGCCGTTCGTGAACTCGTACAAGCGCTACCAGCTGGGATCGTGGGCGCCGACGGCGATCGTGTGGAGCCGCGACAACCGGACGTGCGGGTTCCGGACGGTCGGCGAGCATGCGGGTGCACGCGTCGAGTGCCGGATCCCCGGGGCCGACGCGAACCCGTACCTCGCGTTCGCGGCGACGATCGCCGCGGGACTGTGGGGGATCGAGAACAAGGTCGAGCCACCGCCGATGTTCGTCGGCAACGCCTACGAGGCGAAGGACGTCCCGCGCGTCCCGTACTCGCTGCACGAGGCGGTGGAGACATTCCGAGGATCGACGGTCGCGCGGGACGCGTTCGGCGACTTCGTGTTCGAGCACCTGCTCAACACGGCGCACCAGGAGCAGGTGATCTTCGACAACACCACGGTCACCGACTGGGAGCTCGCCCGCTACTTCGAGCGCGGGTAGGACGGCCTCCGGGGTCGACCCCACGTCCTCGGATGTCATGGTCGATTTCCTTGACATCCGAACGTATGTTCGATATTGTTCTTCCAACCTCCCCCGTGACCGAACGATCGAACGAGGTCCGGGTGCAACATCGCAGCGAAGAAGGGCTGATCCGCGAGATCGACGCCGAGCATGCGCGTCTCGCGGCGAGCCATCGTCGCCTGCTCCGGCTCCTTGCGGACGTTGACCGGCGAACGAGCTGGCGGGACGTCGGCGCGCGCGACACGGCCCACTGGCTCTCGATCAGGTACGGCGTGTCCCAGTGGAAGGCACGACGATGGATCGCCGCCGCTCACGCCCTCGAGTCGCTCCCTCGTACGTCCGAGGCCCTCGCATCGGGCGAGCTGCACGTCGATAAGGCCGTCGAGCTGACGAGGTTCGCCACGCCGGAGACCGAGTCCCGTCTGCTGGTCTGGGCGGGTGGCGTTTCGTGCGGCGCGATCCGACGCAAGGCGGACGTCGTCGTGCGCAGGTTGTCGGGCGAGGCCGAGGAGGCGGAACGAAGTCGCTTCCTGTCGTGGTGGACGTTCGACGAGGGCCGCCGCTTCGGCCTGGAGGCCGAGCTGCCCTCCGCACAGGGCGCGGTCGTCGCGAAGGTGCTCGACCGGCTCGCGGACGGCCTGCCAATCATGCCGGAGGAGCGCGGGCCGGCCGGTGCCGGCGCCCGGCGCGCCGATGCCCTCGTCGCCCTGTGTTCGTCCGGGGACGGTGCCGACCGTGACCCCGACCGAGCGACGCTGGTCCTGCACGCCCGCATGGACGGAGCCGACGACGAGCTGAGCGAGTGCGAGATCGAGGACGGCCCGGCCATCACCCCGGAAACGGCGCGTCGGTTGGCATGCAACGCACGGGTCCAGACCGTCGTCGAAGAGAAAGGCGGTCTCCCCGTCAGGCTCGGTCGCATGACCCGAGAGCCTCCGGCGTGGATGGTTCGACATCTGAAGTACCGCGACGGCGAGTGTAGGTTCCCCGGCTGCGGCTCTCGACGCTTCACGCAGGCTCATCACATCGTCTGGTGGGAACGAGGCGGGCGAACGGATCTCGACAACTTGGTGCTCGTCTGCACGTTCCATCACCGACTCGTCCACGAGTTCGGCTGGCGGGTGCGACGCGAAGCAGATGGCACGGTGAGCTGGTTCCGCCGCGAGGGGCGTCGCTATCTACCCGGGCCCTCGCCCCCGGAGGCGCTCGTCGCGTCGTAGACGATCTCGCGCGCTCAGCCGTCCGAGAAGACCGGCTTCAGCGATGCATACACCTTGCGGTACCTCACGTAGGCCTCGTCATACGCCTCGCGAACGCCTGGGTCCGGCTGGTGCTCCTCCGGCCGATACGAGACGAAGGCCTCCACGGCGGCGCCGACCGTAGGGTGGATCCCCGCGCCGACGGCGGCCAGGATCGCGGCTCCGGTCGCCGTGGTCTCCACGCTCGTCGGCACCCGCACCGGAAGTCCGGTGACGTCTGCCTTGATCTGCCGCCACAGCGGACCCTTCGCCCCGCCGCCCACGATCGTGAGCCGGCGGACGTCCAGACCTGAATTCGCCATCGCCTCGACGATGTCGCGAAGCGCGAACGCGCTGCCCTCCAGGATCGCGCGCGTCATGTGAGCGCGCGAGTGCGCAAGCGTGAGCCCGTAGAACACGCCGCGCGCGGCCCCGTTCCACTCGGGGGCCATCGCCCCCTGCATGCATGGCAGGAACACGAGGCCCTCGGCGCCTGGGGGTACGCGCTCCGCTTCCAAGGAGAGGAGGTCGTAGGCGTCGCCGAGCCCCTCGGCCTCGGCGCCGCGTTCGATCGGAGCGAACTGGTCGCGCCACCACCGCAGGTTGCCGCCCGAGACGAACCCCGGGTTCTCGAGCAACCACGCGTCGGGGTCGGCGTGCGGGTGGCACTCGACCAGCATCGTCGGGTCCTCGCGCGGCTCGCTCGACGCGGCGCAGACCGGCTCCGCCGTCCCCACGACGTCGCACACCTCTCCAGGCTCGAACACGCCGGCGCCGAGCGTCGCCGCCATCTCGTCCCCGCAGCCGACGGCGACGACGGTGCCGGGGTCCAGGCCCGTCTCCTGGGAAAATGCGGTCGTGATCGTTGAGATCGGTTCGGTCGCCGCCGCAACCTCGGGCAGCATGGTTTCGGGGAGGTCGACCGCGGCGAGGACCTCCGGCGACCACTTCCGCGAACGCGGATCCAGGAGCGCGAGCGAGGACGCGTTCGAATAGTCGACGGCGACCGGCCCAGCGATCTCCCTGAGGACGAACGTGCCGGGCGACATCAGCGTCGCCGCCGTCGCCCACAGCTCGGGCTCTTCGTCCCGAACCCAGAGAGCTTTGAACACCGCGTGCGAGGAGTCGAGGTTCGCGCCCACGCGGCGGTAGAACTCGGACGGCGACATCTTCTCGGCCACCGCGGCGGCCTGGCGCTCCGCGCGACGATCCATCCAGATCATGGCGGGCCGGAGGGGTCGAGCGTCACCATCGCACACCACCATGCCGTCCAGCTGCGACCCGAACGACAGCCCCTTGACGGCCGACGGACCCTCGGGCAACTCGTCGAGCAGCTCCCGGACGCCGCCGGCGACGGCCGCTGGCCACAGATCCGGGTCCTGTTCCGCCGCGCCGGGGAACGGGAACGACAGGTCGTAGGCCTGATAGGACGAGGCGACCAGCGTCCCGTCCGCGGCGTAGAGGGCGCAGTTCGTCCCCTGCGAGCCGACGTCGCACCCGATCACGTACGGACCCGTCACGGCAGGATGACCGTCTTCAGGCCCGAGCCGGAGCGGATCGTCTCGAACGCCTCCGCGATGTCCTCCAAGGGGAACCGGTGCGTGACCACGCGAGCCAGGTCCTCCTGACGCCGATCCAGGTAATCCATCGTGATCCGGTATTGGCGGTGGGTCGCCCCGTACGCGCCGAGGATCGCGAGCTCCTTGTAGTGGAGCTCGTTCATGTCGAGCGGGCTCACCGGATCGTGCTTGGGAAGCCCGGCGAAGTAGACGACCCTCGCGCGCTTGGCGGCCATCTCGAGCGCGGCCTGCTGCGCCTGCTTGGACGGCGCCGCGACGCTCACACGGTCGGCACCCGCACCCCCGGTCTTCGCGAGCACCTCGCCCACGCCGTTGTCTTCGCCCGCGACGAACGCCTCATCGACGAGCGACCCGACGACGCCCATCGCGAGGTCGAGCCGGTCCTGCTGCACGTCGGTCATGTAGATGCGGCTCGCGCCTCGGTCCCGGCACATCACGGCCTGCCAGCACCCGATCGGTCCGGTGCCGAGGATCACCACGGTGTCGCCCAGGCGGACGTCGAGGACCTCGACGCCGTTCAGCGCGCAGGCGAATGGGTCCGCGACGGTCGCGAGATCGGAGGGGAGCTCGTCGGGCAGCGCGATCAGGTTCTTCGTCGCGATCGGCGGCACGGACGCCCACTCGGCGTAGGCGCCCGGGAACGGGTCGTATCCGTAGAGGAGGTGCCGCTCGCACAGGTTCTGGAAGCCCTCCGTGCACCAGCGACACTCGCCGCAGGTGAGGATCGATCCGAGGAACACTCGGTCCCCCTTCTCGACGCCGGGTGGGAGCACGGCCTCGGGGCCGACCTCCTGGAGCACCCCGACCGGCTCGTGGCCGAGCACCCACGGGGCCGGTGCACGCGGGTCGCCGTTGAAGAACGTCCTCGCGTCCGTCCCGCAGATCCCGCAGGCCTCGACCCGAAGGATCGCGCCGCGCGGGTCGAGCTTGGGCTCCTCGGTCTCGCGTACCTCGACCGCGTTCACGTCGGTCATGAACGCGGCCCTCATCGACCTCGCTCCCCCGACGCCTGCACGGCCAGGCCCCCGCCCCTCACCGTCCGAGCTCCTCGATCAGCGCGTCGTGGGCCTTGTCGGCGCTCCATCGCTCTCGGATCACGCGCGAGAGCGCGCGAGTGATCGCCTCGGGCGAAGCATGCATGAAGATGTTCCGCCCGACCGAGCACCCGATCGCGCCGGCCTCGACGGCGACCTGCATCCGCCACAGCAGCTCCTTGTCCTCCAGCCGCGAGCCGCCGGCAAGCACGACGGGGATGCCGTTCGTCGCCTCCACCAGCTTCGCGAATGCCTCGGGATCGCCCGGCCAGTTGGTCTTGACGATGTCGGCGCCGAGCTCGGCACACAGCCGCACGTTCCGGCGCAGGTACTCGAACCCGTACTGCAGTTGCAGCTCCTCCACCGTTGCGTACGTGGTGGGGAACTCGGCCTCCGCGATGAACGGCATGCCGAGCGCCGCGCACTCGCGTCCCACGGACGAGAGGATGTCGATCATCCCGGGCTCCGTGTCCCCTCCCAGCGCTGTGAAGAGCACCACGGCGTCGGCGCCCAGCACGAGCGCCTCCTCCACCTCCGCGATCTGCACGATCTCGGGACGGTCACCCCCGGGATCGGCGGACGCCGACAGGAGGAGCGCGAGCGACGTCGTCGGTGAGAACGCCGGCTCGGCGATCCGGATCATGCCCTTGCTCATCATGATCACGTTCGCGCCGCCGGCCACCGTCTCGCGCGTCCGCGCCTCGATGTCCGCCAGGGGTTCGAGGAACGTCGGCGAGGTCATGCCATGGTCGAGCGCGCAGATCACCGACACGCCCGCAGGATCGATCACTCGCTTGAGCCGCATGGACTTGCCGGTCTTCGTGGTCATCCTGCCTCCTCGGTCCTCGCGGAGTCTGGCAGACGAGGCGACCTCCACGCGAACCGGATGCGAACCGAAATTGCGAAACCGGGTCGGGGCGGGGCCGGCCCGGGCCGTCGCTAGACTGACGGCATGCGACCGGTCCTGTTGGTCGGACACGCCGACTGGGAGACGTTCGGGGTGGTGCCGGGGACCCTCGACGCGGAGAGCCTTCCCTGGATCGAGCACCTCGCGCACACGGGGACCATGCTCCCCGAGCTGTCCGAGGTCTCGGGCATCGTCGTCTACGGCGGGATCATGAACGTCGACATGACCGACGAGTACCCCTTCCTCGAGACGGAGCGCGAGTACGTCCGTGCGGCACTCACGGCGGGCGTGCCGTACCTCGGGATCTGCCTCGGCGGCCAGATGCTGGCGAGGGCACTGGATCACCCGGTCTACGCCGCGGGGGTGCGCGAGATCGGCTTCAACGCGTTGCACCCTACGCCGGCGGCCTCGGAGGACCCCCTGATGTCGGTGTTCGAGGACGGTGACCTGGTCTTCCACTGGCACGAGGACACGTTCGACCTTCCCGAGGATGCGACGTTGCTCGCAACAGGCGACCTCGTGCGGACACAGGCGTTCCGCTACGGCGAGACCGCGTGGGGTACCCAGTTCCACCTCGAGGTGGACCGGGCGGAGATCGACCTGTGGCTCAAGACCGCCGGCGACGACGGCGTCCGGGCGTGGGGTTCGACCCGTGAGGAATTGGAGGCCCAGACCGACCGCTTCATCGACGCCCACGAGGACCGAGCCCGGGAGTTGTTCCGGCGGTTCTGGGGCGTCGTCCGAGGCGGCGGCTGACGCCGGTCCAGCGGCCTGGCCCCCGCCGCCCGTCGGGGTCTACGATCCCCTGAACGAGCTGGCAGGGGAGGCGTCATGGCCGGGCTGAACGTCGTGAGCTTTCGTCCGGAGCGCAGCGACTACGCGTGGACCTTCGGCGGGGTCGATCCCGTGATGAAGGTCAAGCCCGGCGACGTGCTGGAGATCTGGACCGACGACTGTTTCGGGGGTCTCGTCGAGAGCGTGGACGACCTGCCGTCGAAGAAGATCACGGCATTCAACCCGCAGACCGGGCCCTTCTACGTCGAGGGGGCCGAACCCGGCGACACGCTCGCCCTGCACTTCGTCTCGATCGAGCCCTCCCGCGACTGGGCCGTCTCGACGACCTTCCCGCTGTTCGGCGCGCTCACCTCCACGACCAGGACCGTGACGCTCCAGGACCCGCTCCCCGAGCTCGTGTGGCGGTACGATGTCGACCGCGAGCGACGCATCGTCCACTTCGAGGCTCGCCGCGGCGACTTCACGACGGACCTGCCGCTCGACCCGATGCACGGAACCGTCGGCGTGGCGCCGGCGGGCGGCGAGGCGCGCTCGTCGCTGGTGCCCGACGCACACGGCGGCAACATGGACACGCCCGAGATGCGGGCCGGCACGACGTGTTACCTGGGCGTGAACGTCGATGGGGCGCTCTTCTCGCTCGGGGACGGCCACTGCCGGCAGGGCGAGGGCGAGACCTGTGGCGTGGCGGTCGAGGCCGCGATGGACACGGTGCTGATCGTCGAGCTGATCAAGGGCCGACTCACGCCGTGGCCCAGGTTGGAGGACGACGAGCACATCATGTCGACGGGTTCGGCCCGGCCGCTCGAGGACGCGTTCCGGATCGCCCAGGGCGACCTGGTGTACTGGATCGCGGAGGAGCACGGGCTCGAGACGCTCGACGCCTACCAGCTCGTGTCTCAGATCTCGGAGAGCCCGGTCGCGAACGTCTGCGATCCCAACTACACGTTCGTGGCCAAGGCCCCCAAGCGCTATCTGCCCTCGAGCGACGTCTACGGATCGATCCGGGCCGGGCTCGTCGAGGTGGCGGGTCGATACGTGAGCGAGCGGGGTGGGGGATAGCCCTCCCGGGCACGGTGCTACAGTCGCGGAGCCATGGGCCCCCGCGCGCGAGACCTCGGGGTCGTGATCGGGCGCCTCGGCCCGGGACCACACAACGCCATCACGGACGTGGGCGGCGTGCGCGTCGGGCACGCAACGGTCGTCCGTGATGAGCCGTCGGTCGCGCGGACCGGCGTCACGGTGATCTGGCCGCACCAGGGCGACCCGTGGCGAGAACGCGTGTACGCCGGAACCTCGATCCTGAACGGCTACGGCGAGCTGATCGGCATCGATCAGATCAGCGAGTGGGGGCTCCTCCACTCGCCCGTGGTGATCACCTCGAGCCTGGCGATCGGTATGGCCTACGACACGACGGCCAAGTGGATCGCGGAACGCGAACCCGCTCAGGGTCGCTCCGACGTGATCATGCCGGTCGTCACGGAGTGCGACGACTCGTTCCTCAACGACGCACGGACGTTCCCGCTGGCGCCCCCGGACGTCGTCGCCGCGCTGGACGGCGCCTCGCGAGGCACCGTGGCGGAGGGGTGCGTCGGGGCCGGAACCGGGATGCAGTGCTTCGACTTCAAGGGCGGCATCGGCACGGCCTCGCGCGTGGTCGCCGACCCCGCCGGCGATCTGACGGTCGGTGTGCTCGTCTGCACCAACTTCGGCGCCCGCCCCGATCTGACGATCGCGGGGGTGCCGGTCGGCCTCGCGCTCACGGATCTCATGCCCGGGGGCCACGCGGCAGGTTCGTGCATCGTCGTCGTCGCGACCGACGCGCCGATGCTCCCGCACCAGCTCCGGCGACTCGCCCTCCGCTCGGGATTGGGGCTCGCTCGCTGCGGGTCGATCGGCGCCAACGGCTCGGGCGAGCTCATGCTGGCGTTCTCGACGGCTCAGACCGTTCCTCGCGCGGCGCCGGGGTCGCGGATCCGCGCGGAGGCGCTCCTGGACGGCGCGTTCTGGCACGAGCCGAGCGCCTTCGACCCGATCTTCACGGCGGCGATCGAGGCGACGGAGGAGGCGGTCGTGAACGCGCTCTTCGCGGCCGAGACCACGACCGGCCGCGACGGGAACGTCCTCCACGCGCTCCCCCGCGATCGCGTCCTCGAGATGCTGGATCGCGCCGGAAGGTCCGGGTAAGGCTGCTCCACTCGGGCTCGTCGGCAGCAAGCGGTCCCCCGCGGTCGCTCCGAGCGTTCCACCTCGGCGAAACCGATCTCGTTCGGCCGCAGGGGTTTCGGCTCAATATCGTCCGAAAGTCGGGGTTGCGCAGGCCGGCTGGCCGATGCGAGGATGCCGACGACGGCAGGTGGGGGCGCGCCCGCACCCGAGTAGGTCGTGCACGCCCCCGGACGGGAGGGTGACGCATGGCAGCACGTGCCGACCAGAAGGCCATGATCTCCGAGAAGGTCGCGCCGGTCCTGGTGGCGCGAACGCTCGGGCCATTCGACCTGGTCGTGATCTTCGTGGCGATCGTCCTGTTCATCAACAACGCGGCCGGGGTGCAGTTCGCCGGCCCGTCGGTGTTCATCTTCTGGATCGTCGCGTTCGCGACGTTCCTGATCACCGGGGCGTTCATCACGGCTCAGCTGGGACGCATGTTCCCGGAGGAGGGTTCGCTCTACGTCTGGACCCACAAGGTCCTCGGCCCGTTCTGGGGATTCTTCGCCGGCTTCGTGGCGTGGTGGCCCGGACCGATCTCGCTGGTGTTCATCGGGATCCTGTTCGCGAACTTCCTCCAGCAGTTCGCGGTGTTGGCCAAGCCCAGCTGCGAGTTCCCATGCATCTTCACCGAGAACTGGCACATCGGCGTCGTCGTCCTCGGCGTGATCTGGTTCAGCGCCTTGATGTCCTACCTGAGGATGCGCGTCACGCAGAACTACGTGAACGTCCTGTTCTGGTTCTACGCGGCCGCGATCTTCCTGATCGGGTTCGCCGGCGTGTGGTGGCTGCTGCAGGGCAACGGGTCGTCGACCGACTTCGGGACCGGGTGGAACCCCTTCGCCGGGGACGAGCTCGCGCTGGGCCTTCCCGCGAACCTCACGTTCTTCTCGTTCTGCATCCTCGCGCTCCTCGGGATCGAGACGCCGCTGAACATGGGCGCCGAGGTGACCGGCGGCGAGAAGGCGATCCGGACGTTCCTGCTCTGGGGCTGCGGGATCGTGATCGTCGCCTACCTGTGGGCGACCTTCGGGAACATGGTCGTGATCGAGGCCGGCGGGGCCAACGGCACGACCGGGGGCGCCGAGACCGTCGGGCTCGCCCTCGGGAGGTGGACCGGCGCCGCCGTCTCGTTGGTGTTGGCCTGGGTCGTGCTCACCGTCGCCGTCGTCTACAACTACTCGTTCGGGCGACTCCTGTTCGTGTCCGGCATGGAGAAGCGGCTGCCGCACCAGTTCGGCAAGGTCAACAGGAACAAGGTGCCGGCGAACGCGATCACGCTCCAATCGGTGATCTCGACGATCCTCACCGTCGTCGTCTTCTTCATCTTCGGCTCGGGTGAGACCGACCCGTACAAGTACTTCTACATCCTGTACGCGGGCGTCACGATCGTGTGGTGCATCTCCACGGCACTCCTGTTCCTGGACATCTTCTTCGCTAAGCGCGCCGAGCCCGAGCGGTTCGAGCGCGAGCGGCGGGTCCCCGTGGGCTGGCTGTACGTCTGCGGCGTGGTCGGGTTCGTCGTCAACATCCTTGCGGTCCTGTTCATCTTCGTCGGCTCCTGGTACCCGGCGGGCTTCCCGACGCTCGCCGAGTGGAACGCCTGGATGGTCGGGTTCACGGCCGTGTCCGTCATCTCCGGCATCGTGATCTACGTGGTGTCGCAGAGCACGAGGAAGGGCAAGACCGACGTGGAGTTGATCGAGCTCGGTGAGGCCGAGCGAGAGATCGCTCAGGACCTTCCGTCTGGCTGAACCCGGCTGTTCGACGGTCTCGGAGGGGCATGCCGGAGGCGTGCCCCTCCGCCGTCTCCTGGATCAGGCGCTGAGTCCGTGGAGTACGCGGCAACTCTGGCCGAGGACCATCGCGCCGAGCCGCTCGGCGTGCTCGGTGGCCACGTAGTCGCGCTCGACGAACCTGTCCAGGACGCGTTCGAGCGCCCGCCGCGCGAGCAGCGCCGAGATCCAGAACGACTCCGGCTCACCCGCCTCGTCCGAGCCGTACAGGAGCTTGGCTACGGGCACCGTTCCCACCAGCATCTCGAGGGCCCACTCGACCTGCCCGAACCCCCACGGGATCAGCTCGGACAGCTCGAGGTAGACGTTCGGGAGCACCGAGGCGATGTAGGCGGACTCACGGATCCAGGGGTAGCCGCTGTGCACGAGCACCACCGGCTGGTCTTGGACGTCGACCAGCAGCGGGAACAGGTTCTCCGGCTTCGCGTGGATCAGGTCGATGTCGGGATCGCCACCCCCGCAATGGAAGTGGAACGCGCGACCCAGCTCCTTCGCGACCGCGAGTGTCCGCCGTATGAGGAAATCCCGGACCGGCTTGGCGTGGTCCCGCGTCTCCCTCCACTCCTCCGAGCGCCACGCCGCGAAGGCCTCCCGGGCCTCGGCCTCGCTCGGGTCGCCGACGTCCAGCCCCGTCCGGTACGCCACGATCGACTTGAAGGCGACGCAGTTCGGATCGGCGGCTGCCTGCCGCGCCTCGCCATCGACGCCCGCCAGCAAGTCGTCGAACGTGCCGTCGCGGTGCGCGAGGATCCAGGGCTCGAGCCGGGCGACCCGGTGGACGCGCACGCCGATCGTGCGTTCGAACTCCTCGGCCGGAACCGGCGGCTGGGGGAACCCCTCGTCCGACAGGATCGCGACCACGCCGGCCGCGTCGAGCAGCCCCTTCGTGTACGCGATCGGATCAGTTCGCAGGGCCTCTGCCCGCGCCTCGACCACGGCCCGCCGATCCGGTTCGCACTCGAGGTGCTCGGCGAGCCACCGGTACATGGCGATCCCGTAGACCGTCGACTCGGTCAGGGTGTGCACGAACGGCCACAGGTCGTCTCGCAGCCGAGAGGACGACGAGAAGCTCTCGCCCAGGAACATCGCGCGGGTATCGAATCCGTCCGGGTCGCGCTCGAGCAGGTCGTCCAGGCGGTACGGATGTGTATGTGCGTCTACGACCGGCACGTCTGATAGATCGATCCCCGCCACGGTCTCTCCCTCAGTATCGCCAGCGGTGCGCCCGGACCACGGCGTCATCGTCCAGGCCCTCGAACGCAACGAGCTCTCCCTTGCGTGTGGCGACGAACGAGTCGAACAGCATGTCGCCCATCGCCTCGCGCAGGACCGCCGAGCGCTCGAGCTCCGCGATCGCCGCGGCGAGCGACGACGGGAGCTGCGCCACCCCCCGCGCGCGCCGCTCCCCCGCCGACAAGGACGCCGGATCGACCGTGACGGGCTCGGGGAGCCGCAGATCGCGTTCGAGCCCGTCGAGGCCCGCAGCCACGATCGCGCCGAGGGCCAGATACGGGTTCGCCGAGCCGTCGACAGGTTTGACCTCCAGGTTCGCTTCGGCGCGGCGGTCCCCCCGCATCCCGGTGACGAACCGCAGGCCCGCCTCGCGGTTCTCCAGCCCCCAGCACGTCCACGGCCCCGACCAGCGATGCGGCTGAAGCCGAAGGTAGCTGACGACCGAGGGACACGAGACCCCCACGACCGCCGAGAGGGACGCGAGCACGCCCGCCGCGAAGGACTCCGCCTGACGTGTCATCCCCTCGGGCCCCTCCCCGCCGTCGAACATGTTGCGGCCCCGGCGGTTGTAGAGGCTGAGATGCAGGTGGTCCCCGTTGCCGACGCGCCCGGCGAACACCACCGGCGCGAACGAGACCGCCATGCCGCGTGCCCTGGCCACCGCGCGAACCGTGTGCCGCGCGATGAGGCTCGTGTCCGCGAGCGCGATACCCGTCCGGTGCGGCATCGACAGTTCGAACTGGCCCGTCGAATACTCGGGGTGGAACTGCATCACGCCGGTCCCTTGCATTTCGAGGGCTCGGATCAGGTCACCCGCGAAGGCCTCGTGGTCGGCGAGCACGGGTGCGCTGTACCCGGGCCCCTCGTGCGAAGGGATCGGGTCGGGCTCGTCCGGTTCGCCCGCCTTCGTCCGCCATCCGAGGAAGAATTCGAGCTCGTAGGCTCCCCGGAGCTCCAGCCCCGCCTCGTCCAGCCGCTTCAACATCCGCCTCGCGAACGATCGTCCGCACGGAGGCCACGGGTTGCCCTCCTGGTCCCGCTGGTCCACGGCCACCATCGCCCAGCCCGGGGAACCCGAGAGGGCGACCGCCGATGCGGGATCGGGGATCAGGCGCGTGTCGCCCGCCGGCCCTTCGATGCCGGGGGCCGATGTCAGATCGTCGTTCACCAGGAACACCGAGAAGGCGGTCGAAAGCCCCACACCGTACCGAGACACCTCCTCGAAGCGGCGCAACGGGACGACCTTCACGCGCGTGACGCCGTCGGGGCCGACCACCGCGAGCGCGATCTGCTCGACCCCGGCGGCGCCGAGCCGCCGAGCCACCGCGGCGGCCGTCGGCGCGGCCGCCGCCCTGGCCCGTGCAGGGGGCGCCCTGCGGGTTCTCGCCGACGGACTCAGAACAACTCCAGGTACTCCGTGCGCTCCCAATCGCTCACGTGATCGGCGAGCCGGGAGAGCTCGTACCGCCGCATCCTCGTGTATGCCGTGATGAATTCCTCCCCGAAGAACTCGCGCGTGGCGGGCTCGGCCTCGAGCACGTCGAGCGACTCCGAGAGGGCGGTCGGCAGCTTCTCGAGGGAGTCGTCCTCTTCCGCGGGGACGCCCGGCTCGGACGGTTCGGGCGCCGTGAGCTTGTCCTCGATCCCTCGGAGCCCGGCCTGGATCAACGCGGCGCCGACGAGGTAGGGGTTCGACAGCGCCGAGGGCGCCCGGTACTCGATGTGCTTGGAGGCGGGGCTCCCGCCCTTGACCCGGACCAGGGCCGAGCGATCCTCGTGTCCCCAGGAGACGTTCGTCGGGCTGAACGTGTGCCGCCGGCGGCGGCGGAGGCAATTCACGGTGGGCGCGATCACCGCGTCGATCGCGCGCGCGTACGTGAGGAGCCCGGCAATGAACGAACGCGCGGTGTCGTTCATGCCGTTGGGGTCGCCCCCGTCGGCGAACGCGTTCTCCCCCGAGTCCGCGTGCAGCAGCGAGAGGTGGGTGTGGCAGCCGCTCCCCGCGGAGGTCGCGAACGGCTTGCTCATGAACGTCGCGAGGTAGCCGTCCTGCTTCGCGATCTCCTTGACGCCGTTCTTGAACGTGAACGCGTTGTCCGGTCCGCTCAGGCCACGGCCGGGTGCGAAGTTGATCTCCCACTGCGACCCGGCGTACTCACAGTTGGCGGTGATCACGTCGACGCCGACCCGCGGCATCTCCTCGACGATCCGCCGGATCGTCGGGACGTAGTCGTTGCGCACCGTGTTGAAGATCTGGTAGCCGTCGAACAGCGGCTCGTGCGTGTCGGCGGTCAGCAGGTAGAACTCGAACTCCGAGCCCATCAGCGGCTCGAAGCCCATCTCGCGCGCCCTCTCGACCGCCGCGCGGAAGACGTGGCGGGGCGTGGCCGCGAGCGGCCTGCCGTCATACCACCGCGCGTCGCAGATGAAGCGGGCGGTGCGATCGGCCCACGGGATCACGGCGGCGCTCTCGGGATCGGGGAACAGGAGCTGATCGCCGTATCCGACCTCCTCGTGGTACAGCGTGCCGGGGACGACGTCGGACCGCGTATCGAGGACGCTGACCCCGCCGTACATGTTGAGACCGCGCTCGGCGTAGTCGCCGGCGTGGTCGATCGGGATCGTCTTGGAACGCGAGATCCCGTGCATGTCGGGCAGTTCGAAGCGGACGAACGCGATCCCGTCCTTCCGCCATCCCTCGAGGACCTTGCCGACGCTCTCCACCCGGCTCCTCCTTCTGGGCACCACCGGCCCGTGCGCCTTCGGCCGCAGGCCTTCCCGACCATCCCGTGAGGGGCGGCGAGCCGGCCGATCGCTCGATCGTAGCGTGTTCGGGGGGAGCGACGGGAGGGTCCCCTCGCCGGGCGGCCGCGCGGTACGCTTCGGTCGTGCTGCGGCCCCGGCCTCGGCGGGCCGGTCGTACGTCCAGCGGGCGAGCCGACGGGCGGGCCAACGGGCGAGGAGGACGCGTGATGCGGAGCGTGATCGAGTCGAGCCAGACGCGCGTGCTCCCCCTCGAGTTCGAGCGGGCCTATCCGGTCGTGGTGCGCGGCGACGGCGTCTGGGTGGAGGACGCGGCGGGCAACCGGTACCTGGACGCGATGAGCGGGGGCTCGATGGCCGCGACGCTCGGGCACGGCCGGAGCGATCTCGTCGCGGCGGCCCGCACCCAGGCGGAACGGCTCGCCTACGTCCACAACGAACGGCTGACCAACCCCGCCCAGGAGCAACTCGCCCAGGAGCTCGTGGACGTGGCGCCCGAGGGGTTCTCCCGCGTGCGGTTCGTCACGAGCGGGTCGGACGCGAACGAGACCTCGATCCAGCTCGCCCGGAGCTACCACATCGAACGTGGCGAGCCCTCGCGGTGGCAGGTGATCTCCTTCGCGCAGGCCTACCACGGGCCGACGATGGAGACGCTCGCGCTGACCGGGCGACCGGGATTGCATGGACCGTTCGGTCCCTACCTGCCCCAGCACCTGCATATCCCGCCCAGCACGTTGCGTTCGGACCCCACAGGTCAGGTGGCCCTCGACGCGCTCGACCGGGCTCTCGATCGGGCCGGACCCGAGACGGTCTCGGCGTTCTTCTGCGAGGCGATCAGCGCCGCCGCGCTCCCTGCGTCGACGCCGTCCCGCGGCTTCTGGCAGGGCCTGGCCGAACGCCGCGACCGTCACGGGTTCCTCGTCTGCTTCGACGAGGTGGTGACCGGGGTCGGGCGAACGGGTCGGTGGTTCGCCGGCGAGGGGACGGCCTGCACGCCGGACATCATTGCGACCGCGAAGGGGCTCGGCGCCGGGTACGCGGCGATCGGCGCGGTCCTGTGCCGCGAGCCCGTGTACGAGGCCATCGCGAACGGCTCGCGTCGGTTCCCCCTCGGTCACACCTGGGACGGCGCGCCCCTCTCCTGCGCCGTAGGGCTCGCGGTCCTGGAATCGCTCCGGTCCGAGAAGCTGGTTCCACACGTCGAGGAGCGCGGACGCCGGCTGCGGGACGAGCTCGAGGCGGCGCTGGCCGACGTCCCGATCGTGCAAGAGGTCCGGGGGCACGGGTATCTGCTCGGGGTGTCGTTCGCCGACCCGGGGGATGGGTCGTTCCTGCCGCGCGAGCTCCGGGTCGCGGGGCGGATCGACCAGGCCGCGTTCGAACGCGGGCTGATCACGCTCTCGACCCAGCCGACCCGCGACGGCTTCGCGGGGGACCAGACCCTGTTCGCGCCGCCCTTCACGACCAGCGACGACGAGTTGGCCGAGATGGTCTCGCGGTTCGCCGACGCCGTGCACCGCGTCGCGCGGGACGTCGAACCGGAGCTCGGCGCGAGACCATCGCCCACGACCGCGGGAGCCGACCGATGACCGAGAACACCCTTCACGCGCTGATCCTCCAGCACGAGGAGCCCACACCACCCGGTCACGTCACAGGGTGGCTCGATGCGCACGGGGCGCAGGTCGACGTGGTACGCATCGACGTCGACGATCGCGAACTCGACCCGAGCTCGTACGACCTGATCGTGTCGCTCGGCTCCGAGTTCGCGGCCTTCGACGACCACAAGGCGTTCGTGCCGCGCGAGGCGCGGCTCATGGAGAAGGCGGTGCACGAGGACGTGCCGGTCCTCGGGCTCTGTTTCGGCGGCCAGATGCTCGCACGCGTGCTGGGTGGCGAGGTGTACCGGGGCGACGTGGCCGAGATCGGGTGGCTGCCGGTGCGCACGACCGACCCCGAGCTCGTCCCAGAGGGACCGTGGTTCCAGTGGCATTTCGACACGTTCACGACGCCGCCGGGCGCGACCCTGATCGCGGAATCGGACGTCGGTCCGCAGGCGTTCGTGTCTGGGCGGAGCCTGGGGCTCCAGTTCCACCCCGAGGTCACCCCCGAGATCATGCACGACTGGGTACGCGCATACCGCCACGAGCTGGACGACGAGGGCGTCGACCCCGACGCGCTGCTCGCCGAGACCGACCGCAACGCCGAGGGGAACCGGCGGACCGCGATGCGACTGCTCGAAGGCTACCTGGACGGTGTCGCGCGACTCGGTTCGGCCGCGACCCGGCGATGATCCGCACCGAGGGCTCGGACGTGTTCCATCGCTTCCTCGACCTGCCGTACCCGAGCGTCGAGCGCGGCGAGGGCGTGTGGCTGACGACGATCGACGGGCGGCGGATCCTCGACGCGTGCTCGGGCGGCGCGATGGTGGCCTGCCTCGGTCACGGTGTACACGAGATCGCCGCGGCCGCCGCCGAGCAGGCGGAGAAGATCTCGTACTACTACAACCACCACTTCACGAGCGAGCCACAGGAGCGGCTCGCGGATCGGCTGCTCGGACTGACGCCGGAGATGGCCCGGGTGCGGTTCGTCTCCGGGGGTTCGGAGGCGAACGAGACGGCCCTGCAGCTCGCCCGCCTGTATCACGTCGAGCGAGGCGAGACCGATCGATGGCGCGTGATCTCGCCCGCTCAGGCGTACCACGGGGCGTCGATGGGCACGCTTGCCCTCAACGGACGACCGGCGGTCCAGGAGCCGTACACGCCGTACCTCGCGTCGTACCTGCACCTGCCCCCGTCGACGTGGCGCTTCGACCCGACCGGCGAGGCCGCCCTCGCCGAGCTCGACCGCCTGCTGGAGCGGCACGGCGGCGAGGTCGCCGCGTTCTTCTGCGAGCCGGTGAGCGCGGCCGCGTTGCCGGCCTACTCCCCGCCCGAACGCTTCTGGCACGGCCTCGCCGAACGCCGGGAGGAGCACGGGTTCCTGGTCTGCTTCGACGAGGTCGTGACCGGCGTCGGCCGGGTCGGAAGCTGGCTGGCCGCGCACCAGTTGCCGATCGAGCCCGACATCGTTGCCGTCGGCAAGGGCCTCGGCGCGGGGTACGCACCACTCGGAGCCGTCCTGGTCCGGCAAAAGGTCTACGACGCGATCGACCGCGGGTCGCGCGAGTTCGACCTGGGACACACGTGGGACGGGGCGCCGCTGCCCTCCGCCGTCGGGATCGCGGTGCTCGATCTGATCGAGGAACGAGCGCTCGTCGACCGGGTCCGTGACCGAGGGCCCGCGCTCCGGGACGAGCTCGCCTCGGCGGTCGAGGGTTCGGAGCTCGTCAAGGAGGTGCGTGGGCGCGGCTTCCTCCTCGGGGTTGAGCTCGTCGACCCGCGCGACGGCTCGTCGTTCCTGCCGGTCGAGCTCGACGCCGCCGCGATCGTGGACGACACCGCGTTCGAACACGGCCTGCTCGTGACGTCCACCCATCCACAGGTGGACGGGTTCGCCGGCGACCAGGTGCTCCTCGCGCCCGCCTACACGAGCACCGATGCCGAGCTCGCCGAGATGGTCGAACGCTTCGCGACGGCGATGACCGTTGCCCAAGGACGCATGGGCGCCGCCCTGTCGGGCTCGCCGTCGTGAGCGCCCGAACGGCCGGCGCCGGCGAGGAGTTCGTCCTCCTCGCGATCCCCGACATGAACGGGTCGATGCGCGGCAAGGCCCTGCGACCGGACGCGTTCGAGTCGGCCCTCGAGCACGGCACGGTGATGACCGACCTCATCATCGGGCTCGATCCGGTCGACGCGCCGATCGCCGACTACGAGCGCTTCGGGATCCGCGTGGGCGCGCCCGACCTGATCGTGCGCCCCGACCCCGACACGCTCCACGACCTCCGGTGGCGGCCGGGCTGGCGCGTGTGTCTGGCGACGCCGAGCTGGCCCGACGGGTCGCCCGCGTTCGCCTCGCGCGAGGTCCTCCGGCGCGTGCTCGACGACGTCGACGGTCTCGGCTTCGAGGTGATGGCGGCGATCGAGTACGAGATCCGGATCTGGGACGAGGATGGCGCGCCGGCGTCGAGCGGGATCAGCTACAGCCTGAACGAGATCGGCCGGTACGCGCGATTGCTCGACGAGCTGGTCCCGGCGCTCGAGGGCCTGGGCATCGAGCTGTCCGCGGTGCACACCGAGGCCGGACCTGGCCTGCTGGAGCTCAACGTCGAGGCCCGTCGAGGTCTGGCCGCGGCCGATGACGCCGCGCTGCTCAGGTTCGGCGTGAAACAGGTCGCGGCGTCGATGGGCCTGCGGGCGAGCTTCCTCGCCAAGACGAACCCCGGCGAGGAGGGCTCGAGCGGCCACGTGCACTTGTCGCTGTGGAGAGGCGGCACCAATGCGTTCGCCGGCGAGGAGGCGTCGGCCAGCCTGAAGCCCCCGTTCTCGTCGGCGGTCGCCGGCGTGATCGAGCACCTGCCGGCCGCATCGCTCCTGCTCAACCCAACCATCAACTCATACAAGCGCCTCGTCCCGGGCTGGTTCGCGCCGATCAATGCCACCTGGGGCTACGAGAACCGGTCGTGCGCCGTCCGCGCGATCCGCTCCGCGCGTCCCGAGCTGTGGCGGTTCGAATGCCGGCGGCCGGGCGCCGACGCGAACCCGTACCTCGTGCTCGCGGCGATCGGTGCCTCGGTCGCCGACGGGATCCGTCGCGAGGCCACCCCACCCGACCCCATCGAGGGCGACGCCTATGCGCTCGACCAGCAGCAGCTGCCGGGCTCGCTCGACGCCGCGCTCCGCGCCTTCGAGGACGACGCGGCCCTGCGCGAGGCGCTCGGGAAGGACTTCAGCGACTACTACGCCACCTCGAGGGCGTGGGAGCTGAAGGCCTGGCGCGAGACCGTCACCGAGTGGGAGCGCGAACGCTACGACCGCGGCGTGTGACACACGGAGATCGGGAGCCATGCCGGTCGGGGGCCTCGAGTCGAACCTGTTCATCCTCACCGGCGCACCGGGATCGGGGAAGACCGCCATCCTGGCCCGACTCGGCAATGAGTTCGGGTGCGTGGACGAACCGGCGCGAGAGGTCCTGGCGGAGCAGCGCGCGACCGGTGGGAGCGGCACGTGGAATCAAGACGCATCGCTGTTCGTGCACCTGCTCCTGCAGCGGTCGATCCAGAAGTACGCGATGGCTCGCAGCTCCGGAGAAACGGTCATCTTCGACCGCGGGATCCCTGACTGCATCGTCTACGCGGTCCGAGCCGGCTCGGACCCAACGCCGAGCCTCGAGGCCGCCGACGCGTACCGGTATGAGCCACACGTGTTCTTCCTCGAACCCTGGAGCGACATCTACGAGACCGACGATGAGCGGACCATGTCATTCGACGACACGGTGTCGTTCGGCCGGGAGTTGAGGGACGTGTACGAGCGGTCCGGCTACACGCTCGTCGAGGTCCCCCGGGACTCGATCGGCGGTCGAGCAACCTTCGTCCGCATGTGCATCGCTCGGTTCGTCGCGATCGGCACGAAGGGGGGCGCATGAACGAGGCGGTCACACCGCGGCGGTTCCACGAGGTCGACTGGCGGGTCGTGAGGAACGATGCGAGCACGCACTTCCGCACCGGGTCGTTCGCGGCGGGCCTCGCGCTCGTGGACGCGATCGGCGGGGTCGCCGACGCCGCGAACCATCATCCCGACGTCGACCTCCGACCCGACGGCGTGACGGTGCGTCTGAGATCGGGCAGCGACGGTCGCCTGAGCGAGCGCGATGTCGCACTCGCCCGACAGATCTCGGAGGCGGCGCGCGAACTGGACGTGCCGATCGACCTGG
>Ga0134123_10000330_pt1 | contig 32589 bp, 20 predicted proteins | sample KB303_FD_96460 | JGI IMG/M metagenome (GOLD analysis project Ga0134123, IMG submission 96460) | Terrestrial soil microbial communities without Nitrogen fertilizer from Kellogg Biological Station, Michigan, USA - KB3-0-3 | ecosystem: Environmental > Terrestrial > Soil > Unclassified ...
AGCAGCGATTGCGCGATCGACTTCAGTTCGACTTCATCCTGCGACTGGGCGAGCGTTGGGGGTGCGAACAGGCAAAGCAGCAGCAGAGCGATCGAGATATGCTTCACGGATTCCTCCTTCAGTGTTGCGTCAGAAAACGAACGGCCGCCGCGACGACCTCGGGGTCGCGCAGCAGGCGCCGGTGTCCGAGTCCGGTGGTGGTGACGAGCTCCGCGCGCGGCCACGCGGCGGCGATCTCCGCCCCTTCGCTCCACGACGTCTCGCGGTCCTCGCGGTCGTGGATGACGAGCAGCGGCGGCGTCTCGATCTGTTGCGGCAGCGGCGGCACTTCGAACTCCTCCCAGCGCGCGCCGAGGCGGCGCTCGACGTCCTCCGCGAACCGCCGCGCGACCGCCTCGGTCATGCCGAGCGCCTGTTCGAACATTCGCCGCATCCCGAGCGGGCTCGCCATCGGCGCGATGAACACCGCCGCCGGCACGCGCCAGCCCGCGCGCATCGCCAGCGACGCCGCCGTGCAGCCTCCCGAGTGCGAGACCAGCCCCGCGACGTCGAACCGCCGCGAGAGCTCGGCCAGCACGTCGCCGAAGTCGAAGAACGTCGACTGCCGCGCGCCGAAGCGGCTCGCCCCCGACTGCCCGTGCGCGGGCGCGTCGAACGCGATCACGCGATAGCCCGCGCCCGTCAGCGGCGCCACGAAGCTCTGCATCTGCGCCGCATGACCGCCCCACCCGTGCATCAGCACGATCGCCGGCCCTCTCCCCCACGTCCAGGCGGCGACCCGGCGTCCGTTCACCGTCAGATCGAGCGTCTCGCCGGTCGCCAGAAACGCGCGCGCGGCTTCGGAGACCCGCGGCCGCGACGGCGTGAACCAGAGCCGGAACGCGATCCGCGAGGCGAGCGCCGGAGCGATCGCGCAGAGCGCGCGGAAGGCGGTACGGAGAACGTTGGGCCCCGCGGGAATGGGCTGGAGGACGAGCTCGCGTGCATTCATGCTTGTCAATCTGGTCCTGAAACTTGGAAATGTCAAGTAGTAACTTGGGGTATTATGACAACAGAATGACCGGACGGTCCTACGAGCACTACTGCGCCATCGCCAAGGCGCTCGATCTCATCGGCGAGCGCTGGACGCTGCTCATCGTGCGCGAGCTGCTCGACGGGCCGAAGCGCTATACCGACCTGCTCTCCGGCATTCCGGGCATCGCCACCGACATGCTCGCGGCGCGGCTCAAGAGTCTCGAGGAGTCGGAGCTCGTCGAGCGGCGCACGCTCCCGCCGCCCGCCGCGTCGACGGTCTACGAGCTGACGCCGCACGGGCGGAAGCTGGAGTCGACGATGCGCGAGCTGGCGATCTTCGGCGCGTCGTTCCTCGAGCGCCGCAAAGGCGAGGCCTTTCGCATCCAGTGGCTGTCGTTTCCGCTGCGGATGATGTTCCGGCCCGAGCGCGCGGCCGGCACTACCCTCACCATCCAGTTCGAGAGCGGCGGCGAGGTGATGCACGTGCGCGTGGCGGACGGCGCGATCGAGACGAACCTCGGCGCGGCGGAATCGCCCGACGTCGTGGTCGCCGGCGACATCGCCACGCTCGCCCTCGCCGCACGCGACCGCGCCGCCGCGAAGGACGCGGCGGCGCGGGGAAAACTTCGCCTGACCGGCACGAAGGAAGCGATCGGCCGGTACGCCGATATCTTCGGACTGCGGTAGGACTTATGCCGCCTGTCCGAGCGTCGCGCGCAGTTTGTCCGCGTTGCGCGTGACCCAGGTCTCGAACGACTGCACGCCGGGCGTGATTGCACGGCTCGGGATGTGGAGGCGGTAGAACTCGAACATGTCCGCGAGGTCTTCCGCTCCGGGAAATCCGAGGGCGGCGAAGACTTCGCGCGGGACCCAGGCGTAGCGGATGTCGGCGCCGGTCGCGCGGCTCATCGCGGCGGCGTAGGCCGTCGCCGGAATCTCATCGCCCGCGAGCTTCACCACCTGGCCGATGTACTTCTCCGGCTCCTCGAACATCGGCGCGACGACGAGGCCGACGTCTTCGGCCGCCATCGCGGCGAGCGGCGTGTCGCCCTGCGGGAAGCCGAACTGGTACGTGCCGTCCGCGACCGGGCGCGGCGGGAAGAAGTAGAGGAAGTTCTCGTAATAGAACGGCACGTGCACGAACGTCGACGGGATGCCGAGGCGGTGCGCGTAGTCCTCGTGCTCCGCCTTGATGTCGAAGTGCGGGCTCTTGAGCGCGCCGCCGGTCGCCTTCTCGATCGGCGGCAGCGTGCTGAAGATGAAGTGTCCGACGTTCGCTTCAGAGACTGCCTCGACGAGATTGCGTCCCTGCTCCGCTTCCTTCTCGAAATGCTCCCAGAAATTCGTCACGCCGAAGACGCCGTACACGCCCTGCAGCGCGGCGCGCAGGCTGGCGGGATCGTCGAGATCGCCCTGCACGACGTCCGCGCCGAGTGCGCGCAGCGACTGGGCCGCGGCCGAATCCGGCTTGCGCGTCAGCGCGCGCACATCGAATTTGCCGCGCGAGAGGAGCGTGCGGGCGACGCTCCCTCCCTGCGCACCGGTGGCTCCGAGGACGAGGATCGTTTTGCGAGTCATGGTCATTCTCCTTTTTCGTTTTTCGGGGGCAGCGGCTGCTGCACCTCGTTGTGAATCGGCTTGAGCGTGCGGGTGTAGGCGAAGACGGCGGCGAGGTCTTCGTCGGTCATCTCGCGGTAGTTGAACCATGGCATCGGCGGCAGCAGCGGGCGCGCGACGCCCCAGTGGCGGCCGTTGCGGATCGTGTTCTTGAAGATGTCGAACGTCCAGATGCCGGTGCCGGTGTGGATGTCGGGCGTGAGGTTCGCGGCGAAGCTGACGCCCCACGGTCCCGAGAACGCGGTATTCGTCGGCGCCGCCGCCCAGCCGAACCGGTCGGAGTTGAGCTGCGCCGGCTTCGTGATGCGGAAGTCCTGCGGATGCCCCGAGAGCGAGCGGCTCATGTCGGGTCCGGGCTGTCCGTTCGGCTGGATGATCCACGGCGTATGACAGTCGTTGCAGCCGCCGATGGTGACGAGGTACTTGCCGCGCGCAACCTGTTCAGCGCGCGAGAGTTGCTTCGGTTGCAGCTGCGGCGCCGGGACCGGGCGCGAGGCCTTCGCGGCGACGATCACCGTCAGGGAAGCCGCGAGGATGGTCGCGAAAAGTGTGAGTCGTAGTTTCATCGTCTCCTCCGTTGTCTTGTCACTGTGCAAGATGGGAGGAGCCGATTACCTGCGGATTACCGGGCCGATTACACCGGAGGCGTTGTTTGATTTGTAACAGTTTAGGAGTGCGGTGGCGCAGCCACCGCTTTCGGCGCGATGCCATAGCGGTGGCTCTGCCACCGCACTCCTAGAGCTCGTTTTCGCGCAGCTGGCGATAGAGAGTGCGGGTCTCCGGCTCGGGCGCGGCCTGGAGGTCGTCGCGCAGGCGCTGTTCGAGCTGGCGATAGACGAGCAGCGACGCCGAGCGGTCGCCGAGGCGCGCGCGGCAGAGCATCAGCTGCCGCGCGGCCGGCTCGTGAAACGGATCGCGCGCGAGCACGCGTGCATACGTCTCGGCGGCGTCGGTGAAGCGCCCGCGCGACTCGTACGCCTGGCCGAGCGCGTACAGGCCGCGCAGATGGAGCTGCCGCAGCTGCGCGCGGATCGGCAGACACCACTCGCCCGCGTCCTCGCCCTGGAGGAAATCGCCGGTATAGAGCGCGAGAGCGCGCTCGAGACGCGCGGCCTCGCTCTGCCGCAGCGCTGCCGTAATTTCGTCCTCGAAGCGGCGCGAGTCGGCGACGTGCGGGATCGCCATCACGTAGCGCGCGCCGTCCGCGACCACGGCATCCGAGCGGCCGAGGAGCTTACGGAGGCGGTGCAGCGTGACGTGGAACGCGTTCTTCACCTGCTCGCCCGTCGCATCCGGCCAGAACGCGACGCCGACCTCCTCCTTCGTCGGGCCCTTCGGATGCGCCACGAGAAAGACGAGCAGCTCGCGGACGCGATTCGAGGCGCGCGCGTCGGTCGCGATCGGCCTGCCGTCGAGCGTGATCTGCAGCGGACCGAGGTCGCCGACGCGCAACAGCGAATTCGCCGGCTCAGTCGTGACCGCGAGCTCGCAGGCGTCTTCGAAGGAGAGCTGGCCGCCTTCGCGTAATGCAGCCTCGAGCTCCTCGTGCGGCATCGACTCGCGGAGCGCCGCCAGCAGGCGGTCGTGCTCGCCGGTCTCGTGCACGAGCATGCGCGCGCCGATCGTGCGCAGCATCGCGTCGGCGGCGCCGAGGAGTCGCGCGGCGCGCGGCGGATCGTCCCTGCTGGTGCAGGCGAGGACGCGCAGCGCGCGCGCGGAGAACCAGAGATCGCGGCGCGGGCGCGTCTCGATCAGCGCCGCGCGTGCGAATTGCGCGGCAGCCGCGTCGTCGCGGCGGCGGAGCGCCAGCAGCGCGCGCGCATTCAGCACGAACGGCAATCCGAGCGGATGTTTCGTCGGCCCCCAGATCGCCTCCGCTTCCTCCAGCGCGCGATCGGCCTCCTCCAGCGCGCCGTTCCGCTGCGCGACGAAGGCCTCGGCATTGGTGAGGCAGTACGCGATGTCGTACGACGTGCCGTCGCTGCGCGCGAGCGCCACCGACTCCGCCGCGCGCGCCGCCGCCGCATCGAGCTCGCCCGCGTTCGCCAGCAGCTGCGCCAGCGCGGAGAGCGTGAGCGCGAGATCGCGCCGTTCGCCGAGCGCGCGCCACATCGCCTCGGCCTCTTCGAGCCAGCGGCGGCCGGACTCGAGATCGCCCGTGTATCCCGAGAAAGCGCCGGCGGCCGCGAGCGCCGCGGCACGGTCGCGCGTCGTCGCGGCGGACGTGCTCTCGAGCACGCGCTTCATCCAGCGCAGGCCCTCGCTCCAGAGAATGCGGTAATACCAGTACCAGCGGAACGCCGCGGCGAGCGGCAGCGCGATCGCGTCGGGCTCGCGCTCGAGGCTCCACGCCAGCGCGGCGCGGACGTTGTCGTGCTCCGCGTCGAGACAGTCGAGCCGCGCCATGACCGCGTTCATCGGATCGATCGTCGCGTCGCGAACGATCGCCAGAAATGCGAGCGCGTGGCGCCGCCGCACGTCATCGGCCTCGCCGCTCGACGCGAGCCGCTCCGCGCCGTACTGCCGGATCGTTTCCAGGAGGTTGTAGCGGACCACCGCGCGCCGTCCGCACGTCGAGACCAGCGATTTATCGACGAGGCCGGTGAGTAGATCGAGGTCCGCGCCGACCGCTTCCGCCGCCTCGAGCGAGAAGGTGCCGGCGAAGACCGAGAGGCGCGCGAGCAGCGTCTGCTCGCGCTCGGACAGCAGCGCGAAGCTCCAGTCGATCGCCGCGCGGAGCGTGCGATGCCGCGCGATCGCCGTGCGCGCGCCGCCGGTGAGGATGGCGAACCGGTCTTCGAGCCTGCTCGCGATCTGTTCGGGCTTGAGCACGCGCACGCGCGCGGCGGCGAGCTCGATCGCGAGCGGGATGCCGTCGAGCCGCCGGCAGATTTCCTCGACGCTCGCGGCGTTCTCCCCGGACAGCACGAACGCCGGATCGACCGCCGCCGCGCGCTCGGCGAAGAGCTGCGCCGCTTCCTCCGGCGCGATCGGCGGCACCGGCCACACGCGCTCGCCCGCGACGCCGAGGGGCTCGCGGCTGGTCGCGAGGATATGCAGCCTCGGGCAGCGCAACAGCAGCGAGCGCGCGACCTCCGCGCACGCGGCGATGAGGTGCTCGCAGTCGTCGAGCACCAGCAGAAAGTCGCGCTCGCGCAACGCGTCGGCCACCGCGTCCATCGTCGTGCCGTCCGAGCCCGCGCGCATCGCGAGCGCCGCCGCGACCTCCGACGGCACGCGCAGCGGATCGACGCACGGCGCGAACTCGACCCACGCCACACTGTCCGCCCGCTGCCAGTCGATGCGCAGCGCCAGCTCCGCCGCCAGCCGCGTCTTCCCGCTGCCTCCGACGCCGGTCAGCGTCACCATCCGCTGCGCCGTCACGAGCGCACCGAGATCCCGCAGCTCGCGCTCGCGTCCGACGAGCGACGTCAGCGACACCGGCGGCCGCGCGACCACGGCCGTACTCGAGCTCATTGGTAGATTTTAGCCAGGCGGAAGGCGGGGGCGGTTCGTCAACTTCGCTTGAAGAACATCAACACTCGCCCGCGGTCGACAAACGCCAGCCAGCCCGACGGCAGCCGAACGTAATCGCCCCATCCCGTCTCACGTACGACGGACTGTCCCGGCGCCACTTCGAGCACGCGCGCCACGGAATCGCGGATGCGCAGCTGCTCCGGCGACCGAAACGCCGCGTCGGTCGTGAAGATGTACCGAATGGTCTGCCTGTCATCGAGGCCAATCGTCCATTCGATGCCGTCCACCGTGGCGGTGTAGGAAGGCCAGGTCTGCGATGCGCCGGCAATCGTGTGAATGCAGGTCGGTCCGGCATCCGGAACGCGTTCGCCCAGCTGCGGGGGCTGAGCCAGGTTCACAGGCGCCGCGATGCACGGGTTCGGCAACCCGTTCGGACGCGCTGTTGCGCACGACACCAGCACGGCGCTCATGGTGATGGCCACGAGAACACGCATCACGGTTCATTCTACGTCCGGATTTCGAACGCCTGTCGGACGTCGTACGGTCCCCCGCTCGCGCAGTCAATCCGCAACCCGATGATTCCGCAATGGTTAACGACGTTCCGCAAATGGCACGGGCGTTGGAGAAGCCGTAGCTCCATGCGGTTCATCATACGAAGCATACGGACGAAAGCAGGGGCCTCAGGCGATTACGAGGAGTTCGACGAATTCTGCGAGAGCGCACTGCGCATTCTCGATCGCTCCAGTTTCTTCGCTCCGGACGTGAAGCCTCACGCGGCACAACCGCAGCTGAGCGAGCGCTCGCTGGTTCACCTGTTGTCCGCGTTGTGCGTCACGTGACCTGCTGTTCGTACTGGCGCGCAGTCCGGCCGATCGCGTACCCCGCGGCGAGGTCATAGACGGCATGCACCACCATGGCGAGCACCAGCGTGCCGGTGAACGCCACCAGCGCATGCATGACCAGCGCGATGACGAAGACGAGCGCCGCGCTCTTCCAGCCCTGCGTCGAATGCGCCAGCGCGAACGCCGTGGCGCAGAGGAGCGCCGCAATCCACGGACTGCCGATCGAGTACCACAGGATCGACATGCCGACGCCGCGATACGCCGCTTCCTCGGCGATGCTGCCGATCAGTACCGCCGCGGTCCAGAGCCCCCACTCGTTCGGCCTGCGAGGCGCCCACGCATAGACCTCCAGCGTTCGACGCTCTTCCGGCGATCGGATCGCCCGCCCGACCGCTCGAACCGCAAAGCAAGTCGCGAGTGCACCCAGTGCGGCCGCGAGGTGCCGCGGCTGCGGCGTATGCACCGCAAAGATGTCGTAGCCGAATCCCCGTCCCACGAGCCACGCCAGCGTAAGAAGGACGGTCTGGCTGAGCAGCGTGCCCATCCAGATCGCCGTTCGGGACGGCCTCGCGACCACACCCTCCCTTGCCGCCCGAAGCCGCCTGGCGCTTCTCAACGCGACCCACGGCAGGAACAACAGGAGGTAGAAGAGGAAGAAGAGAGACGGCGCTCCCGGAACGGTCATCGGGAAAATGATAGCAACGGGGCTTCTGATGCAGGAACCGCGGAGATGTCGTTCGTCTCAATCGCAGCTTCAAGCCGAAGCCTGCCCGAGTGGAGCAAGAAACTCCTCCAGCTGCGTCAGGCGGCCGGCGACCGGCCATAACGCTGAAAGTAGACTGGCACGGACACCGCCGCTACGGCAACGAGCAGGATGATCCACAGGACACGGCGGTTTGCCGGGATGCGCTGGTTGTGCGATACGTCCCACACCATGATGGACCACGTCATGATGAGCATGGAGACAGCGGTCGGAAAAACCGCTGGATGCATGATCCGGGAATGGCGTGCACAGAATATTGCAAATACGATCAGTGGCAGATACGTCAGCATCACTTCAGACTGAAACAACCTCGTTGGGAGCCAGTCCGTAGAACGAGGCTCTGACGTTTCGGAACCATCGACGGCATGTGGTCTCCGGCGATGGTTGCGGATGGCGCGATATGCCAGATTGATGATCTTCAGATTTGCGTCTGCGATCGCCTGCCTGCGAGGGTCATCGGCGAAGCGGTCCGGATGCCATTGTTTGACGAGATGCCGGTATCTGGCCTTCAGTTCCTGTTCTGTCGCGTGCTCGTCCAGTCCGAGAACGGTCCAGTAATCTCGCATGCTCCCTCGGCGCGACGCCGGCCGTTAACAACCGATGCTGATCCCGATGCCGGGCGCCTGGCCCAATTTGATATCGATATTGAGCCTGACCCTCAACGCAGCATCAGAGGGTGCACCGTTGGGAAACGTCGCCGCCAGCTTGCGGCTGATTGTATCCAGTACGGCAGACCGGAACAGCTCTTTCGACACAGCGACCGTTCGTACGCCGAGCAGCGGCCGCGCCCACTCCGCATATGCTCGGTCGATGTTCCTTTCGTCAAGGACGACCACGAATGTTTGACCCGACGGTTTGACCGACCCGACATCGATCGCCCGCAGTGCCGGAATCTTCACGCTCGCGTCACGCGACACCGGTACCGAGGTGTCGGTTTGGGCGAATCCGGAATGAACAGAAACCAAACACAACGCGAATAACAGGACTGAACGCTTCATCGTTGATTCCTTTCCGGGCTTGCACGGATCGAGTTTTTATACTAGCCCGTCAAGGAGTAGTCTGTATCGGACGGCTGTCTTTCGGACGACGTTGTTACGGACCTGTGACTTAATTGAACGCCGACCCGGCACACGGCGCGCCACGTCTCATGGAAATGCCCCTACCAATCCGCGAAGTCGCGGTGTCGCTTCGACGCGTGTGTGGGGTGCCCCTCTTTGCAGGTCGTGCTACACTTGCCGTTCTTCCACAATTTGTCGTAGGTAGTTGGATTACCGATCGCTCGGGGTCGCGGCGCACGGTCATCCCTGTGAAAGGCGACCCCGCTCCATTCAGGAGGCATTATGCCAAATCGCCCGGCAAACCATGCATCAGTCAGTGCGGACCGCCAGGAACGAGTGCATGTAAGAGCTGTAGGGATTCTCGGAATAGTTGGGCTGGTCATCCTAATGAGCCCCACCCCAGTGAGCGCAAAGTCCTGGAAGGATGAGCTCATCGAGAAAATCACCGCCATTTACCCTCAAACCGACCGATCTATCTGGGATCTCGAGAACGTAAAAGCTGGCGGAAAAGTCATGGTCCTCACGCAGGATGGCGCGCTGGGATCGCTTTCAACTGACAGTCGCTACTACGGCAGCGACATCAAGGAAGGTAAGATTTCGACCGAGGGTGCGCCGATAGGTCGAAATTCACAGATTTTGAAGAAAGGTCAGCGAGTCGTCCTCACGAGCGTGAAGATCATCGAATATCAAGGTTCCGACGTACTTCGCTTGTTCTTCCTTACTGCCGACACTTTCCAGCGTGTGGAAGGCGGTAACACCGCGACACGACGGTACAAGGGTTCGCTTGACTATTTCTTTTCTGGTGGTTACTTGCAAACAGCGGATTTCACTGAGATCAAGAAGATCATCAACGGCGTCTTGGTGGCTGAGAGCGAATACCAAGACGCAGGTCCAGCAACGGTCAGCCTGGGAATGACGCCTGCGCAGGTCGAGAGTGCACTCGGAAAACCATCGAAGGTGATCGAGCTTGGCACCAAGCAAATTTTCGTGTATTCCGACATCAAGGTTACGTTCGTGGACGGGAAGGTGACGGATGTGCAGTGAGGCAGATCCGGACGTGCGGGATTACCGCATCCAGCTCTTCGAATCACGGGTTCGCTGCAAATGCAGCCCTTAATTCGCTATCCGTCAACATCTCGTTTACACAGTAACACTCGATGCACGGAGTCTCGCTGTGCTCCTTTTGACGGGTCCGTGATCCGGCACTCCGCTTTCCTCCACTGGCTCCGCGGGCTTCGGTTCGCCAGCTTCGCAAGCACTATCAGAGTGCTCCGACTTCCCGCCGTCCATCCCGCCTCGCTCCCTTTTCGTTCGCTCGGGCGGTGCGCATCAAGCCACCCTCGTTATTTGCCCTTAGTCGAATCCGGTTTCTTCCAGAAGCTGATCTCTAACCCGATGTTTACCACGATTCCGCTGACCGTAAGGCTGCGGGGCAGAGCACTGGGGATGGTCTTTATATCTGAAGGCAGCGTATACGAAATACTGGGAAAATTGCGAATCTCATACGCAGTTTCAACGAATACGCTGGCTCCCGGCGCTCGCTCATCTCGTTCACGCAAGCTATACGTTAAGCCAGCCGTCGTAGTAAGGCCCCACGTATCTCCAGCGATTGCATAGATACGGCCATCTGCGTCGTAAGCGCGGACATTCTTTAACGTCACCAAGCCGGTTCCCACGCCGGCATAGGCGGCCCACCGATCGGTGAGATCACGACTTACATACAGGGTAATACTAGGCAGCGTTTGAACAGAACCGAGAATCTGGTAAGTATTATCATTCCGGATCGCACCCTTCAAATTCAGGAAATCGTAACCAACCGCGAGCTCGGCGCCCCACTTGACCCCCTCGCGCGGTTTTGTAAGTTCATACACGGTTTCGAAGCCCCACCCGCACATAGTAAACGTGGACGCAGCGTCCGAGCATGGTGCAGTGGCCGCCGTTTCCAATTCGCTTTGGGTTGAAGGTCGTGATGTCCGATAGAATACTGTGATGCCGTCCATACTGGGTAAGCTAAGCGATTGAGCCAGCGCGCCCGATGGCACTGTTGCGGCAGCGAAGAGTAAGGTTACAAGAGCACGTTTCAGCACAGGTCACCTCATGATCCCTACCTCGGTCAGTGTCTGGCGGTGATACGAAGCGACGTCGTTCGGCGTCGACTCATTACCTTAGAAGGACATGTGCTACCGTTTCCCGCCGCATATGCTGCGTCTCGACTCAGTTGGTCGGCCTATCCCCGTGTTTAGCCGCGACAGCCACGATGGAATATCGCCAATATCGGAAGAAACCATATCGAAAGAAACCACCAACCCCGACACCCACGAGAATCCCTACCGATTCACAGTACTCATATCCGGATACCGCTCCCCTGCCGCCACCCCCTTCGGCGCCACGGCGTCGATGCGGCGGAGGTCCTCCGCGGTAAGCGCGATGGCGAGCGCGCCGAGGTTCTCCTCCAGATAGCGGACGTGGCGGGTGCCGGGGATCGTGGCGATATCGTCGCCCTGGTGCAGGACCCACGCGAGGGCGAGCTGGGACGGGGTCACGCCCCTCTCCTGCGCGATCTCTTTGATCTTGTCCACCAGTTCCAGGTTCTTCGCGAAGTTCTCACCCTGGAAGCGGGGGGCGCGGCGGCGGAAGTCGTTGGACTCGAGATCGTCGATCGACTTGAACCGGCCGGTGAGGAAGCCGCGGCCGAGGGGGCTGTAGGCCACGAAGCCGATCCCGAGCTCGCGCACGGTTGGCAGGATCTCGTCCTCGGGGTCGCGGCTCCAGAGCGAGTATTCGGTCTGCAGCGCGCTGATCGGGTGCACCTTGTGCGCGCGGCGGATCGTCGCCGGGGCGGCCTCCGATAATCCGAGGTAGCGCACCTTGCCGGCCTGCACGAGCTCGGACATCGCGCCGGCGGTTTCCTCGATCGGCGTCTTCGTATCGACGCGGTGCTGGTAATAGAGATCGATCACCTCGACGCCGAGGCGCTGCAGCGACGCATCGCACGCCCTGCGGATGTAGTCCGGGCTGCCATTGATCCCGAGGAACGAACCGTCTTCGCCGCGCATGTTCCCGAACTTCGTCGCCAGCACGACCTCATCGCGGCGGCCGCGGATCGCCTTGCCGATCAGCTTCTCGTTCGTGAACGGACCGTACATGTCGGCGGTGTCGAGAAACGTCGAGCCCAGCTCGATCGCGCGCTGGATCGTCGCGATCGCCTCCGACTCGTTCGACGCGCCATAGAACTCCGACATGCCCATGCAGCCCAGGCCGATGGCGGAGACGCGCAGGCCCTGATTCCCGAGAGATCGTGTTTGCATTGGTTCCTCCGCGTGCAGCATATCGTTTCGACATATCATCTTTGGTGAACCCCATGGCCGCGGCCGCAAAGCGTTTCTGTCTGATCCTCGTGAAGCCGTCGCATTACGACGACGACGGGTACGTCATCCAGTGGTTCCGCTCGGCGATTCCGTCGAACTCGCTGGCGGCGCTGCATGGACTGGCGCTCGACTGCAGGGCGCGGAAGGTCCTCGGGGACGGCGTCGAACTGGAGATTCATCCGTACGACGAGACCAACACGCGCATCCGTCCGGAGAAGCTGGCGCGGATGATCGGGGATGCCGGCAGCGGGATGGTGATGCTGACCGGCGTGCAGTCGAATCAGTTCCCGCGCGCGCTCGATCTCGCGCAGCCGCTGCGCGAGCGCGGGATCCAGGTCGCGGTCGGCGGCTTCCACGTCTCCGGCGTGATGAGCATGCTCGGGGGCGTCGACGCCGACCTCGAACGAGCGCGCGCCATGGGCGTGTCGCTCTTCGCCGGCGAAGCCGAGGGACGGCTCGACGAAGTGCTGCTCGACGCGGCGAAGGGCCGGCTCCGGCCGATGTACAACTACATGGCCGACCTGCCACACATCGAAGGCACGCCGATCCCGCTGATCACGGCATCGCACGCGTCGCGCACCGCCGGCACCCTGACCAGCTTCGACGCCGGACGCGGATGCCCGTTCCAGTGCTCGTTCTGCACGATCATCAACGTGCAGGGACGCAAATCGCGGCGCCGCTCGCCGGACGACATCGAGAAGATCCTGCGCGAGAACGTCGCCCAGGGGCTGCACAGCTTCTTCATCACCGACGACAACTTCGCGCGCAACACCGAGTGGGAGGCGATCCTCGACCGCATCATCAAACTGAAGGAAGAGGAAGGGATGAAACTCCACTTCGTCATCCAGGTCGACACGCTCTGCCACAAGATCCCGAACTTCATCGAGAAGTGCAACCGCGCGGGCGTGCGGCGGGTGTTCATCGGGCTCGAGAACATCAATCCCGACAGCCTCGTCGGCGCGAAGAAGCGGCAGAACAAGATCACCGAATACCGCAAGATGCTGCTGGCGTGGAAGTCGGCGCGGGTCATCACCTACGCCGGCTATATCCTCGGATTTCCGAACGATACGTACGAGTCCATCAAGCGCGACATCGAGATCATCAAAAAGGAGCTGCCGGTCGATCTGCTGGAGTTCTTCTTCCTCACGCCGCTGCCGGGGTCGGAAGACCATCAGACGCTGGTCCGGCAGGGCGTCGCCGTTGACGCCGACATGAACAAGTACGACCTCAATCACGTCACGACCGCGCATCCGCGCATGTCGCAGGAGGAGTGGGAGCGGACATACCGGATGGCGTGGGAGACGTACTACACGAAGGAGCACGTGGAGGCGGTGCTGCGGCGGCTGGTCGCGAAACGCGCGAGCGCGAGCAACGCGATCCTGCTGATGACCTGGTTCGGCGCGTCGATTCACATCGAGGGCGTGCATCCGCTGGAAAGCGGGTTCTTTCGCTACAAGTTCCGGCGCGACCGGCGTTCGGGCTTTCCCATCGTGCCGCGCTGGAAGTTCTATCCGGGCTACGCGCTGGAGACGGTCTCGAAGCTGTGGCGGTGGGGCTCGATGTACGCCGGCCTGCGCCGCGTCTACACGCGCATCAAGCGCGATCCGCGGCGGTACGAGTACATGGACCTCGCGCTGACGCCGGTGACGGACGACGAGATCGATACGCTGGAGCTGTTCGCGGCGCGCGAGCAACCGCGGAGCGCCGCAGGCTAGAGCGCGTGATCCAGGCGCGCGACCGCGCGGGTGAGGTTTTCGTGCGGGCCGACGAGGAGCATCGTGTCGCCGGGCTGCAGGGGGTCGTCGAGCGGGAGCGGTGACAGGGCGCGGCCGTCGCGGAGCAGGGCGGCGACGGCGACTTCGTCCTCATCGAGATCGAGGTCCCGGATCGTGCGGCCCTCGGCCCAGGTGCCGGGGAGCACGTAATACGTCTGCGAGGTGCCGGCGGCGAAGAGGGCCGAGAGGCGGGCACCGTCCGTGGCGCGCACGGCGGGATCGCGCAGCATGCGATAGCCCTCGTCGCGCAGGAGGCGCAGCTGATTGGCGACGATGTTCTGCGGGATGCAGAGGACGCGCAGCGTACGCGTGACGATCTCCAGCGAGGTCTCGAATTCCTCAGGGATGACTTCGTCCGCGCCGAGGAGCCGCAGCCGCTCGACCTCGGCGACGTAGCGCGTGCGGACGATGATGTGGATGTTCGGGTTCAGCGTGCGGCAGAAACGCACGATGCGGCGCGTGCCGTCGGGATCGGAGATGGCGACGATCACCGCCACCGCCTTGTCGATCCCGGCGAGGCGCAGTGCGTGCGGATCGCCGGCGTCGGCGAGGATGGCGCGGCTGTCGGCGACGCGCGCGGCGCGCACGCGGTCCGCGTCTTCCTCCAGCACCACGTGGCGAATACCCGTCGACACCAGCACCCGCGCGACGTTCTGTCCGTTCAGGCCGTAGCCGACGATGATGATGTGCCGATCGAGCGGCGCGTCGCCTTCCCCGGTCTCGTCATCCGGCACGCTCTCGTGGATCCGCTCCGCGAGCCGGCCCCCGAGCGTGACCAGCAGCGGCGTCGCGGCGAGCGTGAACACGGCGACGGCGACGAAGGTCTGCTCGGCGCTGGCCTGCAGCAGTCCCGTCTTCTTGCCCGCCTGCGCGAGGAGGAACGAGAACTCGCCGATCGGTGCGATCGCGAATGCGGCGCGGATCGACGTCCGCTTCATCGCCGGCGACAGTCGAAACGCGGGGTACGCTGCAACGACCTTGACGACGATCACGACGAGGACGGCGGTCGCGATCAGCAGTGGATGATCGAGGACGAACCGCGGATCGAGCAGCATGCCGATCGAAGTGAAGAAGAGCGCGGAGAGAAAGTCGCGGAACGGGCGCAGGATGCCTTCGATCTCGTGAATGAACTCGGTGTCGCCGACGACGAGACCGGCCGCGAACGCGCCGAGGGCCGCGGAGATGCCGATGCGCTCGGCGATGGCGATCGTGACGACGATGAGGATCACCGCCGCGGCGGTGAAGGCTTCGCGTCCCAGCCGTGCGATCGCGCTGAAGAGGCGCGGCACGACCACGCGCGCGACGAGGATCAGCACGACCACGCCGACGGTGGCGATGGCGACGCGCGTGAGGATGGTCGTCATCGGCGGCGCCTCGCTGCCGCCGAAGAGCGGGACGAGCAGCATCAGCGGGATGACGGCGAGGTCCTGGAAGAGCGAGACGCCGAGGAAGCGGCGCGCGAACGGCGCGCCCATTTCATCGCGCGCGGTGAGGACCGGCAGCACGACCGCCGTCGAGCCGAGGGCGGCGAGGATGCCGTAGAAGAGGCCGAGGCGGAACGACACGCCGACCGCGAGCGCGATGCCGGCGATCCCGAGCGCGGTGAGGGCCATCTGCACGGGGCCGGAGAGAAACGCGGTACGGCCGAGCGCCCTCAGGCGCGCGAGCGGGACGTGCAGGCCGATGAAGAAGAGGATGAGCGCGACGCCGAGCTCCGCGATCGTCTCGACGCGCGCGGCGTCGCGGATCAGCCCGAGCGCGTGCGGTCCGATGACCACGCCGGCGACGATGTAGCTCAGCACCACCGGCACGCGGAACCGCCGCCCCAGAAACAGGAGCGGAAACGCCGCGATGAGGATCACCGCGACGTCGACCAGCAGCGGCTCGCCGTGCACGCGGCGACACTATCAGACCTCTCCTCTCTCTATGCCACTGATTCCCGGGCCGTCAGCAGGCTGCCGAGCGGCTTCGGCATGGCGATATGGTAGCCCTGCGCGTAGCCGACGCCGAGGCGCCGCAGCTGCTCGATGCTCTCCTCCGACTCGACCCATTCCGCGACGCAGGCGACGCCGCGGATCTGCGCGATGCGTACGAGCGAGTCGATGATGACCTCGGCCGCGGGGTCGCTGCGCAGGTCGCGCACGAAGCGCCCGTCGAGCTTCACCATCGACACCGGCAGCTCGTGCAGGTAGCCGAAGCTCGCCACGCCGGCGCCGAAGTCGTCGAGCGCGATGTCGAAACCGCGCGCGCGGAGCTTGTGCATCGCTTCCACTCCCTGGCGCAGGCGCTGAATGGCCACGCTCTCGGTAACCTCGAGGCAGATGCGCGAGGCGTCGATGCCGTGGCGCTCCGGCATCGACATCGCGAACTCGAAGAACGACGGCTGATTCAGCGTCGCGCCGGAGATGTTGATCGAGAGGCGCAGCGACGGATCGCCGGCCGTCGCAAGGAACTCGCAGGTCTTCTCGAGCACCCAGCGATCGATGCGCTCCATCAAGCCGAAGCGCTGCACCAGCGGCAGGAACTCCGAGGCCGACTGCCAGCGTCCGCCCTCGTCGAGCCGCAGCAGCACTTCGTAAAGATGCGGATCGGGGCGTTTGCCGATGGAGACGATCTGCTGGCAGAAGAGCGAGAGCTTCCCGCTCGCGAGCGCGTGCTCGACCTGCGACACCTCGTGAATCGCCGCGTGCCACGTCAGCATCGCCTCGTCGGCGGGACGGTAGACGCGCGTCTCGCTGTGCCCCTCTTCCTTCGCGAGGTAGCAGGCGATGTCGGCGCGGCTGAGGATCGAGTCGGACGTGTCGCCGGGCGCGTTGCCGAAGACGGTGATGCCGATGGAGACGGTGACGCCGAACTCGCTCTGTCCGTAGCGGAAGCGATAGCGCGTGGTCGCCGCATGCACGCGCTTCGCGATCTCGACCGCCGGGGCTTCGTCGGTGCGGGGCAGCAGGCAGCCGAACTCGTCGCCGCCGAGGCGGCCGAGCGTCGCACCGGCCGGCAGCACGAGCGCGAGCTGCTGCGCCACTTCCTTCAGCATGTTGTCGCCGGCCATGTGGCCGCAGGTGTCGTTGACGAGCTTGAACTGATCGAGGTCGAGGTACAGCAGCGCATGCACGGCGGGACGCTCGTCGGCGAGCACTTCGCGCAGCCGGTTCTCGAACTCGTAGCGGTTGAAGATGCCGGTGAGCATGTCGTGGCGCGCGAGATGATCGAGCTGCTGGCCGGCCTCGTCGCGCTCGGTCCAGACGATGCCGAGGACGTAGCCGGTGAGCGTGGCGGTGGCGACGAAGATCAGCCGGATGAAGAGATCGAGCTCCGTCGCGCCGGACATGGCGATGCCGAGGAGCGTGATCGTCAGCAGCGCGCCGGACGTCGCGGCCCCGGCGACGCCCGCGAGGAGCGCGTTGACGATGACGATCGGCAGCAGGAGGAACAGCACCGACTTCGACTCCTCGCCGCCGAACGTGATGGCGAGGCCGAGGCCGAGCAGCACGATCAGCAGCCCGGCGACGAGGCGGAAGCGCGAGGCGCGCAGAAACCGCCAGGTGCGCCACGTCGTCACCAGCGGCGTGAACACGATGATGCTGATCGCGTCGCCGGCCCACCAGTAAATGCCGTCGCGCGCGAGAACCGCCGGCGGCCGTTCGGTAAAGAACGATTCAGCGACCGCGATCATCGCCCCGGCGAGGCCGGTGACGACGAGCGTCCATCCCGCGAACTGCAGCAGATCGCGAATGCGCGAGAGCTCGGGCGCAACGCGCATCCGCTGGAGGACGTACAGCAGGATGACGCAGGTCAGCACTTCGATGAGCGTCGTCACACCCGCGATGGCGATCGAGCGCGAGGCGTTCAGGCTCACGACGAACTGCGCGGCGAACAGCGCCGGCCACCAGCGAAGGCCGAAGCGCCAGAGGATCGCGAACGCGATGCCCGTCGCCGGATAGACGATCGTCAGCTCGGCGGACGGCTGGGCGAGATCCGCGAGCAGACCGAGGCCGGCGAGCAGCGTTGCAAGCGCCACCAGCGTCGCGGAATAGCGGGGAATGGACGGCATGAACCTGCCCTCTCCCCCAAAGGGGAGAGGGGTGAGGATGAGAAGGATCACTTCAACTTGATGGTCGGGTCGCCGAACAGGATCCAGAGCTTGCGCACGTCGGAATCCGAGGTCGCGGCCTTCGCGGCGATCGCGGCGTCGCCGATGGTCGCCGGGACGGTACCGAAGGCGCGGCGGTTGAACTCCGCATTCAGGATCAGCTGCTGCGGCGTTTCCGTCTGGCCGCTCGACGCCCACACGCCGATCGCGCCGCCGTTCGGGTTGCGGAGCAGCGCCTCGGCGAGGCTGTCGGTGTACAGATCGTGGAAGTAGCCGTTGAAGCAGTTCAGCGCCACCACGAACGGCAGGCGGTTTCCGTTGTTCAGCGCCGCCGCGTTGGCCGAAGTGAAGATGTAGCTGCTCCAGATCTCGTTCGAGCCGTGGCCGATGTACGTCGTGAGGATCGAGCCGCGGTTGAAGGCGTCGATGATCGCGTTCGTCGGTGACGGGTTCGAGCCGATGGAGATGCGGTCGACGGTGAACGGCGCCGGGATCATCTGCGCCATCGACTGCGCCGAGCGCTCGAAGTTGAATTCGTTCGGCCAGTCGGCGATCACCTCGACGGTCTTCGCCCACGAGTCTCCCGGCACCGCGGTACGCGCGGCGATCTTGGCCACCATCCCGTTCGCCTCCTCGGCGGTGCGCGCCGGGATGCGTCCGATGGCCAGCTTCGGAACGCCGGTGTTCGAGAAGTCGGCGAACCAGTCGTCGGAGGCGGTCTTCATCCACTTCGTCGGAAGCAGGCGCGTCGGCACGAAGTCATAGCTGCCGATGCCGAGGTAGTTGCGCGGATCGAAGCTCGCGTCGCCGAGGAGCACGACGTAATGCGGCGCGGTCTTCCACGACTCGGTCTGCTTCAGGAAGTCGCGGATCGCCTGCGGCGAGTGGTGTCCGTACGAGAACTCGTCGTAGACGTTCTGCACGTCGACGACCACGGTCGGGATGCCCTGCGCCGCGCGCGCGGTCTTCAGCGTGTTCGCGGCGGTGAGGAACGCCTTGTTGGTGAGAATGACGAGGCTCGCGGCGTTGGTCTTCGCGTTCCACGTCGACGGCTCGTTGTACGCGATCGCGGCCGGCGCCATCACGCGGTTGTCGGCGAACGCGAAGATCGTGCGCTGGCCGCTGCCGGTCGTGGCGAACGACGCCGACTTCGAGCCGTCCGTGGCGCTGCCGAGATCGGCGTCGATGAACGTCGGCGAGGCCGGGTCGGTGATGTCGAGGACTTTGATGGCGTTGTTCGTGAAGCCGGCGACCGAGACCTTCGTTCCGGCGTCGACCGTGAACGTGAGCGCGTCGGAGTCGGCGCGATACGTATGCGGATACGTCAGACGCACCGACTCGAGCACACTGACGTCCTCCCACCCGTTCTCCGAGGTGAGGGTCAGCGTGTTCTCGCCGGCGGTGAGCAGCGAGGCCGCGAAGGTGAGCTTCTCGACCTTACGCTCCTGGTTGAAGAGCTGGATCGTGCCGACGTTCGTGCCGTTGATCTTCGCCGAGACGACGTGCTGGATGTTCTCCGTGCCGCCCTGGATGCCGACCTCGATCTCGGCATTGCCGCTGCCGGCGTTGTTCACCGTAAGCGCCTGCGTCGTCGGCGCCATGGTGAGGATCGGACCGAAGAAATTCTCGCGGTCGCCGTTGGCGACGAGCGAGGCGAAGAAGATGTAGCGCTCGATGCGCTCGAACGTGAACGGATACGCCTGCGGCGCGGGCGAGCCGCTGTTGCCCCTGCCGCCGGTGGACTTCACGCGCGCGCCCGAGCCCTTCTTCGCGGTGATGTAGTAGACGCGGCCGCCGGTGCTCTGCGTGTCGATGCCGCGTCCGAGGAACTCGATGGTGTCGTTGCTGTCGAACTTGCCCGGGCTCTTGGCGTTGACGAGCACCGGCACTTCGACGCCGTCGGTGAAGACGGAGATGGCGTTGGCGTTGCTGCCCGGATCGAAGCCGGCCGCGGCGAGGTCGCTCTTCTTCACGCGATACCAGCCCGGCTTCGTGACGATGACCTTCACGGCCGAAACGGCGGCGAGCTTCCACTGCTCCGCGAGCTCGGCGGGGCCGGGCTCCGGCGGCGCCGGAATCGCGGCGCCCATGCCGCTGGCGGTGGTGAAGATGCCGCCGACGGAGCCGATGGTCGAGTCGGGATCGGTCGAGACCGCGGTGTCGTCGACGGTGGTGATCGTCGGCGTGATCGGACCGTGGGTCGTGCGCCCGCCGGCGAGGTCGATGTCCTCGATCCAGTACTGGACGAATCCGGCCGCCGGCTTCGGATCGACGAAGCGATAGCTGCGCGGACGTTTGTCGTTCCCGCGTCCGGTGACGAACGCGGAGCCGGTGATGATGGACTTGTTGATGCGCTCCTTCGCGCCGCCGGCAACCTGGCGGAAGACGTCGAAGCCGGCGTTGTCGACCTCGGTCTCGGTCGACCACGTCAGCACGACCTTGCTCTTCCCCTGCTTCGCGTCCATCTTCAGCATCTTCACGAGGGTCACGCTGGTCGCGAAGAAGAAGTCGTAGTCCTCGACCTCGCCGTACATCAGCGCGAAGCCGGAGTCGAACGCGGGGCCGGTGCTGGCGACGATCTGCGGGCGCGCCGGATAGATGCGGAAGCGCGCGAAGAAGTCGGTCAGTCCGTTCGGGACGTCGGCCGAGACGTAGAAGCTGAGCGAGTTGACGCCGGCGTTGACGGGCATGTCGAGCACGGCCTCGTCGGCGTCGTCGAAGTCGCCGTCACCGTTCCAGTCGAACCACGCGGCGAGCCAGCCCGCCGCCGACGCGGTAACGTCGACGTACATCGAGCCGCCCTTGTTGAGCACCGTCGACGTCATCGAGACGCCGTTGTCCTGGGTATCGAGCGAGGCGTCGACGCTCTCGCGGCCGTCGGTCTCCGTGCTCACGCCCCCGCCGAGGTAGATCGAGCTGCCGGAGACGCGATGCTGCGCGCCGCTCTGGGAGAGCAGGGTGTTGCTGTAGCTCGACGGCAGATCGCCGAAGTCGTACGTGAGCAGGCCGCCGAGCGTGGGGTCGAACGCGTAGTCGAGGTCGCGGATGTTGTCGTCCGTGTCGCCGCCCATGCTCAACGCCTGGCGGCCGATCACCGTGACGGTGTTCCCGAGGTACGTCGTCGTGCCTTCGAAGAGCTGGCGCTTGAGAACGTTCGCGTCTTCGACGCTGCTGTTCGCGTTCGTGGTCGTGAGACGCATCTGCTGCGTCTCCGAGATGCTGAACACGACCACGACGTTGTCGGGCAGGTTCGTGAACGAGTAATCGCCGAGCGAGTTGGTCGACGCGCTGCCGAGCAGCGTGAACGTATCGGTGGCATCGAGCGTACCCGACCCGTTCCACGCCTGGTTGTTGCCGTTGCCGTCGGTCCAGCCGTAGACCGTGACCTGGATGCTCTCGAGCGGGAATTCACCGTTGGCGGTATCGACGCCGGAGTACGTCGTCGCGGTCGCGCCGCAGTAGCCGTTGAGCGTCGGATTGTCGGCGCACACCGTTCCGCTCAGCGCGTTCGTGCCGGCGTAGCGATAGCCGAAGTCGACGCTGAGGTTGCAGCTCGTGCACGTGTCGGTCGTGGCCGGATCGCCGTCGACGATGCTCGTGACGACGCCGCCGGAGACGACGACCTGCACCGCGTTGTTGCGGCTCGCGGTGTTGCCGCTGCGCACTTCGAACGTCGGCGTGGTGGAGAGACCCGCCGGCCATTGCGGATCGGTGGTGAGCACCTTCAGGTTCCAGGTGCCGTCGGCCATGTTCGCGAAGACGTAGTAGCCGTCGGGATCGCTCTGCGTCCACTGCTCGCCTTCACCCGAGTCCCACGCATTGTTGCCGTTGCCGTCGGTCCAGTCGAGCACGCCGTCGAGGTCCGTGTCGAGCCAGACCGTGACCGCATCGATGCCGACTTCGCCGGAATCGAGCACGCCGTCATTGTCGGTGTCGATCCAGAGGTGATCGCCGAACGTGGCGAAGCTGGTGCCGGTGATGCGATAGCCGAAGTCGGCGCCGAGATAGTTGTTGCCGGAGAGGAATCCGACGACGAGCTTGTTGCTGTCGCAGACCGAGGACGGCGGATCGGTGGCGCCGCTGAGCGACGTGCACGGTACGCCGTCGGTGTCGGGATCGGCGATGAGCGTCTGCGACACGCCCGGAAGCGTGGTCGTGTCGACGACGACGCGATAGTTGTGTCCGGAGGCGAGCGCACTGAGATTCGAGAAGAGGTACGTGCCGCCTTCGTTCGCGGTCGTGAGCGGATTGTCGGCGATCGTCGACGTCGTGGCGATGAGCGTCGACGTCCCTTCGCCGGCCTGGAAGTAGTTGTCGCCGTTCGTATCGGTCCAGACCGTGTCGTACAGGCGCACCGTCACGTTGGCGATGCCCGGCTCGCCGAGGTCCTGCGTGCCGTTCTCGTTCGAGTCCTGGTAGACCGTGTCGCCGATCGAGCCGAAGAAGCGCTGATAGCCGAAGTCCTGCAGCAGGTCGGAGTGCACGCCGTCGATGGCGACCGAGCTCTGGCTGTCCGCCGTCGTCTCGGTCGTCGTCTGATAGATGATGTTGAGGTTCGAGTAGGTCTGCGAGGCCGCGAGGAAGAGCGTGCTGTAGCGCGTTCCCAGCTGATCGATGACCTGCACGTTGTACGTGCCGATGAAGACGCCGGTGAACGAGTAGGTGCCGGTGCCGCTGGTGGTCGTGCTGGCGACGATGTTGCCGTTCTCGTCGAGGAGATTGACGGTCTTGCTCGTGCGCTCTTCTCCGGAGTCGTACGCCAGGTCGCCGTCGGCGTCCTGGAACACGCGCCCGTTGATCGTGCCGGTCGGCGAGGTGCCGGCGCCGGTGTAGCGGTACGCGAAGTCGACATTCGCGAGGTCGGCGGTGGTGACCGTGACCGTGCGCGGATCGGTGCCGGTGGTCAGCGTGAAGCCGGACGGGAAGTCGGGATCGGCGTTGTCGACGTTCACCGAGAACGTTCCGGCTGTGAGGCCGGTGACGATCCAGAATCCCGCCTCGTCGGTCGTGACGCGGCAGCCGGCGCCCGGGCAACCGGTTCCTGTCAGGTTCGTGACGACGACGTCGACGTTCGGAATGCCCGGCTCTCCCGGATCCTGCACGCCGTCGTTGTCGACGTCGTGCCAGATGCGGTTGCCGATGGAGAAGTTGGCCGCGATGCTGTAGCCGGCGTCTTTCGTGAGATTCGATGTGGCGCTGGTGCTGGCCGCGAGGATCACGACCGTCGCCGTCGGATCCGCGGTGGTGAGCGCGAGGGAGGCGCTCGGCAGCGAGGCCTCGTCGATGTCGACGAAGTAGCGGCCGGCGGAGAGGCCGGTGAAGAGGTACTTGCCGTTGACGTCGGTGATCGTGGAGGCGACCAGCGAGTCGGCGCCGTTGAGCGTACCGCTGCTGTCGTTGTCGGTGTAGAGGTTGACGATCACCAGCGGGATGCCGTCGTCGCCGGAGTCCTGCGTGGCATTGGCGTTGAGGTCGAAGAAGAGCGTGTCGCCGATGCTGGCGGCGCTGAGATCGGAGTCGCCGGTCGCCGTGACGTCCGTCGGGAAGTCGGCGTCATCGGTGTCGACCTTGACGATGTAGCTGCCGGCCGCGAAGTTCTGGAAGAGATAGTGGCCGGCGGAATCGGAGCTCGTCGTGGCGACGATCGTGTCGACGCCGGCGTCGATGGTGCCGTCGCGGTCGACGTCTTCGTACAGCCAGACGGTGATGTTCGGGATGCCCGACTCGGTGGCGTCGAACACGCCGTCGCCGTCGAAGTCGTAATAGAGGTAGTCGCCGATGTCGGAGGCGTTGGTCTGCGTGTAGCCGAAGTCGTGCGATCCGGAGATCTGTCCCGCCGTCACGGTGACGGGGATCTGGTTGTTGAGGCTTCCGGTGCCGCCCGTCGACTCGACCGTCTCGACCCACACTTTGTGCAGCAGCGTCGGCGGCGTGACGGTGATGGTGTACGAACCGGCCGCCAGGCCGTTGAAGCTGTAGTTGCCATTGGAGTCGGTCGTGGTCGTCGCCACCAGCGTGACGCCGGAGAAGAGCTGGACGGTGAAGCCGGAGAGGTTGCCGTCGATGGCGTCGCGCGTCGCGTCGCCGTCGACGTCCCACCAGATGTTTCCGTAGACGATGGCGCTGGGGATGTTGTAGCCGAAGTTGACGCCGTTGATGATCTCCTCGGCGGTCGGGCTGTTGATGAGATTGAGCGTGTTCGTATCCGCGTTCGGATTGCCCCACGTGTTGTTGCAGCCGCCCGCGCCGGCGCAGACGCCGTTCGTGCCGACCGCGTTGCCGGCCGTCACGCCCTGCGTGTCGTTCGGCTCCGCCGTCTGGGTGCCGCCGAACGGCGAGGTGTTGCCGGTGAGCGGCGCGCCGTCGGTGTCGCCGACTTCGACGACGTAGAAGCCGTTGTCCAGGCCGATGAAGTCGTACACGCCGCTCGTGTCGGTGAGATCTGTCTGGATCGCCTTCCAGAAGTTCCCGCCGGTGACGGCGGTACAGGCCTTGTTCGTGGAGGTCGTCTCCATTGTCACGCCGTCGGCGCGCACGCAGCCCCACAGCGTGACGGTGACGTTCGGGAGGAACGGCTCGCCGGCGTCGTAAGCCCAGCCGTCGGCGTTCGTGTCCTTCCAGACCGTGCCGTGGATCTCACCCTTGCCCTGCATCGCGATCGCGATCTTGCTGGTCGCATCGTTTGCGAGACGGCCGTCCGCGTACTTGACGTGGTTCGTACCGAAGGCCGTCTCGGCCCAGTTGCAGGCGCTGTTCGCGGCGGGAGGCGAGGAAACGCCGCAGGCGCCGGTGCGCGTGCCGGCGATGTTGCGCGCGCGCATCGTCACGCTGACGGTGGCGGTCGATCCCGGAAGGATCGGACCAACGTTGTTCCACTGGATGATGCCGGTGGCGGTGTTGACCGAATCCGGCGTCGGGTTCGCGGAAATGAAGTCGACGCTGCCCGGGTCGTAGCTATCCTGCAGCGGGACGGGATCGAGCGTCGTCGAGGTTCCGGCCTCGCAGTTCTGATCGGTGGTAACGCGAATGCCGATCGCGTCGAGGGAGAACGTCTTCTCGTCGGCGGCCGACGACTTGCTCGGATTGACGACGAGGACGGAGCTGGCGAAGTTGGCCCAGGTCCAGGTCCGCACCGCGGTCATGTCCCAGCTGATCGCGCTGTCGGGAGTGAGATCGGCCGGCGCCCCGACATAGCTCAGGATGAGCGCCGTGTTGAACGTCGTGCTGGCGAAGGACGGCGCGGTGAGGTTGAGCGTGAGCGTGTCGTCGGTGAGCGCAGAGCCGAAATAGCCGAAGGCAAGCGCCTCGACTTTGGTGATGTTGCCGGGCTGCTGCGGCAGCACGAAGCCGCTGCCGCTGATCTCGCGGTTGCCGCCGCCCTGTACCAGCGCCGTGGCGACGTTCTGGTTCGGACCATCCCATGCGCCGCTCGGATTCGTGAATTCCTTGTTCGCCGGCGATCCGTTGGTGCCGGTCGGCGCCCAGACCGTGTACTGGCAGCCGCTCGGCCCCTGCACGCCGACGCTCGGCAGACGGTTCTCGAGACTGATGTTGTAGTTGAAGAACTCGCCTTCGTCGACCGCCGTGTCGGCGCGGCCGTCGGCGTTCGAGTCGGGGTTGCCGGCGACGGTCTTCGTCATACGCAGAGGCGGAGCGAATCCGAAGTTGACGGTGTTGATCGTCTGTCCCGTCGCGTTGTTCTTGTCGAGATCGAGGTTGACCGCCAGCGTGACGGTCGCCGCGTCCTCGGTCATCTTGAGGACGCCCTGGTCGTTCGTCAGCGGCAGATTCGGATCGGTAGTCGTATTGCCGTAGCCGGTCGTGCCGAACCCGGAGTCGGTGGCGTCGTCCGTGGCCGAGGCGTCGAACTTCTTGATCACGACGAGGAACGGTCCGTCCGGAACGTTGCTGAAGCTGAACGTGCCCGTCGAGGACGCGGTCGTGCTGCCAAACAGAGGATCGCCGCTGTCGACGACGCCGTCTCCGTTGGCGTCGTAGTAGAGCTTGACGTTGACGCCCGCGCTGACGGTGCCGATGCCGGCTTCCGTTCCGTCCTTCGTGCCGTTGCCGAAGATCCCGCCGACGCCCGTGCCTTCATCCTTGAAGACGTTGCCGCTCAGCGTGTTGTTGCCCGAGATCGCCGTGCAGATCTCCGCTTCGGCCGCGGAGGCTCCGCCGAACGCCATGTGCGCCGTGTTGCAGACGATCGGTCCGCCGGTGCTGTTCACCGTGACCTGGAAGCGAACCGTGGCCGTCTTTCCCGCCGGCAGCGAAGTCTGGAGCGTGCCGTTGTCGTAGGTGCCGTTCGGCGCGACGCAGTCGACGCCGTTGTGATAGCCGTCGAGATTGAGCGTCGTGTAGAGGATCCACTGGATGTCGGTGACGCTCGACGCCGGCACCGGCTCCGTCGTCGTCCACGTCGATCCGTTGTTGTTCGAGTAGAGGATGACGTAGGTCGAGGGTGACGTCGTCGTATTGACCTGGTAGTTGATCGTGCAGACATCGGAGTTGCTGTCGTTGTCGATGTAGTTCTGCGTGTACGAGCCCGTGCCGGCGGGCTCGCTGAGATTCGTATTGGGCGAGTCGTCCGCCGATCCGGCGACGTACGTCGTGCCGGCGGGAATCGAGTCGCGGAAGATCAGCGGCACGCCGTAGTCGGGTGCGCCGAGGTTGGCGCCGGTGGTGTTGGTGACGGACGGGCTGTAGGTCAGCGTGGTGCCGGTCGGCACCGGCGGATTGACGCCGTCGTCCTTCGAGAACGTGAGGTCGACGTCGAACGGTTTGCTCGTGAGCGGATTGGAGAGACCGAAGTCGGCGCTGAATTTCTCGTTGTCGAATCCCGACGCCGCTTCCTGGTACGGCGTCATGGCCGCGCTGCAGCCTTCTTCCGTCGCGACGAACTGGTAGTACGCGAGTCCCACCACGCCGGTGTTGTCCGGGATGTGCTCGAAATAGAGCTCGTTCTGGAATGGCAGCAGCAGCTCGCCGCCGCTCTTGAGCTTCACGATGAGCAGCCCGTAGACGTTGACCATGCGGAAGCAGTCGGCGTCGAACTGGCCGGCATCGCCTACCGGCTGGAGCCATGCATTCTGGTCGGGAATCAGATCGCCGTCGTTGTCGAATCCGTGTCCGACGTTCCCGAGGTCGTACCAGATGCCCTGCGTGGTGATGACGCGCTGGCCGGGATAGACGGTGTTGCTCGCGGTGAGCGGAAGTCCGTCGGGACCGAGCGTTCCCCATCCGATGACGGACTGGATCGCGGCGAGATACTGGTCGGGAACTTTGGACGAAGTGTTCGGCCAGATCTTGTTCGCGGATGCGGAGATTTCGTTGCGCAGGGTGAACGCGCGGCGCACGTTGACCGTCGTCGCGCTGGTCGCGGTCGCCCAGACGTCGTAGTTGAGCGAGACGTCGTCGGTCGGCTGAATGCCGCCGGTGATGCTGGTCGCACACGGAGGCGAGTCGGAGTTGCCGCCGACGTTGGCGCACTGCGGATAGGAGATGAGCCAGTACTGCACGCGGCACTCGCCGGCCGGGAGCGGGCCGAGGAAGCGGGCGGCGTCGAGCGCCACCGGCGTGCCGTCGGACTCCAGCGTCAGCGAATAGTTGCCGGTGTTCGTGACCTGCGGGCGGGTGGCGTCACCGGTGGAGTTGTAGACCGGGAACACGCCCGGCGTCGAACCGACGCCGCCGTTGTAGTTGCCGGCGTTGAAGTAGACGTTCAGCAGCGCCGGGTCGACGCCGGCAGTGCCGGTGTTGCAGACTCGCGCTCCGATGTACGCCGCCGAGGGGGCGTACGTCGACGGAGAGGTGACGTTCGAGTCGACGATCAGGTTGTAGCCGTTGATGACCTCGACGCTGAGCGCGCTGGCTGCCTGGGCCGGCGCGGCCACGAAAAGCGAAGCTATCGCGAAGAGGCTGACGACCAATGACAAAAAGACCGCGTTCGCGGCCGCAGTAAGCTTCACTTGGCTCTCCCTGTTCGTTTTGGAGCGGACCGGCTCCAACGTCAGCCCTGAGTATCCCGTCCGGGCGTTAGATATGCGTCAATGATCCGCTGAGAATGCGAAAAAGGGAAGAGTTATTCGGCATGCGCGTGACGCGGGTCACACTTTGATCGCCTACTGGAGCTTCGACACCTCGATCAGCAGCGCCAGCCCCGTCTCCTCTCGCCGAATGGCGACGTTGGAGCGCGGGATGCCGGCGGCGTCGCAGCAGGCGAGGACATCTTCTTCCGAGCGCTCGATGAGCTTCCAGTCGCCGAAGTACTCGATGAGCGGCCGGTAGGGGTTCCCCTCGGCGATGTTGGTGAAGAAGAACGCGCCGCCGGGAGCGAGCAGGCCGTAGGCGATCTTCAGCAGCACCGTCGCGCGCCGGGCGTCGAGATAGTCGTAGAGCCCGCCGGCGAGGACGAGGTCGAACGCGCCGCGCGGAAGGCCGCGCGCCACGGAGAGGACGTCGCCGGTGCGGAAGTGGCAGCGGTCGCGGATGGAGCGCAGCGCGCCGCCCGAGAACTCGATCGCCGCCGGGTCGCCGTCGTTCAGCCAGATTTCGCCGGCCAGCGCGGGAAGGTGCTCGACGATGCTGCGCAGGTCGGGACAGCTCCCGCACGCGAGCGAGGCGATGCGGGTCTGCCGCGGGCTCGCGAGCAGCGTGCGCATGATCCGCGCGGCCTGGTGCTGCACTTTGTTGCGATGCTGCTGGGCGATGGAGCGGCTGAGCGCGTACGTTTCGCACGAGCGCGCGAGCGTGCCCTCCTCGGCGCGGTTCTCGCCGCTGCAGAGGTATTCGACGGTCTCGAAGTCGCCGGGGTATCCGCGCGGCCATTGCTGCAGACGCGCGACGAACGGCGAGCGCGCATGGATCCGCCGGACCGGTTCGAGGATCGTGAGGATCTCGGTGCGCGTCAGCGCCGCTTCCTCGCACGCGAGGATCGCCGCGCAGAGCTGGTGCACGACCGCGAGCAGCCGGTGGTAGAGGTGCTCTTCGCGCAGTCCCGCATGCTCGAGATCGGTGAACGCCACGACGTGGCGGCGGAGCTCGGTGATCGCCGTTTCCTGGGCCAGATAGAACTCGCGGATCGCCGGGGTGGAATCGGACACATCCATCGTCGCCTGCCTCACTTGCATTGGAATCTCCTGAGCAGTGGGAGGGACGCGGCGCAGGCATTCCCCGCGCGGGTCCAGGCACATCTGTTGCTCTTTCACGAGCTGTACTTGGAGGTACGTATGAATCGAAAATTGTGGTCTCTGGCGATGCTGCTGGTGCTGTTCAGCATCGCGTGCGGTTCGATGAATCGGGTGCTGCCGTCGAATATGGACGCGAAGGCGATGGAAGCCGACGTGCGCGGCAAGATCGCCGAAGTGGTGCCGGAGAAGACGTTCGCCATCGAGGTGACGGTGGACGACCACGCGGTGGTGACGCTGGAGGGTCACGCGAAAACGCAGGAAGACATCAACCGGATCGTCGACGCTGCGAAGAGCGTGAGCGGCGTCAAGGCCGTCATCAATCGCCTGCACGTCCAGCCATAACACACCCCTGTCCCTGGTTGCGGATTGCGCGGCTCCGGCCGCGCAATCCCTCGCAGGAATGCATCGATCGCATCCCATGCCTCCGCCGGCGCGGCTTTCACTCCTTACACTGGCGAGGTCATTCCGCGCTGCTTCCACGTCGACTCGTCGCGAGCCTGGTGCACAACACCCACGACGAGAATGAAGGATTTCTCTATGACGTAGAAGACGGAATACGGAAAGTGGCGAAGCAGGGCACGGCGGAAGTTCTTGTAAACGACGGGATACATCTGCGGGTATTCACAAGCGTTCGAATAGACAAGTTCAAGTTCCACCTCGAATCGCGCTGAAAGGGTTGCCGAAATATCATTGAAGCCATCAACGGCTTCGGCGATGTCCGCGCGCGCCTCACGCGAGACGATGATCTCGAATGTCACTTCCTGCCGAACAGCTCCGCTTTGATCTCACGCCACGGCCGGGCAGACGACGGATCTTCGTAGTAAGCCGCCAGACGACGGTCGAGCTCCTCACGAACATCGTCGCCTACAGGCACGGCTTCCGGAACCTCGACAAGGCTATCCCATATAGCCTCAACAAGTTGTAACCGCTGATCTGCGGGCAATTCGAGAAGTTCCGAAAGATCTTTCACGTTGCGATTGTACCAAATGACGGACTGTGTCCCGTCAGCCCGCCCGCCGGCGCGCTGTCTTTGTCTCGTTGGTTTTTCCGGTGCGCTCCTGTTTGATTCTCTCTGCGAGAAACACTTTGAGGAGCGACTGGTATGGAACGTCGCGCTGATTGGCAAGCAGTTTGAGCTCGGCAATCATCGATTCCGGCAAACGGAGCGAAATGGTTCGAAGGGTCGGGCGGAAGTTCGGCAGCACGAGCGTCTGCGCTTCGGACCAGTCGATGTACTCGGTTGAATCTGCCGTCGACCAGAACTCCCGTTCGGCGTCTTCATCCTTGAATGTATCTTCTTGAAACGTTTCATATGATCTCCGCTCTCAAGCGACGCCGCGCAATCCTGCGTCGTCACGGCCAGCCGGCCTCCGCAGGAATGCATCGATCGCATTCCATGCCTCCGCCGGCGCGGCTTGCAAGAGCAGATGCGGGACGGCGAGCGTTTTCACGGTCAGGCGCGGCATGAACTTCCGCAGCTCGCGCTCATGGCTCCGGACGAGGAGATCGCGTTCGCCGGAGAGAAAGAGGACCGGCGGCTCGACGGGTGGCTGTGCCTCGATGCCCGGCAGCGCGAACACTGCCCGCATGCGCGCCGCGAGCACCGCTTTCGGCGTTCTGGCAATGGCCGACCGCACCGCCAGCATCAGGGCCGGCGAGGCCGCGCGGCCAAGGAAGAATCGTCTGAGCACCCACGCCGGAGGCCGCACCGAGAACAGCAGCGACCAGGGCAAGAATCGAAATGCTCGCGTGACCGGCGGCGATACGAAACTGTTGCTCAGGATGACGCCCGCAATTCGCCCGGGCATCTCCCGCGCGATCGCAATCGCCAGCGGCCCGGAGAACGATTCCCCCAGCAGGGCGAAGCGGCCGGCCGGCGGCAGATGATCCCGAACGACGGGCAGCAGCTCTTCATAAGAGCCGAGATCGGGCAGCCGGATCACGATCGGGCGCAGATGCGGCGGAGCCGCCGCGACCAGCGGCTCGAACAGGTCGCCGGAGCCGTCGAGGCCGGGCAGCAGCACGACGGGCAGCGGCTGGCGGCGATCGTCAGCTCCTTCCGTCACGCCGCGGCGAGGTTACCACGCCGGTTCACATTGTCGTTCGACATCGGAAACGCTACCCTTTGCAGGCTTCAGCCGGCATCGGAGGTTCGAATGCGGAGAGTCACAGGCATCGGCGGCATCTTCATGACCGCCAGGGATCCAAAGGCGCTATGCGACTGGTACAGGAAGCACCTCGGGATCGACGTGCAGCCCTGGGGCGGCGCAGCCTTCGACTGGACGGACGCCGAAGGCAAACCGACCGGCGGAACGACGGCCTGGTCGATCGGGCCGGCCGACGGCAAGCACTTCGCTCCCAGCAAGTCGACCTTCATGGTCAACTATCGCGTCGAAGATCTGCCGGCACTTCTCGAAGCACTGCGCGAGGAAGGCTGCGAGGTGCTCGAGAAGACCGACGACTCGGAGTACGGGAAATTCGGATGGGTCATGGATCCGGAGGGCAACAAGGTTGAGCTCTGGCAACCGCCACCTGGGCAATGAAGACAACCATGGATTGCAATCGCTTCGAAGTGTCCGGCGAAATCGAGCTCCATGGTCATGACGATGGATCAAAATTTTAGTGACCGTACCAACCATGGTGATCTGATGTTGTCAACGCTCAGCCATGATTGATATCCATGGTTACGACCAATCCAACGATGGTGCGCGTGAATGGCAACCATGGATTGCATGATTCGTGAACTTATCGCCATGACTGCAATCCATGGTTGGCAATAACGCATAAACAGCAGCCGAGTTTCCACTCCATGGTTGGTGCGCGTGGTAAAAATTCAGAGGCGTATGCATTCCATGGTTGGCATGCATACGCAGTGGGTTATCCTCTCTCCTTCTCACCAGCGGAAAATCGATGCCCAGCGACAACGCGCGTCCGTTCGGGTCATCCAGCCTCGGGCCGGGAATGGTGCTCGACGGCAAGTACGAGATTCTGAACCGGCTCGGGGCCGGCGGGATGGGTGAGGTCTTCAAGGCGCGCCACCTCCACCTCAACACGTTCCGCTGCATCAAGGTCATGCGCGAGAACCTGCTCGCGGACGAGAACATCCGCAACCGCTTCCTGCGCGAGGCGCGGCTGGCGACGCAGATCCACCATCAGAACATCGCCGCCGTCCACGACTTCTTCCTCGGCGAGGGCGGCAGCTACATGGTCACGGAGTTCATCGACGGCACGACCGTGCGCCAGTGGAGCACCGCCCACGGCCCCTTCCCGCTCGCCGTCGCCGCGGACATCGCGGTGCAGGTGCTGTCGGGACTCGATCACATTCATCGCCGCGGCCTGCTGCATCGCGACATCTCGCCGGACAACGTGATGATCACCTACGACGCCGACGAG